>Ga0214917_10004960_pt1 | contig 14444 bp, 11 predicted proteins | sample LL_1208_BB_MetaG_FD_177983 | JGI IMG/M metagenome (GOLD analysis project Ga0214917, IMG submission 177983) | Freshwater microbial communities from Lake Lanier, Atlanta, Georgia, United States - LL_1208_BB | ecosystem: Environmental > Aquatic > Freshwater > Lake | place: USA: Georgia | collected... | reverse complement strand
GGACTACCTCCGAGAATGACGAATAGGGTTTTCCCATCCAAATCATATCGGGGATGTCCTGTGCCAACTGCGCGGCATAATACCCCATGACCGGGTATAACCCAGACCCCGTTTGGACATAACAATCGGGATTGACGCAGACTACGGGTCGATGACGTTTTTGGATTGATTCCCGAATCCGATCCAATGTGCCATGTGTTGTTGGTCCAGTACTTGCGGCTAGCACAATCACATCGGCATCATCGGGGTGGCCAACGGGATGCCCGCCGGCATGAGTGGCGTACCAACTGGAGGTCGGATATCCCATCGTGTACACGGTGTTACCTTGAACCAGTCGGTGTAGATGCGGGTCAGCCACGAGCCCCAATCCCGACGAAATAATGCGGGATTCCGGAATATCAATGCCGCGATAATGCAAGTGCTTGGCAATTTCCGGGACCGAGTTTGTTGTGTTATTCGTGGCGACCCAAACCGGGACCTTCTCTGACATGGCCCGAATGGTGTCGCCCATTCCGGGGATGGGTCCGTCATCGGTGTATAAGACCCCTGAGGCATCGACAACAATCAGATTCGGTTCGGTGGCCCAGATGTCGGCCAGATCGCGGTTAGTCCGGGACATGGTCATCATTCCAAACCGAATTGGGGCGAGGCTTTCCGTTTCGGAGTAGTTCCCCGACCGTGACGATCTCATAGCCTTTATTGCGCAATTTCGACACGATTGTTGGCAACAATTCAATGATGTCTCCACCGTTGTGCATTAAGACAATACTGCCGGATTTACTTTGGGTCGTGATTTTGTTGACAACCGATTGGGAGAAGGATGAGCCATCAGCGCTACGGCTTTCGTCTTTAACGGGGAACCGGTGAACATCTAAAACATAGTCTCCGGCGTTGACGTCCCATAAGACGACGGTGAGGCCAAGGGAGGCAGCGAATTGAATGACTTTGGTATTAAATTGTCCGCCGGGAGGCCTGAAGAGCCGAGGGGATTCTCCCGTAACACTGCGAATGACGGCATTGGTTTTTTCGAGCTCCGACATAATGTCTTGATCCGACAAAGCCGGAAGTCGTCGGTGAAGGTACGTGTGGTTGGCGATTTCGTGGCCCTGGTCATGGAGACGTTTAACGAGATCGATGTTGGTGTGAGCTTCCTGACCAACTACAAAAAATGTTGCCCGTATCTTGAGTTTTTCGAGCATATTCATGAGTGGGATCGATGTTTCTGGTTTGGGACCGTCGTCGAACGTAAATGCGACCTGTTTCCGGGTCGTGTCGACCGACCACACGGTATCTGCCCAAACCGGAGATAGTCCCGCGAGTGCCACGATTAAAATTCCGACAGAGACGAGATGTCGGGTCATTTTCTATTCGGTGATACGCGCGCCGATACTGCGTAATTTCCCGGGAAGGTCATCATAGCCACGACGAAGGTGTTTGAGTCCATGGACATCGGTGGTGCCGGTGGCAGCGAGACCGGCCAAAATCAAGGCGGCACCCGCGCGAAGGTCGGTGATTTTGACTTCGGCAGCCGCAAGTTTGGGGACTCCGGTGATTATCGCGTGTCGGTTGTCGAGTTTGATTTTGGCACCCATTCGCATGAGTTCGTGGGCATGCATAAACCGGTTTTCAAAAATACTTTCTTTGATGATACTGGTGCCGTTCGCGACGGTAAGGAGTGCCATCATTTGGGCTTGCATGTCGGTTGGGAATCCAGGGAAGGGTAACGTTTCAATATCTACCCCATTAAACGAACTGGCGGCTCCGACTTTCATCCAGGTGGGGCCGACATCAATCATAAATCCGGCTTCGCGCAGTTTTTCTAATAATGGAGCGCTATGCTCCGGCACGCAGTTGGTGACGGTGACTTCACCCCCGGTTATCGCCCCTGCCAACAAGAGGGAGCCGGCTTCAATGCGGTCTGAGACAACTGCATGTTCGCAACCATGGAGTTCAGGTACCCCTTCAATCGTGATTACGGCATTGCCATGGCCTGTAATTTTGGCCCCTGCTTTGTTTAAAAAATCGCCCAGGTCGGTGATTTCGGGCTCGCGGGCTGCATTTTCGATGACAGTAACGCCGTCCGCGAGCGACGCGGCCATCATGACATTTTCGGTGGCCCCAACGGATGGAAATTCGAGATGGACGCGATTGCCTTTCAAGCTTTTCGCTTTCATTTCGACAAATCCATGTTCGATGCGGTGTTCAATCCCGAGCCGTTCAAATCCTTTTAAGTGGATATCGATGGGGCGAGATCCAATGGAACAGCCCCCGGGGAGCGGTACTTTGGCAAATCCGGTACGCGCAACCAACGGGCCTGCTACGAAAAATGACGCTCGCATGGCTGTGACCAGGTCGTATGGCGCAATGTGACGCACTTTCTTGGTATTGTTAATGACCACCCGATTGCCTTTATGGAGTTCAGCCCGAACGCCCAACGCGTTGAGCATTTTGAGCATCGTAAAGACATCCATAAGGTGAGGGATATTCGTGAGCACCGAATTTCCCTTCATCATAATACTGGCAGCAAGCAATGGCAGAGCGGCATTTTTGGCCCCTGATGCGGGAACTTCGCCGTTAAGGGGGATGCCACCCTGGATATGTAGCCCTGGCATTAGACGGGGTTCCCTACGCGCCCAAAGTGATGGGTCAAAAAGGCGTCGACGTGGGTGTGTAGGGCGTCGATATCGCCGGTATTTTGGATAATGGTCTTGCAGGCTTCTAATGCTTGAAAAATATTTTGCCCGGCACTTTGTCCTTTATTTTCGCGGTCATCATGGGCTTGGAACGTGACAAAGTCGATGGCATCTGAAGCACGACCCCGCTGAACAATTCGGTCGTATCGCAAGGCGATCGGGGCATCTACCCCTAAAAATACCACGCCCTTTTCATGAAGGTATTGCACTTCCGCCAAGTTTCGAATGCTATCAAAAGCGATCGATGAGACATCTTTTTCGGATGATTCATGGAAGGATCGACGGGCGAGAACATCCATTCCAAATTGGATTTTGAGGTCATTGGAGGTTTGGACCAAGACATCTCGGGTTTCGGGTTTGTTGCGATGACGGACTTCGGCCCGCACGATGTCGGAGAGTGATGCGACCAAGAATCCCTGCTGACGCAGATAGTCACATACAACTGATTTGCCTGCCCCGTTGGTTCCGATAAGCCCGATCAGTCGACGTAATGGTTTCAAAACAATTGATTTCCGATAGCGCCGGATTTGATCATGCCCAACGGACTCCTTGTATTTAGATAGTTAGGCGATGGTAAATCAAATGTTATAAAAATCCAACGCCTGCTTTACTTCTTGTGCGTCTTGCCAGGTGAGCCACTTGGGGCTGCCTTTTTCACGACTTTGGTTTCGCAGTAGATAAGAGGGGTGAAACATCGGGATGATATAAAGGGGAGAGTCCATATAATCGACTTGAGCTTGAAACCATTTCCCCCGAACCTGGCTAATTGGAGTCATCTCTTCAAGGACGGTTTTTAATGCAGGACTGCCAAGTAAGATAATCACCTTGGGTTTCACCAACTGGATTTGCCGGATTAAGTAGGGTTTGCAGGCTTCCATCTCCGAGACAAGTGGCGTCCTATTTTGCGGGGGCCGGCATTTTACTGTGTTTGCGATATAGGCGTCCGTGTCACGGTTAATTCCCACAGATTCTAAGATTTTGCTTAAGAGCTGGCCGGCTTTACCGACGAAGGGGATGCCCGATAGGTCTTCTTGTTCTCCGGGGCCTTCACCAATAATCATGAGATTGGATGGCACCGGGCCATGCCCGACAACCACCTTGGTGCGTCCGGCGTGCAGACCGCATTTCGTGCAGTTTTGGCAGACATCGAATAGCTGCTCATAATTTAAATCGTTATACGGTGTAATGTCGTTAAATGGAATCATGATGTAATCCTCATACTTAAATCGAGAGCGGGAACGGAATGTGTTAGTGCCCCGACCGAAATTCGGTGAATGGGGAGGTTCCGATACTTGGCAATGGTGTCCAGGGTAATGTTGCCAGAAATCTCGATTTGAGCCGCAAATCCGCGATCAGCCATTCGTTGTGCGCCTTGGGCAATGATATCAAAAGGGAAATTGTCAAACATAACAATGTCGGCGAGATCCAAGGGTAATGTATCAATTTGAGCCAAGGTTTCGATTTCAATTTCAACCCGTATGGTTGGGTTATTGGCTTTGAAGTAGAGCAAGCGGTCCCGAAGTGTGTCCAACTGGCCATGAGTTTCGAGCGCGATGAGGTGATTCTCTTTGATCAGAATCATGTCGGACAGGTTCAGCCGATGATTGTGTCCCCCGCCGGCGACCACGGCTTGTTTTTCGAGTTCTCTAAGGAGGGGGGTTGTTTTTCGAGTTTCTAATATCTGAATGGTGGGGTCATTTAATGTCGAAACAAAGTGGGCTGTCACAGTTGCGATGCCGCAGAGCCGTTGAAGGAAGTTGAGCAACACCCGTTCTAAGGCCAGCAATGATTTCAACGGGCCATTCAGCTCGATTATCCGATCTTTTGCCGCCAATTTTTGGCCGTCAGCAACCAGAATCGACACCTTTAAATTGGGATTGATATGGGCCACGCAGGCGGCAACGACATCGCGGCCAAAAAAAACGCCGGCCGTCTTTGCGATAATAACTGCGCTTCCGGATACGGTATCTGTTACCGTGAGTTCAGAGGTGATGTCTCCATTGGGGAGATCTTCGCGGTAAGCTGCAGCGATCAATTCATTAAGTGGCATCATCATCCGATTATAGTTGAGCAAGTAGGGGGCGTAAAACGGAATTGATTGTGATTACCTGGCAGACATTGGATGACAACGATGTATACTATGCCCGTTCATTTCACTATATTTTTATTGAAACGATATCGATATGTCATCCATCCCCCGAATTTTTAGCCCAAATCCGACCATCAACTGGCCTGTTGTGACGCTCGATGGTGACACCGTTCACCACTTGAAAGATGTTCTGCGTATTCGGCCTGGTAATCGTATTGAAATTGTTGCGGGGGACACCATTTGGACGGTCACGCTGTCCGAATTTACCAGCAAGACCCATCTCCTTGCCGAGGTGATTGATTCAATTCCCGCATCGGTGCTTCCCGTTCAAATTCACCTCATTCAGTGCCTGCCTAAGGTCGATAAATTATCCGACATTATTCGGACTTGCACCGAATTGGGCGTTAATCGCATCACGCCTGTCATTAGCGATCGATGTGTGAGTGTGCCCAATGAAAAATCAGCGGCGAAGCATGTGCGATGGATGCAAATTGCGGCAAGCGCAGCGGCTCAGTCGCGACAGTCACGGATTCCCCAGATTGACTCGGTATCCCGTTATGAAACGACGGTTTCGGAAGCTGTTGCCGATTCCAAGATTATATTTTGGGAAGACTCGGAAACGCCGCTCCGTCAGATTATAGACCCCATTGGGTTGACCCCCCATATACAACCCCGTTCAGTATGTATTGTCATTGGCCCGGAAGGGGGACTGACCCCGACCGAGGTCCAGCGGGCACAAACCTGTGGATTCCAAGTCGCATCGTTGGGCCCGACCATTTTGCGTGTCGAACACGCCGGCGTGGTTGCGATGGCTCAATTGATGTATGCCCTCCAATGAAAGGAATTTAAATCACGATGGCGACCACTCTTTTTGATACCTCTTTGTCTAATGGCCTTAAAGTTTTAATCGTTACGGACCCCAGTAGTCCACTAGCCGCCGCCCGAACCTATGTGCGGGCCGGTGCCATTTCCGAAGAAGATTGCTTGGGTCAGGGGATTTCGCACTTTTTAGAACACTTAGTAGCCGGAGGGCCAACTCGATTCCGGACGGAAGACGATTACAAACGCCTATTGTCGATGTTGGGTGGCGGATACAACGCATACACGACGACCGACCACACCTGCTATTACATCAATACCATCCCTGAAAATACCGAAGAAGCGATTCGGATTTTGTCGGAATGGATGTTTTATAACACCTTTGGGACGACTGAATTTGAACGCGAGCGCGAAGTTATTACCCGAGAAATCGAAAAAAACAGCGCAGAATTGGGGCGGGTTTTTTACCAACTGTGCCAGACCCAGTTTTATCACAATACGCCGATGCGATACCCGGTGATTGGTTACATCGAAAATTTTAGAAATACGACCATCCAGCAACTGAAGCGATATTACCAACGGTATTACATTCCATCGAATATGATTTTAGTTGTTGGAAGTCCGCTTGCACCCGAGGCGGTAATGCCATGGGTCGAAGCGGCCTTTGGTCGCGCCCCGATGTCGGCACCGCCAACAACCGTGATAACGCCCGAACCCCGCCCGTTTTCACCGCGCCAGGTTGTGAAGGAATGGGATACCGCGACCACCTATTACAGCATCCGGTTTTCAACCGTCGATCTATTTTCAAAAGATTTATACGCGTTGGACGTGCTTGATTTTATGCTTACCAATGGTGAAGACAGTCTCTTGGTGCACGACATTGTGGACGATAAGAAATGGGCGTATTCGGTTGGGTCGTCATCGTACACCCCAAGTGTAACGACTGGATATTTTGATTTCACATTCGAATTGGATGATGCCGATATCCCAAAAGTCCGGGACCGGTTGTTTGCCCATTTGACGGCCATTAAGAATGGCGACATCGACCCAGAACGAATTCAACGGGCCAAAAAGCAAAAATTAGCGGAAGACGCGTTTGCCATTGCCACGATTGAAGATTCGGTTTCTCGGTTCGGGCAAGGGTATTTATATGCGCAAACGCCCCATTTTTATGATGATTACGCGGCTCAATTTAGAGAGGTGACTGTCGACGACGTGATTCGAGTGGCGAGAACCTACTTCGACTATAGTCGCATTGTTGAGTGTCGGTTAATTCCGAGAATCAAGGTCGAACCGGTAACTCGTCCTTCAATTTGGGTACCCTCGGTGCCGATGCCCGAACGCCATGTATTTCCTAATGGAATGCGGGTTATTACCTACAAAGAATCCTCTTATCCAAGAGTGATCGCAAAAACATTTTTTGATGGGGGGGTGCGTCGCGAGACCCCTGAAATTAACGGAATCGGCACGATGATGGCGGATATGATGGCGACCGGTACATCCACACTGTCCAAGCGGGATATCGCTAAACAGGTCGAGGATCGTGGGGCGGACATTAGCGCCGGGATAGGAAACAACACGTTTTACGTCACGATGGAATGTATGACCGAAGATGTCGCGGATATGTTTCGCTTGTACGTCACGACCATGATCGATGCGCGATTTGACGAGCGCGAACTCAGTGAATCGCGACGACAAGTGTTGCAATGGATTTCGCAGCGCAAAGATGATTGGTATCGGTACGCCGTCTATCAATTCCGGAAGTCGTTTTTTGGATCGCACCCATATGGAATGCCCTTGAATGGCGAGCGTCAGCCGATCCAATCATTCACGACCGATCAAATAGACGCGTATTATCGATCCCATTGGTGCCCTGAATCGATGGTCATGGTCGTTGTCGGCGATGTTGACGCTGCGCAAGTACTGGACTGGGCTGCGCCGCTGGGGCAAATTCCCGCAACGGGAACGCCGTTACTAACGCCGACTCGGACAGTGCATACCACGCCCTCTCACCATCGATTGACGGTGGAGCAAGATGTTGCGGCGGTATTTATCGCATTTGATGGCGAGAGGCTGACGCAGAGCAAGGACGCGATGCGACTTGATCTATTGAATACGGTGTTGTCAGGGATGAATTATCCTGCTGGGCGGCTACATAACCTACTGAGAGACGAGGGATTGGTATACTTAGTCCATGGGGCGAATTATCTTGGTATTGAGCCGGGATATATGTTGTTTTATGCCCTGACATCTCCGCAGCATCAGCAGCGGGTTCATGATGTGATGACCCGCCAAGTCGAATCGGTGAAAACCCTACCGATTTCGACGGATGAATTTGAGCAAGCATTGGCGCAAATGCGGTTTTTCTTCAAAGAACGAGTGGCATCCCTCGATTCGTTGGCGACGATAGTCGCCATTGATGAGTTGTTGGGGAGGGGATGTGAGTATTTCTCAACGGTGCACGATGAAATTGCAAAATTAACCATTTCGGATGTGAAGGATTACGCACAGCGGTACCTGGTTCATCCGCAAGAGTATTGGTTTAACCAAGGGAAGTCATCATGAAATACGGACGTGGGCTAGCGGGCGGGCTGTTGGGGCTGTATGCCGGCATATCTGCGCTGGCACTTTTGAAATCGCCGACTCCATTTGGCATCATTTGGGGGGGCGGGGCATTGCTGGTGGCGGCAGCGGCTTGGAAATGGCGGCGCTATCGGGGAATTGCCGTGAACGTCGCCGTCATTTTGCTCGCATTTACCGGATTTGAATTTTATAAGGTCTATGGGCCTACGCCCGATGGGGGTGGGCCTGTATCGTGGTTTGAAGGTAGCTACCGTAACGGACAATATTTTGGCAAAAATGACAGTGTGGGGAATGCCCCGAGGCCTGGAATTGTTTGCCAGTCGATCAAAAAAAATAGCCATAGGGTTGTCTACGATGTCCAGTACACGATTGAGCCCAACGGACTGCGATCGACTCCCCAGGTCCCCTCCGGTACGCCGATCGCGTTGTTTTTTGGCGATTCGTTTGTATTTGGCGAAGGATTGAATGATGGGGAGACTCTCCCGTCTCAATGGGTGTTTGCATCCAAGCAACATTCCGGCGCGTTGAATTTTGGATTTCATGGGTACGGTGCCCAGCAAGCATTGGCTTATTTGGAGAGCGGACGTGTGGCTGAAATTGTGGCGGATCGTCCGGTCAAATGGGTGGTCTTATCCACGTTGCCGGATCATGTGTTGCGTACCGCGGGTCGATATATATTTAATTCAGGTACTCCGAGGTATGTCGTCAAAAACGGGTACCTGAAACGGGATGGGATGTATCCCAACGAAACCATCGTTGGGAAGGTGCTCCGGAAGTCCCAAGTCGTTCGAACGGTGACTCGGGCAGATGTATATGCCCCCGCAACGGATTCGGATTTTGAATTGTATTTTCAGGTTGTCCAGGCCATTCGCAACCGGGTTAAGTCTCAATATGGGGTTGAATTGGTCATCTTGTTGTGGGGGGAAAATGAGGCGAATCCAGATCCCAATTACCAACGAATTCTAAGCGGCTTTAAGGAACGGAAGTTTCGTGTTATTCAGGTAGAGCCCGATGTTTTTGGGCCTAATTATGTGCCCGAAGAGATGTCGATTGCAGGAGACGGGCATCCCAATGCAACAGCAAATCGGCAGGTCGCGCAGTACTTGGTCCGCGATATGGAACTAGGGAATTAGCCTAATCTAGCCCGTAGGCGTCTTGCCAGCGCTCGGTGTCTTGCCATTCGGGTTGGTCGGTCTTGGCGAATACAGAATGACCGATCACTAAGTATTCCATTTCGGTTCGCATGAAACAGCGATAGGCATCTTCGGGGGTCATGACGATGGGTTCTCCTCGTACATTGAAGCTTGTATTAACCAGTACGCCGTATCCGGTGTCCTCTTTGAATTGTGACAACAGTTGATGGAATTTTGGACTAAGCTCAGCATGGACGGTTTGAATTCGTGCAGAATAGTCGATATGGGTCACCGACGGAATATCTGATCGGAGATGGTATAGTCGGTCCAGTAACGGAAATGATCCATAGCCATCGGGTTCGGGATGTCGACGGGTATCGAGGACTGGCGCAACCAGCAGCATGTAGGGAGAAGGCCCGTTTAAATCAAAATAATTGCTGACGTCTTCCGCCAATACGGCAGGGGCAAATGGACGGAAGCCCTCTCGAAATTTGGTTTTTAGATTTAATGTTTTTTGCATTTCTGGTTGCCGGGGATCGCCGAGGATACTGCGATGACCCAGTGCGCGGGGACCCCATTCCAACCGGCCCTGGACCCACCCGATAATTTTGCCTGCAGCTAACTCGGTACTGATGAATCGACATAAGCCTGAAAAATGGGGGTAATGTGTCCGAACTGCACCATATTTTCTGCACAGCAAATCAATGTCGAGTTCGGAGTATTCGGGGCCTAGATATGGGTCGAAGAGGTCGGAGCTTGCGGTACGGGGCTGGTCCGCCCAGATGTGCCAGGCGGCGAGGGCGGCGCCCAATGCACCGCCGGCGTCCCCGGCGGCGGGTTGAATCCAGATGTCCTCAAATATTCCCGCCTTTTGGAGTTTGCCATTCGCGACACAGTTGAGGGCGACTCCGCCAGCCAAAACGAGGTATTTAGCGCCGGTCAGCGCACGCCCCGTCTTGGCCATGCGAAGCACGCTTTCTTCGGTAATCCACTGAATCGCCAACGCTAAGTTCATATAGGGCTGGGTTAACGGTGTTTCCGGTGCGCGAGGCGGGATGCCAAACAACGCGGTCCAGCGATCAATGTTGGCCATCTGGAGGTCGGTGGCGTAATCAAAATAGTCCATATTCAGAACAACAGATCCATCGGGTTTTAGGTCCACCATGTGCTCTAAAATAAGAGTGTAAAAACGCTTTGTCTGATCCGAATTTGCATCTCCATAGGGTGCCAATCCCATCAATTTGTACTCGCCACTGTTGACCTTGAACCCGCAGTAGCCGGTAAACGTGGAATAGAGTAATCCCAGGGAGTGGGGAAAATGCAATTCTTGCAAATTGGTGATCTGATGGTTGATGCCATGACAAATGGTTGTGGTTGCCCATTCACCAACCCCATCGATGGTCAAAATGCAGGCGTCTTGAAACGGCGATGGGTAAAATGCACTTGCAGCATGGGATAGGTGGTGTTCAGGGAAGAGCAGTGGAAGATCGGGAAGTGGTTCTCCGGATAGGGATTCGAGGGCGTTGCGAATGTGTTTCTTGAGCGAAATTTTATCTTTAATCCATACGGGAATCGCGGTGAGATAGCTCCGAATGCCTCGGGGTGCAAAATTGTGATACGTGTCCAGTAGCCGTTCGAATTTTAGATAAGGCTTATCATAAAATGCGACTGCCATGAGATCGCTTACCGTAATGCCTTGATAGTCCAATACATACTGGATGGCATTGACGGGGAATCGTTCGTCATGTTTTTTGCGAGTAAAGCGTTCTTCATGGGCAGCGGCAACCACTTGCCCGTCCTTAATTAAGGCGGCGGCACTATCGTGGTAATAGGCGGAGATACCAAGGATGTACGTCGACATCAGATTAAAACAGGGTGTAGATAAAGGGCGCTAATGCAGACCCTGCAGACAATGCAATTAATGCCCCAAGCGTGAGGAGTCCGAGTAAGGCTGGTAACAACCAATATTTTTTTCGGGTCATTAGGAATCGAATTAAATCAATAATCACCTGAGGCTCCTCGTTAAAATGGGTGTTCTAAATCGGATCGCTGGTACCGTTGGTTGCGTGTCGTGAACCCTGTCGGAGCGATTTTCCAAGACCGGCGCATCATGGGATCTTTTCGGAAGATAATCCGGCGAACCCACCCGATAGGGGTGATGACGAGGATATAGATAAACCCTAAGACGACTTTGGACATGATCCGGCTCATGACGTCTGCGAGCTTGAACCAACCGATTGCAACCGGCGTCAATGCGGTCCGGACACTCATCATGACCAATAAAACAACAAGCAGTGCGTATAAAAAATACCGATGATCGGTGACAAAATATCCGATCAAGCAGATCAGGCATAATGCCGAACCGGCTTCGAACTGCTGTTTAAATCCGACGGAATCCGACGATGAATGAGTCATAGGGAGATTGGCATACTATCAATATTCTTGGGGCGCCGCAATTCGCTGAGAGGCCCACTAAATCTTCTACGCGTGGCCAATTCCATGGACCATGTGATATCCTCAGGGCATTATTTGAATGGCGTTATTTTTATTTAAAACGCCTCCCCTGAAATAGATTACCCCAAATAAGTATGTTGCCGCTGAGGAGCAAGTCATGACCCAAAATTACGTCGCCGATGATATCAAGGTCCTAGAAGGACTTGAGGCGGTGCGAAAACGGCCTGGAATGTATATTGGATCGACCAGTAAGGCTGGATTAAATCACCTTGTTTTTGAGGTTGTCGATAACGCTATCGATGAAGCCATGGCGGGGTATTGTACCGACGTCGATGTTCTCATCGATAAAGACAATGTCGTGTCGGTGACGGATAACGGTCGTGGTATTCCGATCGATATCCATAAAGAAAAAGGCGTTCCTGCCGTTGAGGTTGTTATGACCACCTTGCACGCGGGCGGGAAGTTTGAGGGGAAAGGCTACAAGATTTCGGGCGGATTGCACGGGGTTGGAGTCTCTGTTGTTAACGCTTTGGCCGAATGGCTGAAGGTGGATGTTCGACGGGATGGCAAACAGTACATTCAGACCTATTTCCAAGGTACGCCCAAAAAGCTTGTTGGCGAAACCACCGATTACAATGGTACAGACCGCGGGACCATTGTCACGTTTAAGCCAGATGCCACCATTTTTGAGGAAGTGGATTTTACCTCCGAAGTGATCGATCATCGACTCCGCGAGTTGGCCTTTTTAAATAAAGGCGTTCGAATTCGGTTTCGGGACCTCCGGGATGATGAATCTCCAACCGATGTCACCTATCAATTTGATGGGGGTATTGTCTCATATGTTGAACATATTAATGAAAATAAAGAGGCATTATTTACCCCGCCGATTTATCTGAAAAACGAACGGGATTCATATGAAGTCGAAATATCGATTCAGTATGTAAATGATTATTATGACGAGCAATTGGTGTCATTTGCCAATAACATCCGGACAAAAGAGGGCGGTACCCACGTAGCTGGATTCCGGACTGCGTTGACCCGGGTCATGAATAACTTTGCTCGGAAATACGAACTTATCAAAGATAAAAATGAAGTCCTCACCGGAAATGACCTCCGCGAAGGGTTGTCGGCGGTGATCAGTGTCAAATTACGCAACCCTCAATTTGAAGGGCAAACCAAGACCAAACTCGGTAATTCTGAAGTCAAAGGGATCGTCGACTCGATGGTTGATGAAGGGTTGTCGAATTTTGTCGAAACCAATCCCAAGGTCGCCAAGGCCGTCATCAATAAAGCGCTCATTGCACAGCGGGTTCGGGAAGCAACGCGTAAAGCACAAGAGTTGGCCCGCCGGAAAAGTAGTTTGGAAAGCACGACGTTGCCGGGCAAATTGGCGGATTGCTCCGATCGTGATCCTGCAAACTGCGAAATTTTCTTGGTGGAAGGGGACTCGGCGGGTGGTTCTGCGAAGCAAGGGCGTGACCGTAATTTCCAGGCGATTCTGCCGTTGCGCGGAAAAGTATTGAACGTCGAAAAAGCGCGACTCGATAAGATTTTAGCGAACGAAGAAATTCGAAATTTGATAACGGCGATCGGGCCAGAAGTTATTTCTGGCTTGCGAGAAACCACATTTGATTTGGATGCGGACGCCCCGAGCGTTTCATCAGAAGAAGCGACGGCAGCTGTTTTGGCCAAATTGCGGTACCACAAAATCGTCATTATGACCGATGCGGACGTGGATGGCGCGCACATCCGGACGTTGTTATTAACCTTTTTCTTCCGCCATGCTCGTGAGTTGATCGAGGCCGGTGCGTTGTATATTGCTCAACCCCCATTGTTCTTGGTCAAAAAAGGCAGTACGAAGCGGTACGTGTATAACGAAAAAGAATTGGACGACGTGTTAACGGCGATGGGACGCGATACCAACGTCGGTATCCAACGATACAAAGGGTTGGGGGAAATGAACCCAGATCAGTTGTGGGAAACGACCATGGATCCCGAAAAACGAACCCTGTTACAGGTAACCTTAGAAGATGGTGAATCAGCGGATGAAATCTTCTCTATTTTGATGGGAAGTAAGGTTGATCCCCGAAAAGAATTTATTGAAAAATACGGTAAAACAGTCCGTTGGATTGACGTTTAAGGAGCCAGTCGATGACAGAAGAACAAACCCCGTCGTTGTTTGGTGATGCCCCATTGGAGCCGGAAGAAAATTCGGCCGGGAACATCGCGACAATTAATATTGATGATGAAATGAAGAGTTCGTACCTCGAGTACGCGATGTCGGTTATTGTAGGTCGGGCATTGCCCGATGTGCGAGACGGGCTTAAGCCGGTCCACCGTCGGATTTTGTATTCGATGTACGATGCCGGATACACCGCTGGGCGAGCGTATAAAAAATGTGCGCGTATCGTTGGGGACGTTTTGGGTCGTTATCATCCCCATGGGGATAGCGCGGTTTACGATGCCTTGGTTCGGATGGCGCAAGACTTCTCGGTTCGGTATCCACTGATTGACGGCCAAGGGAACTATGGATCTATCGACGGTGATAATGCGGCTGCCATGCGATATACCGAAGCGCGGATGTCCCGGATTAGCATGACCCTCCTTGAAGATATTGATAAAGAAACGGTGGATTTTACGCCTAATTTTGACGAGTCGCTGGAGGAGCCTCGG
>Ga0214917_10004959_pt1 | contig 14444 bp, 9 predicted proteins | sample LL_1208_BB_MetaG_FD_177983 | JGI IMG/M metagenome (GOLD analysis project Ga0214917, IMG submission 177983) | Freshwater microbial communities from Lake Lanier, Atlanta, Georgia, United States - LL_1208_BB | ecosystem: Environmental > Aquatic > Freshwater > Lake | place: USA: Georgia | collected... | reverse complement strand
CACCGAGAACAAATCCCCGAAAACATCAAGGAGCAACTCATCGTCGAATTGTACTCCAAATAATTAATCCCTAAGTTTCAGTTAGCTATGGCAATTCTTGATTTTCAAAGACCTGATAAGGTCATTATGATAGAGTCAGACAACCGCAGAGGTCGTTTTGAATTTCGTCCCCTTGAGCCCGGTTATGGCATCACCATCGGAAATTCCCTCCGCCGCATTTTGCTTTCTTCCCTGGATGGGTATGCCATCACCAGCATCAAAATCGAAGGGGTAAACCATGAGTTTTCTACCATCCCCGGCATCGTTGAGGATGTTACCGAAATCATCCTTAACCTGAAAAAGGTTCGCCTATCCAAACAAATTGATTCCGTTACCTCTGAAAAAGTGCTTCTAAGCCTTAGCGGTGCCGGGGAATTTACGGCCGGAAATATCGGCAGGTTTACCTCGGCCTTCCAAATCTTAAACCCCGATTTGGTTATCTGCAACCTTGACTCTAAAGTGAAGGTAAACATGGAAATTACCATCGACGGTGGTCGGGGGTACCGCCCTGCCGACGAAAACAAAGAACTCCACTCAGGCATCGACGTTATTTGCATTGATTCTATTTTTACCCCCATTGTCAATGTGAAATACAACATTGAAAATTTTAGGGTGGAACAAAAAACAGACTTTGAAAAACTTCTGTTTGAAGTAGAAACCGACGGCTCTATTAACCCCAAAGATGCCCTTAAAGAAGCTGCAAAAATTCTAATTCAACACTTCGCACTTTTCAGCGACGATAAAATAACCGTTGACCTGGAAGAAAAAGTGAGCTCCGATGAGTTTGATGAAGAATCCATGCACATGCGGCAATTATTGAAAACCAAATTGACCGATTTGGATTTGTCGGTGCGTGCCCTAAACTGCCTGAAGGCAGCCGATGTGGAAACCATCGGCGAATTGGTCTCGTACAATAAAACCGATTTGTTGAAGTTCCGAAACTTCGGTCGCAAGTCCTTGGTCGAATTGGAAGACCTGGTTAAAGACAAAGGCCTGCAATTCGGTATGAATGTTGCCAAATATAAATTGGATAAAGATTGATGTGTAACGGACTAACGTCCATTTTTGATCCCTTATGAGACACGGTAAGAAAGACAACCACCTGGGACGCAAGTCCGCCCACCGCGGTGCAATGCTCATGAACATGGCAAACAGCCTTATCATGCACAAACGCATTAAAACCACAGTGGCCAAAGCCAAAGAACTGCGCAAGTTCGTTGAGCCTATTTTGACCAAAGCCAAAACCGACAGCACCCATGAGCGCCGTCAGGCCTTTTCCATACTTCGCAATAAAATTGCGGTTGCGGAATTGTTCCGAGATATTGCCATGAAAATTGCAGATCGTCCCGGCGGTTATACCCGAATCATTAAAATCGGAAACCGCCATGGCGATAATGCCGAAATGGCCTTGATTGAATTGGTCGATTACAACGAAAACCTGCTTACCACAGGCAAGTCTGCCTCAGGGGGCAAACGCCGTACGCGCCGTGGAACTAAAAAAGCCGAGGGAACAGCTACGCCTCCAATCGTTTCGGCCAAATCAAATGCCATCGGAACTCCCGCCGCTGAAGAAACAGAAATTCCCGCCGCTGAAGCAACAGAAACTCCCGTTGCTGAAGCAACAGAAACTCCCGTTGCTGAAGCAACAGAAACTCCCGTTGCTGAAGCAACAGAAACTCCCGCCGCTGAAGTGGCAGAAACTCCCGCCGCTGAGGGTTCCGAGGCAACTTCGGATACTTCCAAGCCTGATTCAAACACTGAAGAATAAACAAAATGATGCCATTTAAGGCGTTTTTTAAGGGTGCCATGGCACCTTTTTTTATGCGCATTTCCAGCGTTCTTCCTTTCCTGGTTTTCGCTGCATCAGGGCTGCAAGGTCAATCTTTGGCCTATTCCCAAACGCTGTTGGTCAGCAACCAGGTGCAAACCGTACCTGCCAATAAAGTATGGAAAGTCGAATCGTTTTTGCCCACCACTGCAAAAGTGAGCTCCTTTACTCCCACGGCTTTTAATCTGCTTGTAAATGGGAGCGCTTATCCTGTGGGCCACTCCGCCTTTGGAAATACGGGAAGTAGTTCGGCTGAAGCTTGGGCTAGCTCAATGGTGAACACCAGCTTTCCATTTTGGCTTCCGGCCGGAAGTACTTTGGCGGCAGGAACGGGCATAGGACTTATTTCGGTGATTGAATTCAGCGTAATTCCCTGATTTTTTTGGGCGGATTATCCGGCTATCACCGGTAGTCCGTAGGTCTGGGGCTGTATTGCAGCCGCTTTACGCGGGCTCCCAAGGTCGCCTGCGCAGCCGGCGCAATACCGGCCCCATACCTGTACGGGCTACCCGGTTCTATCCGGTCCGCCAGGCCTGTTCATTCCTAAAAAGGAATTATTGATGCAGTCTTTCACTGTTTTCGGTTTTTTGGGGTTTTCCATGGTTGGAATTTGTTGTTGAAATAAATTCCAATCCGGGATTAGGTTTTTTGTGGGAGCCGGGGCAGGATGCTGCGGGCCGGATTGAGCAAAGGTTGCCCGCAAAGCCTGTGGCCCGGCGGTACGCCAGCCGCGCAGGCGACCTTGGGAGCCCGCGCAAGGCGGCTGTACCGCAGGCCACAGGATGCGGACTACCTGCGAAAGCCGGATACCCCGCCCCCAAAAATTACTGCCCTTTTTTCAATACAGAAATTAAGATGGAAAGCAAGAAAATGCCCGCCAAAACAAGCAAAGAAAGGCCTGCAGAGATATGAAAAATAGGGGCAATCAGCATTTTGAGCCCAATGAAAACCAAAATCAAGCCCAAGCCTTTTTTCAGGTAGCTGAACAATTTTGAAAACCCTTGCAAAACAAAATACAATGAACGTAGCCCAAGAATGGCGAAAATATTCGAAGTGTACAGAATAAATGGGTCGTTGGGAACCACCGAGAAGATGGCTGGAACCGAATCAACCGCGAACAACAAATCTGTGAATTCCACCGCAAGCAAAACCAAAAAAAGGGGAGTAGCCAACCACCTGCCCTGCCGCAAAAAAAAACGCCCCGAATCCATGTCGCCCCCAATAGGAAGCCGGCGGGAAAGTCGGTCAATCCATTTTTTTCCTGCAAATTCCAGATTTTCGCTCTTGGATTCTTTAAGGGAATTAAACCCGGCCAGAAACAAAAACAACCCAAAGAAAACCAAGGTTACATTGATATGTAAGGTGTCTGACTCGGAACCGCCAAACCAAGCCAAGGGCAGTTCAAGGTACGATAGCCGCACCAGTTCAACCCCGGCAAAAATAAACAAAGCCCGCATGCCCAATGCACCGATAACTCCCCAAAACAAAATTTTATGGGTAAATTGAGTAGGAACCTTGAAGTGATTGAAAATGAGCATGAAAACAAATAAATTGTCCATAGACAAGGCTTTTTCAATCCAGTATGCTGTTTGAAACTGTGTCCATTTTTCAAGGCCAAAAGCCTCACGCGTCCAGAAATAGATTAAACCCGAAAAGGCCATGGCAAAACCAATCCAAATCAAGGTCCACAGGCTTGCCTCGCCCAAGGAAATGGTCCTGGGCTTTCGATTGAAAATGCCCAAATCCATAAAAAGAATCCCAACGATGAATACCGTAAAAATCCCGTACAACCAACCCTGGTAATCTTGCGCCGCCCCATCGTATAGCATGGTTCAATTTTCTGCAAAGGTAGGAGTTTAGCTGATTTGTTTTGGCAATAGAATAAACACCATGCCGGCACAGAATCTTCCCCCAAAAAAATCCACAAATATTGCCTTGTGTGTAAAATAACCAGGTTTAATAAGCCTTATTTGGTTTACTAATCATCTTAATTTTGAGCACTTTCCCCCATTTAGTAGGGGGAAATTAAAATTCATTAACTAAAAACAGGCTGAGCAAATGGTTTTTTCGTAATTTGGCTCATATTTTAGAAAAAATGTTCCAATTTTGGGTTAAAGTTTGGGGAATTAGTGGTGTTACTTTCTTGTTTTTTTGCCTTAATTTGAATGCTCAGGTTATGGCAAAACAGGAAATTGCTCAATATTTAGAAGCTCAAATGGTTCGGGTGGACGGGGGAACTTTCTCGATGGGTTGTGCATGGTCGGAAGGTCAAAATTGCGAAGACGATGAGCGCCCGATTCAAAAAGTAACCCTGAATGGGTTTGCCATTTCGAAAGTTGAAGTGACCCAGCGATTGTGGCAAAGCGTTATGGACAACAATCCCAGTTATTTTCCTACCTGCCCTGAATGCCCTGTTGAACAGATTAGCTTTGAAGATGTGCAGCAATTTTTAGGTCGTTTAAATCACCTGACCGGTAAAACATACCGGCTACCCACCGAAGCCGAATGGGAATTTGCCTCGCGGGGCGGAACCAAATCCACAGGGCATAAATTCAGCGGCAGTGCCGATGCAAACCAAGTGGGTTGGTTTTGGGACAACAGTTCAAATTCGACCCATCCTGTTGCACGGAAAACCCCCAACGAATTGGGCTTGTTTGACATGAGCGGCAATGTGTGGGAATGGTGCCAAGATTGGTATGGTACCTACACATCTAAACCCGTGGACAATCCAACCGGCCCGGGTTTTGGAACGTATCGAGTTATTCGTGGCGGGGCTTGGAATTACCACCAGGGCGGCTGCCGGAACTCCTGCCGTTACAGTTTCTTCCCCGATAAACAAGGCATGAGCTTGGGATTTCGCCTTGCCCACAGTTGATCGTTGCCCTTTTTTGTTTCCTTTCGCCTATTGCTGATTTGGTTGTTCTTACCCATTTCCTTTTGAATGCCAAAATGTTAAGGATTGTTGTTGTCCGAACATTTTGAAATTAAATGGTTAATTTGGTACAATAATCGCACAGGACATGGCCTCATTAGCCCCTTACACCCAACCATTAAGCCAGCGGGAAGCCGGTCACCTGCTTCGGCGAACCCTTATAGGGCCCACCCAAGCTGAAATTTCGAACGCTACAGGCCAATTTGCTGCTCAGCTTTTGCAGCAACTTTTGGTGGACGACCCCATTCCCAATCCACCCATAGACCCCCTAACCAACGACAACTGGGTTAGCCCGGCTCCGGGTCCCAACAACAGCCCGGACGATGAGCGTAGAATTCAGTTTTTTGGTTGGTGGATGCACAAAATGCATACCCAACCGGCCACCATCCACGAGCGCATGATTTGGTTTTGGCACACCCATTTTCCAACGATCGAGAGCCGCATCACCAACACTGCCGCCCTTTATTATCAACATTCCCTGTTTCGAAAATATGCCCTTGGGAACTTTAAAACCTTAGCCCGTGCCATGTGCATTGATAATGCCATGCTGGTGCATCTGGACGGCCGCTTGAACGTGGCCGGCTCGCCCCAAGAAAACTTTGCCCGGGAATTTTTTGAACTCTTTACCGTGGGAAAGGGAACCCAGGTTAGCCCCACCGATTACACCACCTTCACCGAAACCGATGTTAAAGAGGCTACCCGTTTGCTTACCGGTTGGGATGTGGACGGAAGTTTTACCACCGTAGATCCGATTACAGGGATTCCCCGGGGCAAACTGAAAGGAAACGGAACCATCGCCACCCAACACGATACCGGCATCAAAACCTTCACTGCCGCCTTCAACAACACTTCCATTTCGCCCGCTTCAAATCAGGTGGTAGATGTAGAGTCCGAGCTGGATGCCTTCATAGATATGGTTTTCAACTCGCCCCACACAGCCAAATACCTGTGCCGAAGACTGTACCGCTTTTTTGTGTACTACGACATTACCCCCGAAATCGAAACCGATATTATTGACCCCCTGTCGGCCCTTTTGATTCAACAAAATTATGAAGTAAAACCTGTTGTTGAAGCCCTGCTGAAATCCAGCCATTTCTTTGATAAAGACGATCAGATATTGCAAAACAACAACATTGGTGCCATCATCAAAAGCCCCATGGAAATTACGGTGGGTGCCCTGCGGACCCTGGAATTAGCCTTGCCCTTGCCCACCGATTTGGTTCGGCATTACCTGGCCTATGGAACTAAACTCACCGAAGCCACCGGCGGACAAGGAATGCCTTTTCATGAGCCCTACGATGTGGCCGGCTTTGACCCCTATTATCAATTTCCCGGCTTTAACCGCCTGTGGATCACCCCAAATTATTTAGCCATGCGCTATTTGTGGTCCGACAGCATCACCGGTGGTGTGGCCGATATGAACGGAATTGAATTGTTTAAACTCGATATGCCCGCTTTCGTTCAAAGCCACTGCAGCAATCCCGGCAACGCCAATGTGTTGGTGAAAGAAATGTGCGACCTGTTGATTCCCATTGATTTAGATCAAACCAGACTCGATTATTTCCGCGACAACGGTTTGCTTAGCGGTGTAAGCTCCGGCGGCTGGTCAACCGATTGGGCCGCTTACCTTCAAAACGGCAATGCCATGCCGGTTGAACAGCCCCTGGAAAAAATGTTCCGAATTATTCTTCAATCGCCCGAATTCCAAATCTATTAACCATGAACCGGAGATCCTTCATCAAAAATACCGGCGTTGCCGGCGCCGGTGCCACCTTTATGTTGAGTGGGGTCCCCGTTCGGGCCTTGTCACCACAGGGTATTTTTCAGCAGGCCGCCGCCAACAGCAGCAACGACAGAGTGCTTATCTTTATTCAAATGCATGGAGGCAACGACGGCATGAACATGCTGGTTCCCCGCGACCAGTACCCCATGTACTACAGCCACCGCCCCAATCTGGCCCTGCCTGAAACCGGAATCCGTTCCATTATTCCAATCGACCTTTCCTTGCCTTCAAATCGGCAGCTCGGTTTGCACCCCGACATGGACAGCCTACGTCAAATGTACGAACAGGGTAGGGCAGCCGTTATTCAAAACGTTTCATATCCCTATGCCAACGGTTCTCACTTTCGCAGCCGTGACGTGTGGTTTATGGGAGGCAGCTACAACGATTACTTTTCTTCGGGTTGGATGGGCCGCTACCTGGACCATGAATACCCCAATTATCCGGACGATTATCCAAATCCGCAAATGGAAGACCCCCTGGCCATTGAAATTGGAACGGGCGTCTCTTTGGCCTTTCACCGCGACAACGGAATACCCGTCGGTTTGAGCATCTCTGACCCCATCGGATTTTACAACCTGATTAATTCGGTGGGCGGCTCCGCACCAACCAACCTGCCCGATACCCATGCCGGCGACGAATTGGAATACATCATGCAAATTGAGGCCGAATCAAATGCCTATGCAGGCCGTCTTCGCTCCGTTTTCCTTGCCGGCTCAAACTCCAACGTTACCTATCCTGCTCAATATCCCTATTTGGCACCCCAGGGTTCCTTGAACAATCCCTTGGCCGGACAGCTGAAAATCATTGCACGATTGCTGAGTGGCGGTTGCAAAACCCGTATTTTCCTGTGCCGAATTGGCGGATTTGACACCCATGCCAATCAGGTCGAAGAGTTCGACACCACCATGGGACATCACGCGGCCCTAATGTACCACATCAGCGAAGGGGTTAAAGCCTTTTACGATGACTTACAAAACTTAGGATTAGACCAAAAGGTGTTGACCTTAACCATGTCGGAATTTGGACGCCGTGTGCTTTCCAACGGCTCCTTCGGAACCGACCATGGAAACGCTCAGCCCGTTTTGGCCTTTGGCCCATGCGTAAACAACAATGTTTTTGGCAACAATCCCAATTTAAGTGCTCTTCAGGGCGGCAATGTGCCCTTGGGCATTGATTACCGGCAAATTATGGCCACCGTGGTTCAAGATTGGTTTGGAGCTTCACCTTCGCTGGTTCAAACCGTTGGCTTCAGCGATTGGGTGGCCGTGGGCATTCCTTTTGTAGAGTGCGCCGCCGTTGGTTTGGACACGCACAGTCAACCGGGCATGGCCTTGTATCCGAATCCCTGCAGCCATAAAACAGCACTGCGCATCCCCATTCATGAGGCAGGTTGGTATCAAATCAGCATTTACAGCATGCAGGGGCAGAAGGTGTACGACAAAATGCATGAGTTTAGTCCCCCTGTGTACAGCATGGAAATTCTCACGGCAGATTGGGCTTCGGGGGGGTATTTGGTGCAATGCCGCGGCGGCGGTCGTCAATTTTCCCAGACCTTAATGGTGCAACATTAAGGGGGCGGCAGGGCTCTTAGGCTTGAGGGATTTTTAGGGGGCAAACCCCTGTATTTTCCTTTTTATGGCCTTTTTTGAATGCAGTTTTTAAAATTATTGATGGTGGGCGGCAGCCGGGCTTTCCGAGCTACTCCGCGGTCCGAAAACGGGCCGGCAGGCGCTGGGCAGTAGCTCCTAAAGTCGCTCTGCCCGCCCGCTGCCGGCAGCCGTTTCGGCCCTTGCGGGGTAGCTTCGTCAATCCCTGCCGCAATGGCGTGATTAAAAAAACAAATTGTGTTTTGTATTTGGGCTGAGCCAAGGCATGCCTTGGCTGGGCTGAGCCAAGGCATGCCTTGGCTGTGGGCTGAGCCAAGGCATGCCTTGGCTGGGCTGAGCCAAGGCATGGCTTGGCTGGGCTGAGCCAAGGCATGCCTTGGCTCTACAAAATGCCCCAAATCGATAGGTAAATGATTGTATTAAAAACAATTAAATATTTTGCCTGTTTCTAATATTTTACTGTTAAGTGCCTTAAAACATGTTAATTGTGAGTTGGTATTGCTTTTTTGTTTAAAAAAATCTACATTTGTTGCCTCCGAGTAGAACCCAAACGTCGGAAACCATTTTTTGAACCCAAATTAGGTCCTATGTTGAGTAGCATAGCCTCTTTTAGTATTACCCCCCCCCCATCAGCGGGAAATCAAGGTCTAAGGCCCTGTTTAATAGGGCTTTGCGGCCTTTTTTTCGGGGTTTTCTCAGGTTCCGGTTTTCCGTCCATTTTTACTTTGCAAAATACCCAAAGCCCCTGTTCACCTCAGCGGGCTTTTCTTTTTTCCAATCCTGTAATCATGGTACTATGAAGCATGCATTTTGCCTTTCTCTCCTCTTTTGCATGGGGTTAACTACTTCTGTCTTGGCCAACAACATTGCGGTAAGCAATGTGTCTTTAACCGGTCAAAATACCACTGCCGGCACCAACAGTATTTCAAATTTCGCTTTTGTGCAATTTGATTTAAGTTGGGACAATTCCTGGAAGCTGGGCTACACCACCGGCGTAAACAACTGGGATGCCGCCTGGGTGTTTGTAAAATACAGGGTTAATGGGGGCAACTGGAACCACGCCTACTTAAACAACACCGGCCACGACGACGGCAGCGGCACCACCTTAGATATAGAAGCGGGGTTATTGACACCCGGTTCTGCCTTCAATGCCAGCACCAATCCGGCCATGGGCGTTTTCTATTCCCGCAATGCCACCGGTACCGGCAATATTTCCAACACAGGATGCCAGCTGCGCTGGAATTATGGAGCCAATGGGTTAAACGACAACGATTTGGTGGAGATTAAGGTTTTCGCCATCGAAATGGTGTATGTACCTCAGGGCGGGTTTGATGTGGGAGAAAGTTATCCCGCCAATCCCCTTGTGAATGATGCCAATGCAGCCAGCGTCACCTTTCAACTGACCGGCAATGGAACCAACGGTGGCACCACCTTTACCGATGAATCTGCCGCGGCCAATGCCATTACCCGGACCGGGAACACCGCCTACAGCACCACCACGGCAGCCTTTGGCGGCTCTTCAGTGTATTTTGACGGCTCCAACGACAACCTCCGAATTGGTCTCGTAAACGATGCCGACTTTAATTTCGGCAGTGGAGACTTTACCATTGAGTTGTATGTGCGGCCGGATGGAACGGGTTATAGTTCACCCCTTTCTTACATGGGTGGTCCTTTTGCAGCTGAAGGTTGGTCTATCTTTGTTGGCTCTGACCTTGGATTTGCAACATATAATAATTCAAGCAACCCAACTATAAATCAATCCGGGGGCACTATTACGGCCAATACCTGGCACCACATTGCAGTTGTTCGGTCCGGCAATACCTTAACCGGGTATGTGGATACAGTACAGGCTTTTAGTACAAGCATTAATACTGCATTACATACAATGGGCAACCATAACAAATACCTTCAGTTGGGTGAAGAATACTTTCAGGGGGGGACTTATGATTATGCCGGCTACATCTCCCATGTCCGCATCACCAAGGGCATAGCCCGACCGGTCAGCGAGTTTTCTCACGCCGCCCACGATATACTGGGACATTTAAAAAGCGCCACCGAGAACCTGGCCCTGCGCATGGGCTCGGAATCGGCCATTACCTTAGGCGGTACGTCGGCGGGAAATTTGCAAAGCCACACCCCCGGCCAAACCACAGCCGATGATTTTAATTCGGGCACGACCAAATCCTTGGGAGCCAATTTCCCAAAGGGCAGCAAGGCTTTTTATTGCATGAAAACAGAAATTTCTCAGCAGCAATACGTCAACTTTCTTAATACGCTTACCAGGGCTCAGCAAAATGCTAGAACCGCTACCGCTCTTGGGGCAGGAACCACTTCGGTAACCAACCGCTATGTGATGTCCAATACCAGCACCATCAGCAATCGGAATGGGATCCGCTGCGACGCCAGCATTCATACTTCTGACCCCATTTCGTTCTACTGCGATTTCAATGGCAACGGCACCGGTGGAGAAGCAGGAGACGGTGGCTGGATTGCCTGTAATTTTTTAAGCTGGGCCGATGGAGCCGCCTACATGGATTGGGCCGGCTTGCGCCCCATGAGCGAACTGGAATTTGAAAAAGCTGCACGTGGTTCACGGGGTAATGCCACCGGTGAATACGTCTGGGGAAGTACGAGCGTAACGGCGGCGGCAACCCTAAACAACTCCGGCGCCCACAACGAGAACGTAACTACGGGCAGCGCCATCTATGGCAACAGCGCCATTGGAGGTCCGTTGCGCACAGGAGCCTTCGCCAAATCGGGCACTGCTAGGGCAGCTTCGGGCAGCAGTCTGTATGGGATTCTTGATTTAAGCGGCAATGTAGAAGAACGGACTGTAAGTCTGGGCCTCGATTCCGGTCGGGTGTTTACGGGGGCACATGGCAATGGCGCATTGGCAGCCAGCGGCAATGCCGACGTTACGGCTTGGCCTACCTTTACCGCCAATGGAGCGGGATTCCGCGGTGGCGCCTGGAATACCGTTTTGGCACGGCTGCGCACTTCCGACCGCATGCGTGCCAATGTGACAGATGCTACACGAGCGGCGGGATATGGATTTCGGGGGCTGCGAACGGTGCAGTGTACCGCTCCAACGGCCAGCATTACTTTAAGCGGTACTCAATTGTTCAGCACTTCTAACCCCAACCAAACCTACACCGCCAGCGGTGGCACCGATTATTTGTGGTCTATAAGGTCTGAATTTTCTCTAAATAGCGGGCAGGGAACCAGCTCCATTAGTACTACCTCACCCAATAAGTACAAAATTGGGGTAATTTATTGTTCCGATGTGAATTCGTGTGGTTCCGGCCCAGAAACACGTTTAGATTTTGCAGTTGTATTGCCCGGCCAGACATTAGCCTCAGGTGGTACAATCACAACTTTTGTGGGTGACGGGACAAATGGCACCAATGGGGTGACTTATGGGGTGCATTCATTCACTACCGTTGGTACATCTGCCTTTGTACCCTTTGTTCCAATAATACCAAATGTTGAATATTTGGTTATTGGTGGTGGTGGTGGCGGTACCTCTGCAAATTCAGGTAGTTATACCTATGGCGCAGGTGGGGGTGGTGCAGGTGGTTATCGTTGCTCAGTTGTGGGCGAATCCTCAGGCGGTGGCGCATCGGCTGAATCTACCATAACTATTTCCGCACAATCCTACTCTGTCGTTGTGGGTAATGGGGGTGCTTCTAACACACAAGGCGGCAATTCATCCTTCGGAACCATTAGTGCAACAGGTGGTGGTTCTAATGCGAACAACGGAGGCTCTGGCAGTGGAGCTGGTGGGAATGAATATATCGGTGGCAGCGGTACAATCGGGCAAGGGTACGCAGGGGCACCCTCTACCTACTCTGGTGGCCTTAATTTTGTTGGTGGTGGTGGTGGCGGTGGTGCAGGGTCTACGGGTGTCGCCAATAACGGCCAAGCAGGCGGCAACGGTGGCAATGGCGTGACCTCTAGAATTACGGGCACAGCGGTCACTAGGGCAGGCGGAGGTGGCGCTGGTCAAAGTGGCACCGGTCAGGCTGGGGGGGGCAATGGCGGCTATGATAGTGCTGGGACTAATGCCTCGCCCAATTCCGGGTCAGGTGGTGGTGGTGGATCTTGCGTTAGCGGATGCAATGTTGTAGGCGGTTCTGGTGGGTCAGGAGTTGTTATAGTTCGTTATCCCTTGCTTTAACGCTTAACGGATGAATCAAACAACATCAAAACTCGAGGTGACATTAGCTAAGGAGATCGTATTTCTTCTGCTTATCCTGCTCTGGCCTACACTTAGCTTCTGTCAATACGAAGGTGGTTCAGGCCGGCAAGAAGCCCTATCCTCAACCACAGTCCTGCATTTGAACAATGGCCAAGCCGCCGCAACTTCCCAATTGGTTGTAGTTCAACAGCCCCACCCAATGTTGGAATTAAGTCAGCAGTTTATTCTAAAACTGGAGTACAGAACCGCCAGCGGCCATTTGGCCTATTTTGAAACCGGAAATGTAAGCCTGACCTTTCAAACCAATCCCAGTGGTGCCACCCTAGGCGGTACAACCACCTTGGCCGCAACCGCAGGTGTAGTGGAATTTTCAGGTCTTTCTGTGGATAAAACAGGAACCGGATATGAGTTGCTTGCCTCGGGCGCTTCTTCCACCTCCGCCATCAGCAATTCGTTTACCGTCTTTTCTGTGGGCATTGGTGGGTCTGGCCGGCAAGAAGCCATGGCCGATGGACCAGCCACCGGCACGCTTAGCGGGCAAGTATTTTGGGTCGGCGGCCTGGGCGCTACCCCCACCGCTTGGAACGATCCCCTGAACTGGTACCCCAATACCGCCGTTCCAGGCAGCTCCGACCGCCTGGCCATGGAACCCAACAACAATGGCCACAACCCCATTTTAGACCAAAACCGCACCATCTACAGCATGAACTTCAACGGGGCCGATAAAAAACTGGAACTGGGCAACCATACTCTAACCTTAACCGCCGATGCCACCGGAGTAAATTCCAGCAATTACTTCAAAACCAACGGCAGCGGAAAACTCAAACGCCCCTCCATTCCCAACAACGAAGGGTTTACCTTCCCCGTAGGCAACAGCGCCTACAACCCCATCAACATCACCAATCGAACCGGAACGGCAGAATGGTTTTCAGTACGGGTAATGGATGAAATTTATGAATATGGCACTTGGGGGAACGTGAGTACCGAACCCAGGGTAAAACGCACCTGGGATATCGACAAACAAACCCCCAGCGCCAGTGCCGGAAACGGAGTAGATTTTACCTTCAACTGGAACGCCAACGAAGTGAGCAGCCCCGCCCCGCAAAATTATACCCTGTTCCACCACGATGCCAATGGCAACGGATGGGGCCAGGTGGTAACCGGAACCCGCGACCCGAATTTCAATCCCGCCGCCAACAGCATGATTTGGACCGGCTACAAGGGCTCGTTTTCTCCCTTTGGCGTAGGCGACCAAAACGCACCCCTTCCCGTCGAATTGCTCTATTTCAATGGAACATGCCAGCCTCAGGGCCTCGATTTTCGCTGGGCTACCGCGGCAGAAGTCAACAGCAAATCCTTTACGCTGGAACACAGCGCCAACCTGGTTGAATGGCAGGCCCTGCATACCCAACCTGCCGCCGGGTTTAGCTCCAGCCAAAAAGACTACTCGGTTCAGTTGCCGCATCAAGCCCATTTAGGGCCGTATTTCCGTTTGCATCAAGAAGATTTTGACGGTAAGTTTGAGCGCTTCGCGCCCTTGCACCTGGAATGTTCGGAAACAACGAATTCGGGTTTGCGGATCTTTCCCAATCCCGCCCGTGATGCGGTTTGGGTTTCGGGCATTGCCGGTACCTTAGATTGGGAAATTTTTGATGCCCGCGGTCGGCTTTTGCGTTCAGGGCAATTGAACATGGACATGGAAGCTCAGCAGTTGCCCACCCATGGTCTGCCCGCTGGCCTGTATTTGTTTCAAACGCCCAACGCTCGTTTGCCTTTAATGCTGCAAGATTAAGAAGAGCCAAGGCATGGCTTGGCTGTGGGCTGAGCCAAGGCATGGCTTGGCTGTGGGCTGAGCCAAGGCATGGCTTGGCTGGGGGCTGAGCCAAGGCATGGCTTGGCTGGGGGCTGAGCCAAGGCATGGCTTGGCTGGGGGCTGAGCCAAGGCATGCCTTGGCTCTACAAAATGCCCCAAATCGATAGGTAAATGATTGTATTAAAAACAATTAAATATTTTGCCTGTTTCTAATATTTTACTGTTAAGTGCCTTAAAACATGTT
>Ga0214917_10004958_pt1 | contig 14444 bp, 11 predicted proteins | sample LL_1208_BB_MetaG_FD_177983 | JGI IMG/M metagenome (GOLD analysis project Ga0214917, IMG submission 177983) | Freshwater microbial communities from Lake Lanier, Atlanta, Georgia, United States - LL_1208_BB | ecosystem: Environmental > Aquatic > Freshwater > Lake | place: USA: Georgia | collected... | reverse complement strand
AAAGAAGCGATGGCGGCGATCCCCGGATTGGCGAGCCGGAATGAAATCAACCCGTTCATTCTGGTCGTCTCCGACAATGACACCAAACTTTCCGGCCGGATTTCGGAGGACAGTTATACAATGGAGCCCTCCTTTGCGGCCATGGCGCCCCTGGGCTGGAACGTCCGCCATGTAAAGGACGGACAAAATCTGGAAAAAGTGTATCAGGCGGTGGAGCAGGCGCTGACCGAAGCCAAGGGGGATCCGCGGCGGCCGGTTTGTCTGTGGGTGAAAACGATCAAGGGCTATGGGGTGAAAGAAACCGAGAAAAGCTCGTCCGGCGGGCACGGGTTTCCGCTCAAGGACGGCGAAAAAATCATTCCGTTCGTGGAGGAGATCACCGGCGGAAAAACACCGGCCGAGCTGAAATCGTGGGCGGAGGCATTGCGCAAGGGTTGGGAAGACAAGCAGGCGGCGAAAAAACCCGCGCCGGCTTTGACCGCCCCTGCGGTGAAAAAGGAAAAAGTTCAGGCCGGATTTGCCCGGGCGGCAACGGCGGCGGCTCAGGAAGGCTTGCCGGTAGTTTCGATCAGCGCCGATTTGGCCGGCTCGACCGGCGTGGCGGGGTTTCAAAAAGCCGTGCCGGGGCGCTCGTTCGACATCGGAGTGGCCGAAGCAAACATGTTGAGCACCTGTACGGGATTGGCCAAAACCGGATTTATTCCGGTGGCGGACACCTTTTCGCAATTTGGAATCACCAAAGGCAACCTGCCGATCATCATGGCTGCTCTCTCGCAGGGGCCTGTGGTGGCTGCCTTCACCCATGCGGGATTTCAGGACGCTGCAGACGGGGCCTCGCATGAAGCGACGACCTACTTTGCCGCGGTGAGTTCGATTCCGCACACGCTGGCCATTGCCGTGAGTTGCTCGGAACAGGCGGAAGCCCTCATGCATGCGGCTTTCCGCAGGATTGCGGAAGATCGTCAGGCCGGGAAGGACGGGGAAAGCGCGCTCTTTTTTGCCGGGCGGGAAGACTTCCCTGCGAGGGTTGGGGATCGGCCCGCAGGATATCCTTGGGGGAAAGCGACGGTGATCCGGCCCGGCAAGGATGTGGTCTTGGTGGCATGTGGACCGATGGTGCCGCTGGCTCTCGAGGCGGCAGAGTTGCTCGCGAAAGATGGGAAAGAAGCGACAGTGATCGACAACCCGTTTGTGAACCGACCGGATTTGGCAACGATCAAGCCGGCCGTGACTGCGGCGGGCGGGAAACTGGTGACGATCGAGGATCATCAAATCGTGGGAGGAATGGGGGCCATGCTGGTGCATGCCCTGTGCCTCGATGGGGTAGCCCTCCGGGCCGCTTCGATCGGCATGCATGGTGAGTTTGGGCGGTCCGCCTATAGCGCCCGGGAGCTCTATGAGCACTTCGGGATGGGATCGAACGATATTTTGGCCGCCGCGCGGAAGCTCTGTTCTTGATCCGGCGTTGGGTTGCATTCGTTCTGCTCGGAGTGCTGGCCACCGAGGGGTGGGCGGAAATCCGGCTTTTCATTGTGGATTCGGGAAAGCCTGAGGGGGCATCTGAGCTCGTGGTGGTGGAGTCGGAGCGAAACGAAGGAAGCAAGGTCGTCCTTCAGCAAAGCAACGGGACCAAGCGGGAGGTTCCCAAAGAAAGCATCCTTGCGCGTCTTCCGTCTGCTCCAGGGCCGGGAGAAGTGCTGACACGGGAGGCGGCCGCCAAGGCGATCAGCGACCTTTTGGAAGCGAAGACCAAGGTGCCGGTCCTGGAAAAAGTCCTGCAGGAGGAGGTGGAAAAGTGGAAGGCCTGTCTCGACAAACTGCCAAGCGCTGAGGATCCCGGGGCTTTGGCCAAGGCGGAGGCGGCGTTTGCCGAGGCTTTTAGCCGAGCAATGCCCAAAGCCCACGACCCGAAAAACGACTATTCCATGGAGGAGATCCGGCAGCAGATCAAAGCCCTCGAAGCATTAAAAAAAGAGTTTCCGAATCGGGAGCCGGAAATTGATCGGGGCATGGAGCCTTGGCGGATGGAGGAGACAGAGCGGCTCGCAGGGAAAAAGAAATTTGAAGGGCGGTGGCTCACTCCGGAGGAATGGGAAAAAGAAAAAGGAGCGCGGGAAAAAGCGGCTCGGGAAGGGTTCCTAAAAAAAATCCAACTTCCGGAGGTTTCCTCTGTCCTGATTGGGCAGGGAATCCTGCTTGCAGGGGTGGCAATGGCGGCGGGGGCGTTGCTTTTGGGGGTGAGCTTTCTATTTCACGGAGCCATGGAAATTTTCAAACATCGGGCATGGTGGAAAGGCGCTGCTTGGTTGGTTGCGGGAGGGCTGATGATGGGCCTGTTGGGAGTGGCCGCAGAGCTGGGCCTTTCTTTTCCCGAGCCCTTGGCCATCACCGGCAACGGGAATCCGGCGCCCTTGGAGGAGTTTCTCTGGCAACAGATTGGCAACCACCAACCCTTTCCTGAGGAAATTCACGTTTCGGATGTGGATCTGAACGCCTGGTGGCAGAAGCGGCTGAGGTTCGCGCCGTTGGCGGTCACCGAACTTCTTGTGGTCAGCACGGATGGTTGGAGGGTGCAGTTTTTGGAGGGGGGACTGAAGCTGGATCGGGAGGGACGGATTTTGGGAAGGAGGCTCCTTCTTCGGCATGAGCTAACCTTAAGTCGCGCGGAAAAAGGGGAAGAGATTTACCGCGTGGAAGCGACCTTGGGCAAATTGCCCCTTCCGCCGGCATTGGTGCTCTCAACTTGGGAGGCGTGGATGCAGGATTTGGCCAGGGTGGGGGGAATTTTTCCCGGCGGAAATAAGGAGAGGGTGGGGAGGCTGGAAAAAGGGGCGGTGGTCCTGACGCAAAAGGCAAAAACTCAGGGGGGTTGAATCTTGGCGCGGTCGTGGGAAGATATGGATCAAGGAGGATATTGATTTTATGGCAAAAGGAGGAACGGAATGGGCAGCCCGGATTCGGGGCGAGGTACAGAAATCCATCATCGGGCAGGATGATGTCATCGAGCGGCTTTTGGTCGCCCTGCTATCGAACGGGCACGTTTTGCTCGAAGGACTTCCGGGTCTCGCCAAGACCCTTCTGATTAAAAGCCTTGGGACGGCGATGGGGCTTGATTTCGAACGCATTCAGTTCACCCCGGATCTTCTGCCGAGCGATGTGGTGGGAACCATGGTCTTCCAGCCCAAGGAGGGAAGTTTCCGGGTTCACAAGGGTCCGGTTTTCGCGAATCTCGTCCTTGCGGATGAAATCAATCGTGCGCCTGCGAAGGTGCAAAGCGCCCTGCTCGAGGCCATGCAGGAACGGCAGGTGACCATCGGGGGCGAGACGCATCATTTGCCCAAACCCTTTTTGGTGATGGCGACGCAAAACCCTTTGGAACAGGAGGGAACCTATCCTCTTCCCGAGGCGCAGACTGACCGGTTCCTTTTTAAAATTTTGGTGGACTATCCTTCGGAGCAGGAAGAGAGGGCGATGATGGAGCGTTGGGGGCAGCTGAGCACGCAACCCAAACTGGCGGCGGTTTCGTCCGGGGAGGAGCTTCTCTCTATGCGGGAGAAGGTCGATAGCGTCCACCTGAGCCCGCCCCTGCAGGCCTATATGTTGGCTCTGGTTCGGACAACGCGGGAAGCAGCGGCATCGGCCGGCAACGGTGGGAAAGTTTTGTCGTACGGCGCTAGCCCACGGGCCTCACTGGCGTTGGTTCAGGCCAGCCGGGCTCTTGCCTGGTTACACGGCATGGATCACGCGACTCCGGAAGTGGTGCAGAATGTGTTTCTGGATGCCCTGCGGCACCGAGTCGGGTTGACCTATGAGGCGGAAGCCGAGGAAACCACGACGGATGAGATTTTGCAGGGAGTGCTTGCCCGCGTTCCCGTGCCGTCCGGATATTAAGGAGGGGCGGAGGAGCCGAAAACGATGAGCACGGCAATCGCGCCCGGGGAGGTGGCCCGCAAGGCTCCGCTGGCCCTGTTGCGCAAGCTGGAATGGCGGGTTCGCATGGCAGCGGATTCGTTTTTGGGAGGGGAGTATCGCTCGGCGTTCCGGGGCCGGGGTCGGGAATTCGACCAGGTGGTGAAATATGAGTTCGGGGACGATGTCCGGGATGTGGATTGGAACGTCTCGGCCCGGTTGGGAGAGCTATACCGGAAAAAATTCATCGAGGAGCGGGAATTAACCGTCGTGCTTTTAATGGAGGACACCCCCGCCCTGCAGTTTGGCTCGGGGCAACGAACGAAGAGGGAGACTCTACTCGAACTGGCGGGACTCTTTGCACTCACGGCGGCCGGGAACCGAGACCGGGTTGGATTCTGGCATGCCACGCCCGCAGGAGATCAGGTACGGCAACCCGTGCGGGGGAGAGTGAACATCGTTCGGACTGCCGCCACCCTTTTGGGACAGCCGATTCCAAAATTGGAGGACGGCCCGGAAGCATCGGTGGACTGGAAGATGTTTTTCCATGCGTTTCCGAAGCACAGCGTGGTTCTCTGGCTTGGGGATTTTCCTCCAAGACCCGTGGGCCCCGGATGGGCGGCGCTCCGCAAGAGGTATGAGATGATTGGAGTACGGGTGGACGATCCATGGGATGTTCATCTGCCGTCGCTGGGAATTCTTCCGGCGGTGGATCCTGAGACGGGCGAGGTCATGGCATTCGATATGGGGACGCGGGAAAGCCAGAGTCGGCATGCGGCCTGGGTCGCCGAACGGGAACGGGCTTGGCAGGAATGGTTCCCGAGTCCGTTGCAGCGGCTTGTGGTCAGCACCGAAGGAGATCTACTGGATCCTTTGGTGGCCTTTTTCCGAAAAAGAATGCAGGGGGTAAGAAAATGAGCCCGACCCTTTTGCCGGGAGGATGGACGCTGGCGAATCCTCTTTGGCTTCTGGCGTTTCTTCTAATTCCGCTGGGACTCTGGTGGAGAAGCCGGCGCTCCCGACCGGTCTTGGTGATCCCCCGGGTCGCCCGCTGGGCAGGGGCTCCGGCGGTGTCGCTGGGGAGACTGCCCTCCATTCTGGCGGGGATCGGGCTGGGACTTTTAATTGTGGCGCTGGCACGGCCCCAGCAGTTGGAGGAAAAAAAACAGGTCCGGCAAAAGGGATACGACATCATGCTAGCGATCGATCTTTCTCCGAGCATGCTCGCGGAGGATTACGAGGGGCCTAATGGACGGATCAACCGGGTTCAGGCCATCCAGCCGATCATCGAGGCCTTTATTTCCCGCCGCCCGACGGATCGGATTGGGGTGGTGATTTATGGGGGCCGGGCCTACACCCTTTCTCCGCTGACCTTTGATCATGAATGGCTGGCCCGACAGATCCGGAGGCTGAAGGTGGGATTGGTGGAGGATGCGACGGCGGTGGGGGATGGGTTGGGCTTGGCCGTTTCCCGGCTCGAACAGGCGGAAAAGGAAAAGGACGGACAACGCAAGGGGGCCTTCATCATTCTTATGACCGACGGGTCAAACAACAGCGGGGTGTTGGCGCCAATGCAGGCGGCCGAACTGGCGCGGGCCAAAGGCATTCCCGTGTACACCATCGGGGCAGGACAACCCGGGGTGGTTCCCATGCCGGTGATCGACAATGCGGGGCGCAAGCTTGGATACCAGCAGGCGGTCTCCGATCTGGATGAGGAGACCTTGCAGAGGATTTCTGATCTGACCGGGGGAAAATTCTTCCGTGCGATGGATGTAGGAACAGCCGAAGAAGCTTTTGCCGCAATTGATAAAAAACAAAGGATTGAATTCAATGCAAAAGCCCAGCTGAGGGCGCACGAGTGGTTTGCGGTATTTGCCGGGCCCGGGGCATTGGCGTTTTTCGGGGGTCTGGCTCTGGCCCGGCCTGGCCGTTGGGGGAAAACCGCATGAACTTTTTTGGCATTCATTGGGATCAGCCTTGGATTTTGCTGCTGGCACCCGTAGCGCCTTTTGTTGCGTGGGTGATTTTTCGAGGCAAATCCAGTCCGGGAGGATCTCTTGGCTTTCCGAAAGTTCTCCGTCGGTGGGCGGGAGCGAGGGCGGTGGTGGATCGTCCCGGGGCAGGACGGGGACCGAACGGATTTTGGCTGGGAGCCGGATTACTTTTTGCGGTGGTCACCTTGGCCCGGCCCCAATGGGGAAATCTGGAGGAGACGGTGTTTGATCAGTCCCGCGAAGTCCTGATCGCACTGGATCTTTCAGCCAGCATGTTGGGGGATGATGTGAAGCCCACGCGTCTGGCCCGCGCGAAACTCCTCATCGGCAATCTGCTTGATGAATTGCAGGGGGAACGAGTGGGGCTGGCGGTTTTTGCCGGAACCTCTTTTTTACAGGTCCCCCTGAGCTCGGATTATGAGGTGCTGCGGGACATTCTTCCCGGGCTTGATCCTTCCTATCTTCCTCAGGCTGGAACGGATTACGCGGGAATGCTTAGAGTGGCGGCCGAGGCATTCGGACAAAGCTCGGCAGCGGATCGGTTTCTGATCGTGCTGAGCGATGGAGAAGCGCATGACCCTGGCTGGCGGGCGGCTCTGGAAGAACTGAAGAAAAAACAGGTGAAGATCATCACCTTGGGAATTGGAACAGCGGCGGGGGCGCTTCTGCCGGATCCCCAAGGAGGAGTGATGAAGGATGGGCGGGGAGCGGCCGTTCTTTCCCGGTTGGAACCGGGAACTCTGCAAGAGTTGGCGCAAAGCACTGGCGGGGCTTATCGGGAGGCTTCCAACTGGGTGGATGTGGCGGCTCTCTTAAGTGAGACAATCGAACAGGGGAAGACCGGAGACTTTTCGAAAACCCGGGAAGTTCGGCAGGCTGAACGCTTTCAATGGTTTTTGGCTCCGGCGGTTCTTTTGCTCGCATTGAGTTTTGCACTGGAAATTCCAGCCCTGCCCGGGCGGAGGAGGGTCGCGATGGGCATGACCACATCAGGAGAGGCTCTTGCCCCGCCAGTTCTGAAAAAAACCACCAAACTTGTTTCCAAGGAAACACGGGAGAAGGTCTACGCATGAAAAGAAGAATTCTTGTGACGGCTCTCTTTACGATCACGGAAATCGCAGCGGGTAGCAGTGCGTTGCCGCCTGCGGGGGCATCGGGGCCGGATTCCTCATCCGGGTTAAAAACGGCCGTGGCCTCCCTTTCTGAAAAAAAGAAAAAGCCCGCCTCGGACTACGCGCGAATGGCGGAGGAAACGATTCAGTTTGGAGGAAGGCCCGATGCGGTGCAGAAGCTCTCAGCTTCCAGCCGACAAGGGGAAGACCCCCAGGCTCCGTGGCGGGGAATGGTGGGGGATGCACTAGCGGGGGTGGATGAAGGAGAGCGAGTGGATGCGAAGGCTGCGGACTGGCCCCGGTTAAGGGAGGAATTGAAAAAACTTCAACCTCCGCCCCCCCCGAAATCCGACTCCTCCAAATCATCCAAAGATCAAAAGAAGGACAAGAAACAGTCGCAGGATAAAAAATCCGGCAAAGGGAAAGGCGAACCGCAGGACCAAAAAGGAGGCCAAGGGGAAAAATCGGATAACTCTCAAGGGGGTTCCGGAAAGGAAGAAAAAGACTCCTCAAGCCCGCCCTCTTCCGATCAGAAGGGGCAGGGAGGACAGCAAGGAAAGCCCGGGGAGAAGAATGAGGGACAGGGATCCGGGGAGGACGGCAAAAGCGGCGACGAAAAACAGAAGCAGGAGGCAAAAGGAAAAGGCAAAGATCCCAATCAGGTGAAAGATTACAGCTCCAGCAAGGAGCAGGAGGGAACGATGAGGAATCGGGAAGAGGAAGTCGCCCCGATTCAGGATCAGGGGGCGGGTTTTTCGGGGATGGGGCAGGAGAAGAAGGATCAGGGAAAGGAACCGGGCAAACCTTCAGGCGGAATGGCGGAAGGCGGAGAGAAGAAAGAAAAGGGGAAGGAGGCCCCGGAGGGCATGCGCATGGTGGGCGGCGGATCCGGGAAAAAGGAAAAAGATGGGAAAGAGAGCGCCTTTACCCTTGAGGCCAACTCGCGATTGGAACAAGTTCGTCAGTCCGACAGCCCGGCCATTCTCCAACAAAGACTTCAACCCAAAGACCAACGACCCTCCCCCTCTTCAACGGCCAAACCATGGTAACCGGAATGAAAAAACTTTGCCTCTTCCTCATTCTTTTGGGTGCCGGATGTTATCTCGGACGAGCACAGTCGGTGACTTGGAACGATCCGGGGACATTGGGGGCAAACGAACCGGCGCAACTGGAACTGGTTTTTACCGATTGTCAGCCGTCTGGTTCGGTCAATCTTCCGGCGGTTCGGGGTCTGGACGTTTTGGGGCAGCCGGGGCGGGCAACCAGTTTTTCGATGATCAATTTTCAAACAAGCACTTCCACAACGCTCAGTTTTACCGTGCGAGCCACGGCGGAAGGCAGGATCCAAATTCCAGCCTTTACTGTGGCCACGGACAAAGGAAGGATGAATGTGCCGGCGCTGGGACTGAATGCGGGACGATCTTCTTCGGGCCAGGGCCGGCCACAACCGAATTCAGGATTTCCCTTTTCTCCCGCAATGCCCACGCCCTCTCCTGCGGTCGGGGGCTCTCCACAGGGGGTTGCCCAGGCCGAGGCGGCGATGGAACCAAGAAATCCCTACCTCGGGGAAGTGTTTGATGTGAATTATCGGGTTTTCATCACGGGAAACCGGAACGGTCGGGTGAAAACCACGCCTCTTTGGGACGTGCAGAATTTTACTGCCGAGGCATGGGACCGAGGCCAGCAGATTGGGCCCGGAGGGAGCAAGGGGCTGCAGTTCCACACCCGGGCGATGATTCCCAAAGCGGGCGCCTTTGAGGTTCCGCCCATCCGGCAGAAACTGGACATTGAAACGGGATTTGGCGGAGCTTCCTTCTTTTTTACCCAACCCGGGAGCCAAGAGGTGGAGGTTTCGAGCGAACCCATGCCTGTGGTGGTGCAGGCCCTACCAAGCGGGGCGCCTGTGGGATTCAAGGGCGCGGTGGGGCAGTTTTCCATGGAATCCAAAATGGTTCCGGAGCAGGTCAACGAGGGAGAGCCGGTGACCTGGACCCTGACCCTTCGTGGCACGGGCAACTGGCCCATGGGGGTGGAACTCCCCGCCCGGACCGTCCCCAACCAGATTCGAACGATTCAGCCAAAGTTGCGGAGGGATTTCAACGGAACGGAGGTTTTCACGGGGGCGATTGTTGAGGATCTGGTGATGATTCCCACGCAGTCCGGGGAGTTCGAGCTTCCCCCGGTCAAGTTCGTGTATTTCGATCCGAAGAAAAAATCATACGAGAGCATCGAAGCCAAACCGCCAAAGATTTCCGTTACCAAGGCAGCTGGCGGACTTTCTCTTTCCAGTCCGGCGCCCACCAGTACGGCTACGGCCACCCCGGCGTCGAAGCAGCCCCTTCCGCAATTTCTCAAGCCGGCGACACCTCTCCAGTATGGAGCACCTGGTCTTCCACGGGAGCCTGAGGAAGGATGGGGACGGGGCTTTGCCCCGGTGGGAGGAGGCCTTCTCCGTCTCTTCTGCGTTCTCCCATGGTTGTTGCTCCTCGGGGCATGGTGGAGATGGGCAAGACGGCAGGCCGTGCTGACGGATCCTGAACGGAGCCGTAAGGAAGCTCTCATCGATTTGAAACGTGCGGTGCAAACTCTCCGTGAAGCCGGGGAAAACACGACCCTTAGGGAGAAGATGCTTCTCCTCTGGCAGAAATCCGTGGCAGGAATATTTGGGGTGGAAGGAGCGACGCCCTCCTGGGGAGATCTTTCTCTGGCGACAGCCGCCATGCCGGGGGCTGACCGGGCAGAGTTGGAACAGTGCTGGGGGGAGTCGGAGGAAGTATTATACGGCAAGAATCGTCAACTGGAGGAACGGTGGTGCGACCGGGCGGCGGATCTGGCGGCCCGAATTGATCTGCCTCCTTTGAAGTTCTGGGAACCTCTGCGCCCGAGAAATGTTTTTCCTTGGATGGCCCTTGTTCTGGCGATGACCCTTGTTTCCGGAGGGGAGCTGAGTGCGGACGAAAATAAAAAAGCCGATAAAACGATGGATCCTATTGTACTCTATCGGGAGGGAAACTTTGCCGAAGCGGCGAAAATCTGGGACGAGCGCGTGAAGAAAAGTCCGGCTGACCCGGTGGCAAGAAACAATCTGGCCTTGGCCTATTTCCAGTTGGGGGACAAGGAAAGGGCTTTGGCGCATGGGCTTTCCTCTTATCTCCTGGCGCCAGGAAGAGGGGCCGCCGCCTGGAATACGCGTATTTTTTCTTCGACCGCAAATCAGCTCGATCCGGCCATATCCAGATTGTGGGAGGAGAACTGGGCCGCGGCTTTGACCTCCATGGGCGGGGTTTTTGTTTGGCAAGGAACAATGATTCTTGGGGTGGTGTTTGTCGCGTTGGGAGTGGGGATTTGGCTGGCCAGCGGGTATGGGATGGCTGGTCGAAAGATTCTCTTTCGATTGGGTTTGGGAGTTCTGCTTCTTGGGGCCGGACTCGCGATTGCCGGGGGCGCAGCCCTAGCCACTTATGGGAAATTGGCCGACCGGGGGGCGGTGATGATTGTCGATGTGGCTCCCTTGCGTTCTGTACCGACCGAAGTTGAGCCTCAGGCGGAAAAGGCCTATCCCCCCGGATCGATCGCCCATTTGGAAAAAAACTTTTTAGGTTGGAGTAAAATCCGATTGCCGAATCACGACGCCGGCTGGATCCGGGCCGAAAATCTGGTTCCGCTATATTAAGGGCGGCGGAGTTGGATTCGATTGGTGAAGGGAATGGGGGCTTCCTCTTCGGGTTGGGGAATTTGCGAATCCGGAGATTGGGAAGGAAAGAGCTGTTCCAGCATGGAGGGGTTTTTGCCGGTCGATAGAACCTGAACGACGAAGTTAGTCGTTTGCACTGCAGGAACAGAGGACGACTCCCAAAGTCGGCGGGAGGACAGCTTAAGGTTGAATCGGCCTTCTCTGGGGAAAATAATCCGTAGGATTTGGGTGCCAGGGGTACCCGGGCGGGCTTCAGTCGACGGAAGGTAAGATTCGCTAACAAGACGGGCAGTTTGCATCGGGGGATCGAGAACCCAGCGGTACCCAGTGGAAAAGTTTGCCGGAAGACGGACTTCGAGCGGTTCCCCTGCGTGGGTTGTCAGATCATGGGAAGAACGGATAAGTCCACAGCCCGCGACGAGAATCCCTGCAAAAAAGAAGAAGGACCAACGGGAAAATTGAGCGGAGGCGGGGGGAGGAGATTTCAGATTTTTTGGCGGAGGGGAGCGAGATCTTCGTCCTCTTTGGCCGCATCCGCCCAGGCCTGATCGATTCGGATGGCGGCTTGAACATAGGAACGGGCCTTTTCGAGATCCTGGAGCTGGCAGTGATAACAGCCTAATTGAAATTTGATGTGGGGATTATCGGGGAACTTACGCTCCGCCTCCAAAAGGATTGAACGACCGTGCTGGAGGGAATCGTGGTGGCGGACGGCATCGGCAAGCGAAACCCAAACTTCCGGCTCTTCCGGGCGTAGCCTGCGGAGCCTTTCGGCAGTCTTCCGTAATTCCAGAAAACGGCCAGCGGCCCGAAGGATTCGGGTGCGCAGGAAGGCCAGCGTGAGGCTGTGGTCACCCTTTCGGCGGGCGCGGTTGATGCGGGCGAGAGCTTCGTCGTACATGCCCAGACCGCAGTAGCCCTCGAGCTCTTCCTGCAGTTTTGCGGGGTTATCCATCTCGCAACTGAAAATTGCAGAGATCGGAGCAATCACAAGAATCCGCCCAAGGTTGTTCCCACGAGGGATTGAACTGGTTGTAAGCAGATTCAAAAACTGGGGTGTTGCGCCGAAGGGGGAAAGGGCATGCTCTCCGACTGTATGACCATCCTGGGAATTGATATCGGGGGAACCGGAGTCAAGGGAGCCTTGGTCGACTTTCCCGCCGGAACGATGAAGGGGGATCCACTTCACTTGCCCACGCCCAATCCCGCAACCCCGGGGGCATTGACCCGGACGATCAAAAAAATTGTTCAGCATTTCCGACACAGTGGTCCCGTGGGCGCAGGATTCCCCGGGCCCATCCGGCGGGGTGTGGTGGGCACGGCCGTGAATCTCTCCCCCCGGTGGGTTGGGAAGAATGCAGAAGACGTTTTCCAAAAAGGGACCCACCGGCGCTTTTGTGTGATCAATGACGCGGATGCCGCCGGATTGGCCGAGGTTCACCACGGGGCCGGTAGAAAACAAAAAGGTACCATCCTCATGGTTACCTTGGGAACAGGGATCGGAAGCGCACTTTTTTACGAGGGCGTGCTGATTCCGAACACCGAGTTAGGTCATCTGACCCTTGAGGGGGGGGACGCGGAAAAAATCGCCAGCGCGAAAGCCCGGACGGATCATGACTGGAGCTGGAAAAAGTGGGGGCGCCGAGTGCGTGAATATCTGCAACGGGTCGATCAGCTGATCAACCCCGATCTCATCATCGTCGGGGGAGGCGTCAGCAAGCGGGCTGAAAAGTGGCTGCCCCGCGCATCGAAAGGGGTGAAGGCGAAGGTTGTTCCGGCAAAATTGCATAATGAGGCAGGAATCGTCGGGGCGGCCATGGCCGCGAATCAGAAATTCTCAAGGTAGAGGCTCCCTTCGGGGGGCCTCGGCAACTTCGGAATTATTTTAAATACTGATCCACACCCCTTACACAGCGGATCTTTTTAGTGCGTAGAGTTTCGTTTAAACGATTCTGGCTTTGCGGAAGGTGATCCCGATTTAAAATCGGGTGGTGCAGGTGGTAAAGAATCGCACGACCGTAGACAAACTTGCGAGGGCGACCGAGATGATAAAGACGGGAGCCAACGTCAGAATCCTCCCCCAGACCCCAACCTTCGTAATCTTCGTCCCAGCCGTTGACGGCCAGAAGGTCGTCCCGCCACATGGCCATGTTGCACCCGATGATGCCCCGCTGGCCGGTGTTACGACGAACGACAGGAAAGGGTAGGCGAAAACCTTTTGCAGCTCCGGTTATGTTTCCGGCAACGAGAAGGCGGAAACCCGGGACGGGCTGGCCGGGCTGGAGAGCTTCGGAAGCCGAAGCGGAGAGATAGCAGCGACGGCCCTGCACCCAGAATCCTTCCTCGGCCAAGGAGGAGTGGTCCTCGATATATCTGGGGTGAGGGACGCAATCCGCGTCGGTGAGAACCAGATAGTCCCCTGTGGCGGTGGCGAGTGCTCGGTTGAGAATGATGTTTTTTCGAAAGCCTTTGTCTTCATGCCACAGATGACGAACTGGGCAGGGCAACGTTGGGGTAAGTTGCAGGACGAGGTTGCGGGTTGCTTCGCCGGAGCCGTCATCCGCGATCAGAATTTCTTTTGGCGGGGTTGTTTGGCGGCGAAGGGCATCCAGGCAAAGCTCGAGAGGCCGCACATGATTATAAGTGCTAATGACGAGGGATATTTTATCGGGGGCGATCATGAGGCGAGCGCGTTGACCTTGGCTTCCAGAATGGAAAGGTGATCTTCCGGGTCGAGGGGTTTTCCCGTCGTCCGCTGGACAAGTTCGGAGGCGGTGTAACGGCGACCATGAATGTGAATTTTGTCCCGGAGCCAGCAGAGCAGAGGGGCGTAGTCGCGGGTCTGGATAGAGTTGGGGAGGGAGGGAAGGTCACGGTGGGCGGCCTGCCAAAGCTGGGATGCGGTGAGATTGCCCAGCGTGTAGGTGGGAAAGTAGCCGAATCCTCCCAGAGACCAGTGGATATCCTGAAGACATCCGTGGGCATCGTCAGGAACCTTGAGGCCCAGAAGTTTTTTGAAAAGTTCGTTCCAGACGTAAGGGAGGTCGCGAACGGAAAGATCTCCCTTGAGAAGCTGGGTTTCCAATTCGAAACGAAGAAGGATGTGGAGGTCGTATGTGACTTCGTCCGCTTCCACGCGGATGAAAGAGCGCTCCACGGCGTTTGAAGCCCGCCATGCCGTATCCGGCGAATGCCCGGCGAGAGATGGAAACGCTTGGACGAGATCGGGCCACCAGGATTTCCAAAAAGAGAGATCACGGCCCACCCGGTTTTCCCATAGGCGGGATTGGGATTCGTGGATTCCGAGAGAGGCGGCTTGCCCGAGCGGGGTGCCGATTTGGGATTCGGGCAGGCCTTGATCGTACAGCCCGTGGCCCGCTTCATGCAGTACCCCGTAAAGGGAAACCATGAAATCGGACTCATCGTAACGGGTCGTCATCCGAGTGTCCCCGGGTCCGAGGCCTGAGCAAAAAGGGTGGGTGCTGGAGTCGAGACGTCCGGCAGAAATATCGAACCCAATTTCTGGAAGAAGTGCTTGCAGGAAGGCTTCCTGGTTGGCCCGGGGATAGTGCCCTTGGAGATTTTTGCGAGAGGGTGGGGAGGAAAGCGAGAAGGCCTTTTCGGCAATGGAAACCAGACGGGGTTGAAGCTTGGCAAACAAAGCTGCGACCTCATGGGCGCGCCAACCGGGTTCGTAGCCCTCGAGAAGGGCGTCGTAGGGTTGGTCCGAATATC
>Ga0214917_10004957_pt1 | contig 14447 bp, 23 predicted proteins | sample LL_1208_BB_MetaG_FD_177983 | JGI IMG/M metagenome (GOLD analysis project Ga0214917, IMG submission 177983) | Freshwater microbial communities from Lake Lanier, Atlanta, Georgia, United States - LL_1208_BB | ecosystem: Environmental > Aquatic > Freshwater > Lake | place: USA: Georgia | collected... | reverse complement strand
GCCCAAACTCCATCCCCTGCCACTCGCCGCACGCGTGGCAAGGCACGTGAAAATTCTCCTGCGTTCCGGCCTGATAATTTTGCCAAATGTCCCCGGTAGATAACGTCGGCGTACTCGTCAGCACATGTTTGCGCCCGGGAAACGCCTTCGTGCGTTCCAGCGCCAGATTGTAGGCGGCGGCTTCTTTTTCCGTAGGCGGCGCAAACTTGTCCAGCTCGTCCAACACTGCAATGCATATCGGCCGGCTTGAAATGTTGGCCGGGCTGTTGCTGCCCACCAGCGACAGCGTCATCGTCGCAAACTGCATTTCCAAAATTTTGAAATCGTCCATGTCGTGCGGAAACAAAGACCGCACCGGCCTGCACTTCTGGAAAATCGGCGTCAGCCTTGTCTCACTGTAGCTCCGTGCCAGATCCGCGTTTGGCATGACCAGCAAAGCCGGCGCCGGATCATTGGCGATCCGGTAAGCCAGCCATACGGCTAGCGTCAGCGTCTTGCCCGTCTGCGAACCCCAGCAAAGCGTCACCGTGTGAACGCCCGGATCCGCCAAAGCTTCCAGCACGCCCCGCACATAAGGCGTCCAGCTCGTGCTGTACAAACCGGGCCGTGCCGTCAGGCGGCTATCTAGCTGGATGTTTCGCTCCACCCATTCAATCACACTGGGCGGCTTTTCATAATGCCACCGCGCCTTAGCACGCCGGCGCAGCTCCTCCTGTGCTCCGGTCACAAAGCCGCCTTCACCTGGCGCATCAGCTGGCCCACCTCGTTTTCCACCTCGGCCTCCACCTCCGCGGCCGGCTTGTTTGCGCAGATTGGCGCCAGCCGCTTGGCCATACCCTTTAACAATGGAATCAACGCGTTGTCCCTTGCGGCCGCCAGCTTGTCCGCCTCGTCCACAGGCACCATCTTGCCCTCAGCCTGATCAATTTCTGGGCGGTCACCCTTCATGCGACGCAACGCCTCGACTAACTTTGTGTAGTTACTGATCAGCTCGGATCGATCTGCCCGCGTGTCGTCCTTGGCCGATTCGCCCAGGCTGGCCGCCAAATCCTCCAACCGCTGGATCTCCACGTCCAGGCCGCTGCCTTTTGCCTTAACCAAGGGCTGGGCGTGTGCCTTTTTACGCTGCAGGTAGACGGTGGCACGGGATTTACCGGTGGCCGCCATTGCCCTTTTCACGTCATGATTGACCGGCCTACCCATAAGACACAATCATTTGGAGCCCACACTCAAGAAAAATACGCGAGTCGGTGCCACCGCGATGTTTCTACTCAAGGAGACTCCTTGTGTAGGATAAAAATTTCTACTCAAGAGATTTTGGCGTGTCCTACTCAAGAGAAATTGCGCCGTTCTACTCAAGAGAATTTGCCCGCACATACTCAAGAGCCTTTGCCCGTCAGCTCAGTGTACTTCTTAGCTATCGGCTCTGCGTAGCGGATGAACTCTAGACGCATGTCGGATGTCCAGGCTTCAGGCTTAGATCTGTTTATAAACCACTGACTAACTTTAATAAGTGGAAAGAAGAACGGTTTGCGCTCGCTTGGTACAGATGTCGTGATCGGGTCGGGCAGCATTTCTGTCCATAACATGATCTGACGCAAGGCTGTTGGGTCATTGTCTTGTAATTTCTTTTTGTGTGCTGCCACACGTTCCAACCGTTTGCCTTGCTCATCAGTAAGATTAACTGAGTCTAACAATTCGCGCACGTTCTCACCGTTAGCTCTAACACTTGATATGATGGCACCGGCCTCTGCAGCCAAGGCAATCACCTCACCGATTTGCTCAAGCGTTTCTGTGCGTCTCTTGTTTAGTTTCCTAATTATTTCTTTAAGGTTTTGCATTTTAATCCTTTCATTAGTGCGGCGTTGTTAAATTTAGGAATTTCACGCCGCCGCTTGTCGTGGTGCTTCCTTGCCCTGATATCGTATGATTCGCGGGCCTTCTGACTTTTCTGAGCTCTTACCGGCAAGCCAAGGCGATCAGTTAAACTGAGCACCCTCTTGCTGAAAGCCTGTTTAGTAATCTTGTGCTCCTTGGCCAGCTGCGTCATGGACTTGGTAGACCTGTTAAGAACAACAGCCAGGACAGACTGCTCCAAGGTGTCCGCCATGTTTTGTACGGCCGGATGATCTGACGCCTTAGTTATCAGGTAATGAAAGACCTGAGTTGTCAAAGCAACTGATGACGTTGTTACAGTTAGGCCAAGCTCATGGTATGCCTCATAAATTAGATCAGTTATCCCATCGATCCGTGTGGATATATGTGGTGAACCGCATGGGATCCGTTCTAATGCTTGCTGATCTATCATATTAAATTAATCCGGCTTTCTGCACGCGTTGGTGCAGTAATGAAATAGCCTGCTGCATTAGTGCAATAATAGGGCCTATAGGCCCTTTATTACTGCACCTACATGCTACCCAATACTGCACTAGTGCAATAAGGGTTACTGCACTAACGTCAAAAAGGCTCATTTGTCATCCTTTTGCTGAATAAACCTTCCACAGACTCCTCAATCATCCCGGCCTCTTTGGCCTGCCGGATCCGTGCCTTAGCTTGTCGTTCCTGCAAGCCAGTGGCCTCTTGAACAAACGCCACAACCTGCATGTATTTGGCATTTTCGGGCAGCTTAGCCCAATCAATCTGCGTGGCTTTTCTGCCTATGGTTTTTTCAGGCGCACCCACCTCCACCCATGCCAATCCCTTATCAGCATGCCTCAGGTGCACGGCCGGTTGCGTTTTACTGGCTATTAAATCGCTCGCAGTTAGCCCAGGACGCAGCCCGGATCGCTTTCCGCGCTTGGTCACCTCCAGCTTATAGGTGTACGTTCCTGCCTCATCCTGGCCGCAAGACGATAGTACCAGCACCGTTCTGGCCCAGTTCGTCAGCTCGCTCGACCCAAACCCGCTGTACGACTTATCGTGGCCTTGGTAACCAGCCCCATCTCGCATCGGCTTAGGCGTGTGGTGGATCAGCATCCAGCAAAACCCGGCTGCAAGCGACAGAGGGTTTAGCATATTGCGCAAAAAGCCGCTGGTTGTCTCCTGACTGGACAAATCACCGCCGATAAACGCCAGCAACGGATCCACCCAGCCGAGATCCGGCTTATGCTTTTCGACCAGCCGCCGCATCCTGTCCACAAACCGTTCCCCCGTGGACGTGCAATCCCGCACAATCAGAATGTTCTTTTTAATCTTTTCCAGCTCATCCTCGGTAAAATCCATCGCCTTTAAAATGCCCTGAACCGCTTCGGCCACGTCCCCCTCATCATTTTCGGCTTGAATAATCAGCGATTTCAGCGACTTCCCATGCGGTGATATTCCAAAAAAATCACGACCGCAGGCCCAGCAAATGGCGGCCTGCAAACACATCACGCTTTTCCCAAGGCCGCTGCTACCTACCCACAACGCGGATCCGCCCCTGCACAGCCACCGTCGGCCCAGCAATTGGGTAGGATCCGCATCCTCCTTAAAATTGACCAACTGCTCCCAGCTATATGGTTCCGGTATATCCCCGTACATGGTGCGCTCCTGCCACTCCATGTAGGTCAGCGTTGGCGCTCCGCATTCCACCAGCTCCTGTTGCAAGCCCGTGGCCGTCCTCATCGCTCCGGGCAGCCTAGACAACCGGCCGGCGTCCTTGTTGGCCGGATCCAGCTTGGTGTGCTCAAGGTGCTTGTAAATAAACGCCACACGTTCCGCAAACTCCTTGGCGTTGGCGGCCCGCACCTCGACAAACGCATGCAGGCTGCGCGACCCGCTTTTAATGATAGCCGACGTGGGCAAACCGCTGCGCTTAATGATCGCCCACTGCTCCTGCAACGTGCTTTCATCGAACTCAATCAGGCAATGCCGGAACTTTGTTATATGTTCCTTTGATCTGCCGCTGCCGTTGTTTGCGTTGATCGAAACATAAACGCCAACCGCTGCTCCCTGCCACTGCTTCAACCCGTCGCCTTTGAACATTTCCAGCCACTCCTCCCGGCTTCGCGTCTCGCCCGTGCCGTCCGGCCGCTCCCGATCGCCGTCCTTGATCGACCGACAGATGTTAATCTGATCGCCTACGTCGAAGCACGTGGTCAAAAATTTATCCACCGGCGTGCTTTCCACGCTGATCGGCATCGGTGGCACTGGCAGCTCCTGTTTCAAGATCCCGCCGTTTTTGTACTGATAGCGTTCCTTTGGCCGCCACGGCTCGCGGGCCGGCTTGGAATAAACCGATTTTACCAGGCTAACGGCCTCCTTTTGCGTAATGCCTACCTTGTGGCCCCAGATCTCGGCCTCCGTCTCCGCATCAAACTGCGACATTCCCTGGTCACGCATCTGCAGCACTATTTTGAAAAGGCTGTTGTTGCGTTCCCCTTCCGGCGCGCCGTTGATGTACACGGCCTCGGCGGCTGGGGGCAGGTCAATCATTTCTTTTCCGCCAAAGCCTTGGCCTTGTGCTCTTCGGCCCGCTTTAACATCTCACGGCAAATGACAATCGCCAGATCCAACCGTGTACGCACGGCCGCATACTGCTCCTTGATCAGGTTTTGCTTCGCACGCTCAAGGATTTCGAGGTGCCAGGTGAGGCGTTTTACGCTCACCACTGCCCAATCCCAAACCGGCCGCGGTTTGCTCTAATTTTCTCGACGACATCCGCCCACTCCTCCATCGACCAAGAGCCGATGATGCGAGCATCAAACAAGGCGATAAGTTGCGGCAAAGTCACAGCACCGCCTTCGGCAGCGGCCCTGCAAGCTTGTAAACGTACTTAACCTTGTCGTACTCCAGCGGGTACCCAAAGAAATCACGCAACAGGTCAATGTCTCGCTGGATCGTTTTGTAGCTACACTCCATGTCTGCGCCCAATTTGGCACAGCTCGGCAAGCAAAGATTCCGCCGCAGTTGTCTGACGATTGCGCCCAACCTGCGAAACGTTGGCCTGGTATCGCCAAGCCCCTTGGCGCGCTGGCGCTTTGATGCAAGCGTGGCCTGCCTCGTTCTCATTTCGTCACCTCCACCATGGCCACCCTGGGCAACCGCATTGCGTTAAATTGCGCTTCGCTTGCGGCAAACACGTCCACCACCGGCATCCGGCCCTTGCTGGCCTTCTTGCTCTTTACGGCCGTGCCCGTATCAACCGCCACCCACTCACGCTTCGCGCCCATCACGCGGATCTTGCTCCACAGCGGAATGATGTCCGGATCCACCGCGCAGTGGCGGCCGGCCCGGAGGCGTGTGCCGGTGCTTGATTGGTAACGGCTACTCCACTCGTCCTCGCCGGGCCAGTAACCGGTGATCCGCACCTTCATCTTTTTGACCTTCGTAGGCGGCCGCATATCAATCATCACGTTGGCCGCCTGACCGGAAGTCATGCCCAGGATGGCAGCAATCCAGCAAAGCGACCTCATAGCCCGCTCCTTATCCGATGAATAAGATCATTCTCACGCGTCTCCGCTGCGGCCAATGCGGCCTTAGCCTCGGCCAGTTCCCTCTCCAGCCTCTGCACTCGGTCAACCAGCTGCCGGCTCAGCGGCTCGCTTGGTAAGACCAGGTAAGGCGCAGGAACCTCGCTCATTTGCCGGCCTCCTCGCGCTTGTTGATTTTTTTAAGCTGTGCATCAATCCATATAACCATCCGATCGCAGCCCGTTTTTGTAACCGAAAGTATAAATGCAAAGACAACAATGCCCACGGCCAAGCCGGCCAGCAGACCACAGGCGGCCATAAAAAAAGTCCAGAAAATGCTCATGCCAAACCCTCCCGCGGATCGTACTTTTTAAGCCAACGCCAGACCCGGCAGATCGAAGTGAACGCCTCAAACGCATCAGCCACCTGCTCCTCGGTGTATTGCACCTCGGCCAAGTCCCCGGTTACGGGATCGATCAGCACATTGCGGCAGGCCATCCCCTCGTCCGTAAACGCGTAGGCGTAGGCGCTCAGCTGCAGCAGATCCGTCTCATAGCCGGTTGGTTTTGAGACGCCTTTTGCGTCTTTTTTAAATTTACGGGTTTTAAAATCCACCACCTCAATTTTTCCGTGTATGTCGGCAATCAGATCCACCCGGCCGGCATACCCTTCCGCCTCGTTCACCATCACTGATTCACTGGCGTGTACCTTGCTCACGCAACAATCACGCCACTCTTTCAATGCGGTGTAGTGCGGCTCGTAGCCGTTCACCAGCTCACCAGGCTCCTCTCCGTTGATGATTATTTCTGCCAGGCTATGGATCTGCGTGCCGCGTGCAGCGGCAGCCTCCGTCTCCTTGCGGCTGTCCAACACCACCCGTTTGGCAAAATCGGCCAGCGTTTCGCCTTCGTTGCGCGGCAGGCTCAGGGCCGCAGCTATGGCCTGTTCCTCTTTCCAATTCAGCAACCCCTGCTTGCTTGGCCCGGCCGCGCCCAGGATCGTGGTCACCGATGGAAACGCCCCAACCTTCCGGGCGGCCCGCAGGTCACCGTGGCACGATTCGCCTGTTCGCAGGTAGTAGTGCGACGACTCCGTCTTTGCCGTAACGATCAGCGCAGCCATTAACGCCACCTGGCCAACGCCGGCATAAGCTGCAACGCCAGCACCACCGCACACAGCGGCAACATTACCTGAACAACGATAGTTAAAATTTGCATGAGGATCTTTCCGGCCAGGGTGGGAATTGCCCACCCCGGCCAAGTTGATTAGAACGGCACCGGCACGCCGTCAGCGTCCAGCTCCGGCGCAGCCTCTGCCTTGACTGCTCCGGGCCTGTTGCATTTGCGGACAAAATCCTTGTCCACCTTGATTTTGGTTGCACTGGGCGGCAGCACGGCCTGCACGTTCGCAAACGTGCTGCCGTCCCGCTCCACGTGCGTGATCAGGATCTGGCACGGCTTGCCGATCAGCGTTTCCAGATCCAGATTCTGCGGTGGTGCCTTTTTGGCGTAGGATTTCAGGTCTTTGAAGAGAGCTGATTTCTCATGCAGGCTCAGCCCATATCGCCGGCCAATGGAAAACGGCCGCCCGTCCTCCATCTTCTCGGCAATCTGCCACACCAGGCGGATCTGATGCTTTTTCCCATACTGCGTTTCCACCACGCCCAGATCCTCCACGTCGCAGAACACTGCGTCATGGGATCCTTCCGGGGCTGGAGTGTAACTGCCCCCTCTTGATGCTACTATTGGCATATTTTATTTTTCTTTCTTGGTTTGGGTTTCTTGGTTTTGCTTGGACTACTCGTCGTCGCAAAAGTCGTTGTTTGTGTGCGGTTGTTTTAAGTCCTGAAATTCACGGTCGGTCAGGTGCCATGCCATTTCGTGTCCGCGTGCCAACACCTTGGCCTTCTCGATCTCTCCGCGGTTTAGCGCCTTCACAACCCGCTCGGCTGAGTTGCGGCAAGCCAGCACCTCAATGTTTTCCATCAGCCGGAAGTTGGTCAGGTCGGTCATAAATTAGCCCCGCCTATTGTTCCCGTAGTAATCGCAAAAACGCTGAAAGCCGCTGCGGAAAGATTCGTTCTCGCGTTCGTACTCCTCGCGTTCATAGTCCGACCGCTCGTCGGTGTTTTGCGTTGCGTCGTTTTGTGTTGGATCGTTTTGTTCGCTCATTTTTTTCTCTCCTTGATTGCCATTCGGAACGATTGCGCGGTCATGGCCACGGCTTCGGTGGTGATGCATTTGGTTGTGAACCGCCAGATCCGCCAGCCCAAATCGGCGGCTGCCCGGTATTTTTCGCAGTCCTTGACCATCCCCATCCCCCGGCCGTGACGGCCTCCAAACTGCAGAAACGCGCCACCGTCCAGCTCGATGGCGCACCTGGCGGCTTTGCAGGCAAAATCAAAACGCCATTTGCGGGTTGGGTGAAAAGCGTGCTCGGCCACCAGCTCCGGGCCGCCGGCCACTTTCCAAAGGCTAAGGAAGCGGGTCGCCAATGCGCTCACGGGTAAACCCCGCTTTTCTTAAGGAGGCTGGCGACAATTTCCTCGATCCGATCCAAACGGTTCCGCAGCTCACGATGCTTTTGTTGCAGCTCGATCAACGCCGTTGCATTGCTGAACTGCGCGGATCCGTACGATTGCGCGGCACTGATGGGCAGGACGCCCTCCCGTTCCAGATCCCTTACACTACCGGCAGTCGGATTGAACGACTCCGGCAGGCCGCCTGCGTGCGGGGGCACGCCTGCGAACGTCATTGAATTTCCTTTCGTATAAAATCCACCACCCAGCAGGTAATGGCCACGGCCAAACCGATGCCTGAGATCCCGCATCCAATGAACAATCCCCAGCCAACAATCAGGCCGGACAGTTGCGCCAGATCCCGCATGACCTGCCAAGAGATCATTGCGTGCTCCACATCCGGCGGACGTGCGGGTCTGGATGCCAGGCTGGCTCAGGCGGATACCCGCCGCGTTTTGAGAGCAAATTTACCTGATAATGCTTTAACTTCGGCTCGGCACTTAAATCAGCCTTTTGATCCTTCTCTAACCCTTTGTCGTTGCAACAAACGGACGGGGTGGGATTTGAACCCACGGTATTGTTACAGCTATCGTTCTGTAAAAATTTGCTGGGGGGATTCATAGTTATTTGTTGTGTTAAATATAATTAAATGTTACCGTTGTTACCAAATGGCTTTCGCTTACATTAAGAAAGGTTCTCCGTATTTTTTCATACGTGCCAAGGATGCGACCAACAAATGGCGCACGCGCAGCACGCGTTACCGCATTGATAATACGCTGCATCGCGCGCAGGCAAAAGCGGAGGCCGCAAAACTTTCCGTCAACGAATATCGCAAAACAACGGGCCACGGCTGGGTGGACGAGTTGATTGAAAATCATCCCGTTTCTCCTCTGACAAAAGTGTATTACAGGAACTGCTGGTTTCATCTAGCGAGGTTCATTAGTGAGAAAAAAATAAGTCTGCAAGCATTTTCTGCAAATGAATGTGAAGTTTATTTGCGGTGGCGCACTTCCCTGTCCCCAACGAACGGCAAAAGGGCAGGCAGAAACCAAGCCTGCCAAGACCTGAAAATTTTAAAATGGATCCACCGGCAAGGGCGACTTTTAGCCAAGATGGATTCCGTAGCACTTTTGGACTATCGGATTAAACGCGGGCCGATCAAAAGGGTGAAACCAGTATTCACCGACAACGACATAGCCATCGTACGGAAAGCATTAAAAGAAGAGCACATTCCGGATTGGATGCGGGTAAGTTTTGAGATTTCGCTGGCTACCGGCTGCCGCTTGCGGGAGACGCAGATCCCGCTGGATTGCGTGGATCTGAAAAACAGGATCCTGACGTTTCCTAGCCCCAAAGGGGGTGCCACAAAATCTTTTTCCATACCCATCCCGGCCGCGATTGAGCCGATGTTGGCAGCCATAAAAGCGGAAGGCCGGAAGATCACGTGCGAACTTCCCAAGACAAAACCCAGCGTGCGTTGGCGGAGGCTTCTGGATTCCTGCGGATTAAAAAATCACTGCTTTCATTCACTGCGGGTCACGCGCGTGACCAGGCTGCGGTTGGCCGGATGCTCGCAATCCATAGCCATGCGGCTGGTCAATCACAGCAGCACGCTCGTGCACGAGCTGTATCAACGGCACTGCGTGGAGGATTTGCGCGATGCGGTCAACATGGGCGCCACAAAGGGCGCACCGGTGGATGCAAGTTTTTCCCCTTCACCACAGATGCAGCTTAGTTTTTAATGATTTTGTAGTGGGGAACGCGCCGAAAGTATTTTTCCCTGGGCGAATTGATTCTGATTTTTTGGTTTGTCAATTGCATTGCAAAAATGCGTTGTTCAGCTTTTTTTGCCGTGACCATTTGCGTCAGGATGCGGTTGGTATGGCTGCGGGATAGTTTCCAAATCTTCGATACTTGCGCGGCCGACAACCACCCTGGCGGCACCGGCTCCGCGCTTTTGCCAATGTGCTCACGCAGCACAATGGCCCAGTCCCTGGCTAGATCGGCAGTCGCCATTTCCCGTTTACCGGAGTCACAACGTTGACCGTGCAGCCGTCGCCCCCGTCCAGATATTCTCCAAAGGCTATACCGTGCGACCACCTGGTTACCGATCGCATGCGACGGGCATAACCCATGCTTTCTATGTCCGCCAGACAGCCGATGCTCCAACCCACCGGCGCACCGATGCAGCGGCCGGGCGAACGATCAACCCGGTGCAGATGGCCCATGACGACCGGCCGACGCAGCATTTCAACGTGATCGCGGACGGCTGATAATTCCGAAAACATAAACCCATGCCCAAAGGCTGTGCCGCCAAGGTCATGCCAGCCTTTCTCAATGTCGTAAGGCAGATACTTTGCCCGCAGATCTTTTGCCAGGTTGTGGATCTCCGACAGCGCAGAGGTGCAGCAGTGCGCCACAATGGCCGATGGAGAGCGTTGCAGGGCCGTCAGGCGGTGCTCGTGGTTGCCCTCAAAAATGAATTGCGGGGCCAGCTCACGCACAAAATTAAGACCTGCATCAAAATCCTCCCTGATGCTGTTCCCCCGCTCCGGGCTGTCCGGATCCCGGCGGGCACTGCCCATGAGGCAGGACAGATCCACAAAGTCGCCCAGATGCAGGGTGGTGTCCGGCTGCCACCGGCTTTTCATTTCCAATGCGGCCTTGCAGGCGGCCGCGTTGGCCAGATGCCCGTGGCTGCACGACACGGCCAGCCATTTCTTCCATTTACGGATGACTTTCATTTTTTATCGGCGGCGGATGGAAAGCCCTCGAGCACGGCCAGGATCTGCCGACAGCTCTCGCGGGCCTCGGCGGCTGCCACGCTTTGATCGCTGGCTCCCCTCACCGCGAGATCGGCGATAACCGAGAGTTGCATTTTCAAGGTGTGTACATAAGTGCATAGATCGAGTATTTCGTCCCAAGCATCTTTCCACACCGGCCGTCGCCACAAAGCCCCGCCGTGCTCTGTTTGCCCTTTGCGGTATTTGGCCGACACGTCCCTTACCAAGTCGGCAAGAATCCCGTTTAGATGTTTCTCATGTTCCGGACTCACCGTGACGACCATGGTTGGTTGCGCACCAGGCTTTTGTTTTGTTTTACCGCAAAGCCTTTGACCTCGATAGGTTGCGTTTTTTGTTCCACACCATCGCGGGGAATGTCACGCCACGTTGCATACTCAGCCGCCTGCAGATGCCCTGTTTCCCAGGAGATTGCGGCCAGCTCAAAACTCAAGCCAACGTGCTCTCCCAGGCGGAACGCGGTTTCGTCGTCCCAATCCGTGTCGTACAGATTAGGATTTTTCTTTGTCGGCTTAATTGGCACCCAATCGAAAGCCAGCCCGTAGTTGTGAAACGATTGGCCGGCCTTGGCCTTGGTCACAATTTTCCCCTCGGTAGTCCTGCCCTTTGCGTACAGCGCGGCCTGTTCCTCCATCGTGCGCATGCCGCAGTAAATCAGCGGCGTGATCCGACTGGCCACCATCTCGTTTAGCCAGCACCGCACCCGCTTTTGAAAGTTAGCGTTCAGGCCGTCTATGACCCGAAGCGTACGGCTACTCGCCTCCGACAGGCTGGTCACTGATTCCTCGCTCGCTCAGTTTCCGCCAAGCTGTCAGATAACGCCTTGAGCGATTCCGCAAACAAATCTCTGTAAGCCTGCGGGCAGGGCGGGTTGGATCGTTCTGCCTTGTCCCAGGCGTAGATGAAATAGCTGATGCTGTCTGGCGACGGCGGCGGGCCGTCCTGCGTTTGCGATGTCGTGGCACAGCCAGCTATCGCAAAGCTAAGAGCCAGCAGGAGGGCGGCGAGTCCACCACGCATCAATGTCCCTTTGCCTTTTCCGTCGCTCAAGTTCTATGGCCTCAAAATTGCGCTGCCTGGGCGATTTGCGGTTTAGGATCCACAAAATTAGGCCGCAAATTCCGCTTATCGCCGTAATAATTGCGGCGAGCACTGTTTGCTATTTGCGCGACAGTTGCGCAATCAGATCAACGATCTTCTGCAGGGTATGTTCAGGCTCGTCGCCGGGGATTACGGTGGCCACGGCGATGGCCGCGGCCAGCACGGCGGTTACGACGCCCAGATATTGCTGCCAATGCGAGGCTATGTTTGCAATTAAGGAAGTTATGTCCATACCTGCAGGCTTATGTCAAAGCCCGACTCGGCGTTTAATCAGTTCCCAGCCCATGGAACAAACCGCGCCGGCGACTAGGGCCACCAGCCACAGCTTTGTCTTGATTGTGTGGGCGTCTCGTTCCATGGCACTAAGGCGGCCGTGATATTCCCCTAGGCTGGCTTGAGAACGTTCCAGCATATCCATGATAACGGTCTGTCGGGTCTCGATCCGGGCCACAGATTCGCGGACAAGCGAGAGGCGTTCTGCAAGTTCAGCAATTTGTTCAGTGCTCATAACGTGGCGTTTTCAGCCCCTTCGGCAATGCGAACCATTTCCTCGCCCTTCTCATTGTAAAAAAGCTCAATAAAACCTTCCGCCTCAAGCCAGCGCAGGCTGGCCATCATGTCACGCCAGCCGGGTGTGTCGTGCTCGTCGGCCGCAGTCATTCATTTTACCTGGCCAGCATCAGCGGCAGCCCCCATATCGGAATAGCGTGGCAGGGCGTTTTGCTCCGCTGGCTTAGGCGAGCAAGAGCACAATAAAAGGGTGATGAGGAGGAGGGGCATTTTAGTACACGCCCCACTTACTATTAAGATAATTTCTTACATTATCTCGATCTGTGTCAGTTATCTTAATGTTGTAATAACAGACTTCGTAGATTTCCACATTACCGTTGTAGCTCCCGTTACCAAATTGAGCTAAATTAAAAGGCAAAGGAGTTGCTGGCGTCTCTGCTCTTGTTGAGCTTGTTTGATTTGCGTTATTAACTCTAAAGGTAATGTTTCGTGGAGCAGATGAATCAACGAACATTTCGTAGATACTTGTATTTGTTGCTGGGTCAAACAAGCTGTCAGACAAAGAATATGTTGCGTATTGATACTGAATGCGAAAAATGCCAGTCGGTGGGGAGGGCGATCTAGTAATAATGCAAACACCATTATTTGATCCGTGTTCTACGATTCTATTATAATCAAGTTGAGAGCCAGTATTAGACAATCTTTTGCAAACTATAAATAATGTAAGCGGAACGGAGTGGGCAAAGGAGGCGGTTGCCATAAAATCATTTGAACCATCAAACCTAATTCCACTTTTCCCGTTTTGAATTGAGGTTTTTAATACTGGCCGATTGTTTAAGGTAGCCTGCGTGGCGTTTCTACCATTCCCGCTCTGATCTTCCCACCTCGCCACGGCTGACCCGTCTGTGGTGACAGCATTTCCTCCGCTGGTAGCATCAAATAAGCCTGTTGTGGCATCCAGCCAAAGTTGAAGTCCAGCGATGCTAGATGGGCTAAAGGTTTGCCCACCAAAAAACCCTTTACGATTAAGGATTCCGCTTGTGGCAAAAAACCCCACTTACGCCTCCAATATGGTGAAGCAAGAAGCTGTTACGCTTGATAATAAATTAACCGCACCAGTGGGGATGTAACTACCTTCAAAAGTTAGCCCCGCCCCTGCCGTCAGTTGAATGCCTTGGGTGGTGGTGGGGGTAAATCCAATTCCGACTGTAATTACATTTGAAGCAGTAGTTACATTCTGAATTAGTAGATATTTTCTATTTGCGTTCGTAACAGCAGATGTCGCAAAAGCCGTGTTCGCAGTAGTGACAGAGCCAAATCTTGTGGTTAAAGAGCCGTTGGATGAGTTCGCCGTAACCGTCCCGCTGATGGCGGGGATTGAGCCAATGGTGACGCTATTTCCGACGGTAACGGACGAAATTGAGACGGGCACCGTTCCGCTGATGCTTGCCGTGACTGAACCAATTTGGTTTGTGCCATCCGCCAAGGCGGGTAGCGAGCTGACGGTGACGGTGGTGGATGCAAGCGTTACGCCGTGCGTTGGCACAGACGCTAGCGAGACAGGTTGAGTGGCCTGATAAAAAGTGCCATTTACAGTAACGCTAGTGTTGGCAATCGTCACGCCATGAGTAACGCATGAGCCGATGGTGACGGAGTTGCCTACGGTCACCGTGCCGGAGATGGCGGGCAGAGAACCGATGGTGACTGAGCCTGCGTTTACTTTTACATTTAAATTTCTATATCCATCTGTTTTTAGTGGAACTGCGGTATCAACATCGTTTCCAGCCGCAACAACCAATCCTCTTTTCGAATAAACATTTGTTGCGCTGCCATTTATATCAACGGTGCTTTCATCTGATAGATTCGCCGTCACCGTGCCGGAGATGGGGAAGGTTGCGTAGTCTCCTACATAACTACTTATGCCAGCATTTATTTGCTGATAAGATGGTGATTCCAATAATGTGGAGATTGTTACTGAGTTTCCAATAGTCACCGTGCCTGCAACGGTCTGCGTGGCCGGGAAGTTTGAGATGGTGACGGCCGCGCCCACGGTTACATTCTCCAAGGCGCTTAGGCTGTTTGCATCCAGCGCCACGGTAACGGTGTTGGCCACGGTGACGGTGCTGG
>Ga0214917_10004956_pt1 | contig 14448 bp, 2 predicted proteins | sample LL_1208_BB_MetaG_FD_177983 | JGI IMG/M metagenome (GOLD analysis project Ga0214917, IMG submission 177983) | Freshwater microbial communities from Lake Lanier, Atlanta, Georgia, United States - LL_1208_BB | ecosystem: Environmental > Aquatic > Freshwater > Lake | place: USA: Georgia | collected... | reverse complement strand
GCCTCTAATGCGGGGGGCATCTCCACGAATATTCTCACGAGTACGATTGCCCCGGCGCCCGCCCTTTCCGTCACCAACCTTTGGACCAATCGGGTGGCCCTGGGATCGGGGACCAACACTAATGGCTCGTACACGGTTTCCAACCTGCCGGCGGGCATCGGAACGAATACCACCAATCCGGGCGGATTTACCCAGCCGGTCCTTTTGCTGGCCAATACCAACACCAACCCCGGCACCCCCGGCTGGTTTGCGGGAATGACCAACCTCACCGTGGTGTTCAGCAACAGCCAGACGAATGTGACGTCCACCGTTTCCCTCAACGTGCGGCCGGTGGTTCCCGCCCTGTCTTTCCCATCCGCCGTGACCGGCACCCCCGGAATTCTTCTGAGTGTGACCGGTGCCCCGACTCCCAGCCCCCTCACGAATATACCCGGATATCCGTTGTTCTTCCGTTCCACCAACCTTCCGCAGGGGCTGGTGCTGAATCCTACCAGCGGGGTCATCTCCGGAAAGCCGGTCTTTGCCGGCAGCAATACCGCCTCCATCTGGGTTTCCAATGCCGTGGGCGGATCCGCCACCAGCAGCGTGGGCTTTAACATTCAGGCCTTGGCCGGGGCGCCGGTGCGGCTTTCCGTGGCTTTCACCAATGCGGCGGGCACCTATGCCGTGCCGAATCTCCCGCCCGGCCTGACCCTCGCGCCCTCCACTGGGCTCGTCACGGGAAGTCCCCAGGCGGTGGGCACCTTGCTCCTCACGGTGAACTTTGTCCCGACCGGCACGGCCACCACCAACACCAACCAGCAAACCCTTGTCATTCTGCCGCCCGCGCCCGTCCCCAAGGTGCCCGCCAGCCTCGTCACCGCCCAGGTCGGCCGTCCTTTTCACCTGCAACCGTGGGTCACCGGGCCGGGCTGGGGCTGGGCGGGGGCCGACACGCTCACCGGCACCACCATCAGCACCAACTGGACCAACCAAATCCTGGTGGGCACCAGCACGGTGGTGCTTGCCTCCAACAGCAACGGCGTGATCCGCCCAACCACCAACGGCCTGACCTTTACCAATAACGCCAACTACAACGAACTTTACCTTTTTTGGAGGTCCAATCTGCCCAGCTCCTGGCCGTGGCAGGCTTTTCTGCGCCTGCGAATCCCGGGCAGTCTGACCCATGCCGATGGCTATGCCTATCCCGTGCTGGGGGCGATCCGCGCCCGCACCGCCTACCCCACCAACTATCTGGAAGACTACGCGGATGGGGGACTGCTCGCGGACTCCACCAACGGGGTCTTCCCAACTTCGTACTTTTTTAGCTCCAACGCGACCAACAGCAGTTTCCTGGATACGGTGGGAACCAACGAAGTGGCGATCCGGTTTCGCTTTGACACCAACGGGCAGATCCTGACCATCGCCGCCAACACCAACCTGGCGACCAACGTGCATGTCGGCCTGACGACCAACACCAACTTGGCCGTGGACTGGAGCCTTTCCAACGCGGCCTCGGCCTTCCGCCTGGCCCTCGGAGGCAGCTTCTCCAACCAGGCCGTCGCTTCGAACCAGATCTTGCTGCGTAGTTTTTCCGTTCTGCCCCAGGGAGTGGGTTTTTATACCAGCACCAATCTGCCCGGCGGACTGGTTTGCGATCCCGAGACCGGGACCATCTATGGAACCCCGACCAACGCGTTCTCCGGCTTGATCTACCTGTACGCAACCAATGCGCAGGGAACCAACTTCACGGGCTTCCGTTTGCGGGTGATTCCCTAGGGAAAAGCGGAAGGCGGAAAGCGGAGAACCTATCCCGGCGGCCTGAAGGCCGCCCTACATCGGCCCGAGATAGCCGCTCTTTCAGTAGAAAAGCTTATTAAATTTCACAACCTATTGACAAAATTGCAATTGATACAAAGTTACTATTGATGTTTCAGTGGACGAGCGGCGGTCGAGCCTGTAGTGCTGTCTCCGGCATGAAACCCAAGATGTGGTGGTACAAACGGTCCTCTTGGCCGCATTTGCTGGCCCGCTGGTTGATGCTCTTTGCCACCACGGGATATGTCCTTCTTCCCACTTCGGTGGTTTGGGCGAATCCCACCGGGGAGCAGGTGGTGGGAGGTTCGGCCACTTTTGACCGTCAAGGCAACACCCTCACGGTGAACCAGGCGACGGATCGGTTGGCGGTGAACTGGCAGGACTTTTCCATTGCCGCAGGGGAGAGAACCCATTTCAACATGCCCAGCTCCGCCTCGATCGCCCTGAACCGCGTATTGGGCGGCAACCCCAGTCAGATCTACGGCACGCTCTCCTCGAACGGAAACATCATCCTCGTCAACAACGCGGGGATCTTTGTGGGTCCCGGCGGGGTGGTGAACGCGGCCAGCTTTGTGGGGTCGACGCTCGACATCGATCCCGGCCAGTTCATGCAGGGCGGAGTAGGCGGGTATCAACTGCACGGAGATTCCTACGCCCCGATCGTCAGCCAGGGCAACATCACCGCGGAAAAGGGCGATGTGTTCCTGATCGCCCAGAAGGTGGAAAACCGCGGCACGATTTCCGCCCCCAACGGAAAGGCCGCGATGATCGGGGCCGGGAAGGCGGAGGAGCGCACGGAGGTGGTGTTGCATGAGGTGGGGGGCTCCGGCTTTGCCGTCCGCGTGGCCCAACTCCAGGGGGAGGACGCCGGCGGATCCAACCATGGCTTGCCTGACGGCGAAGAGCTCCTGAACGAAGGGGAAATCACCGCCGCCCAGGCCGAGCTGAACGCTTCCGGCAACATTTATGCGTTGGCGATCAAAAACAGTGGGACCATCCGGGCTAAGGCGGTGGTGGCCCAGGCGGACGGGACGGTTCGGCTGGATGGCGGCTTGGGCGATGTGCGTAACACCGGCACTTTGATCGCCAAGAATGCCGGGGATGAGGCGACGGCAGCGGGTGGGAAAATTGAGGTGACGGGTCAGAATGTGACCGCCTCGCCAGAATCGATCATCACCGCGGCGGGCGGGGTGCAGGGGGGCGATGGCGGGAAGGTAAAGATTGATTCGGCGGATACCACGATTGTGCAGGGGAAGGTGGATGTGACGGCGCCCTCGGCGGGGGCCAAGGGCGGAAAGGTGGAGCTTCTCGGTGAGAAGGTGGGATTGTTTGAAGGTGCGAAAGTCAACGCGAGCGGTGGAGCCGGGGGTGGAACCGTGTTGGCAGGCGGTGATTATTTGGGGGGGCAGACGCCCAAGCCTGAGTTGGTGGCTTTGGCCAAGCAGGAGGCGGAGCCAGTGAAAAATGCCAAGGCAACGGTGATGGCGGAGACCGCCGAGATCAAGGCCGACGCCACCGTGAACGGGGACGGCGGAAAAATCATCCTCTGGTCGGACGAATACACCGGCTTTTACGGAGACCTGTTTGCCAGAGGCGGAGCAGAGGGCGGGAATGGTGGTTTCATCGAAACCTCATCCAAAAACAATCTTCAAGCGTTTGGCTTAGTAAATACTGGATCGACTCTTGGCAGGGGTGGAAATTGGCTTCTGGATCCCACAGATGTCACTATAGATAATTCTCCTTCGAATTCCGGCGGAGACTTTGATGGAACACCTGCCACTACTTGGACCTACGCTGCTACCCCTGCCGCAGGTCAAGCCACTGTTAGTATAACCTCTTTGCAAGCCGCTTTGTTGTTAGGATCCGTCACAATTTCCACGAGTAGCACTGGAGGCGGAGCTGGGAATATTACCGTAGATGGTACAATCACGAACATCGGTAACGGAAATACACTAACCCTGATCGCTGACAACGAAATCACTATTAACAGCCCGATCACCTTGGCTGGAAGCATCTCCTTAAACGCCAACGGCGGATCCATAACCACAAACGCAAATATATCGTCCACGACCGGAACGGTTTCGATGATTGCCGGCGGCGGAGCCATTACTCTCAACGGCACCACCACTGCCGCTGGCATCCTTGGGCGTAGCTCTGGCGACATTCAAATTAACAATGCTGTCACTTCCACCGGCGGTGAAACCATTAAGTTGATCTCCGCCGGGGATGTCACCGGGCCTGGCTTAATCTCCCTGGATCCCGTGGGGGGGTTGTCGATCGACACCACGGGGGATGTTTCGGTTTCCGTGACTTCGGGGCCGACGGCGGTGCGAACCACCGGCGATGTCACTCTCTTTTCCGGGGCCGGTGGAACCATCACCGTTGGCCGGGTCAACGGAATCAATGGGCTGTCGGGGGCGGATATTTCGGTGACGGCCGGAACCATCGAACTGGGCGGTGCGCCGGTGGATGCAACGGGGAATTTCACCGCTCTGGCCGCCACGGGAATCGACTTCATCGCGCCCTCCAATCGGTTTAGTCCGGCCGTCACCACCGGCGGCAACCAGTCCTTTCAGGGAGACATCACCCTTTCCGCAGACACGGCTTTGGCCTCGGGCGGGAACATGCAGTTTAATAATACCATTGACGGTGCTTTTGATCTTTTGCTCTTGGTGCAGGGCTTCACGGATCTTTTCGATCAGGTCGGAGCGACAACCCCGCTGACCTCGTTCCGCCAAGAAGGCGGGTTGATCAACTTTTACGCGGCTTCTTCACCTGCCATCACCACTTCCGGCTCCACCACGTTTGACGGGGCTAATCTGGTGCTTTGGAACAATACCAGTTTCACCTCAGGGGTTGATCTGATCGTTCTGGGAACGATCAACAGTTCGACTGCGGACGTTCCCGTCACTCTATCCGCCACAGCTGCAGGGAACGTGATTCTGGATGGAGCCGTCGGGGGAACCGCTGCCCTCGGCGCCCTGAATGTCACCGCCACGGCCGGCCAGATTGCCATTAACTCCGGTATGACCACCCTTCCGGGCGACACGCCTTTCAATCCCGGGGCGGACGGGTCGATTCTGCTGACGGCGGGGGGTGCGGTGGTGCTCGCCGGTCCGATTGATACCCGGGGTGGCCTGACGGCGCCCACCGTTATCGGCGGGAGTTTGACCATCAATTCCGGTGGGGGCGTGAATCAAAATATCCAGATCCAATCGACGATCAACACCCGGGGCGGCGCCATTACGTTCCAAGACCCGGTCTTTTTTACGGGAGCAAGCACCCTCAACACCACGATCGGCAACATTTCCGGTGTGATGAATTTTAATGGGACGACCGATGGGGATCCCAATGTCGCCGTTACCCTTCAGGGGGGCACGGGGCAGATCACCTTCGGTGGCGCGTTAGGCAGCACGAATCCCTTCAACCTCACGGTGGGCAGCGCGGGCGGATTGGTCTTTAACAACTCAGTTCTTCTGGGGGCCGGTGCGTCCAGCTTGACGTCCCTGGCAGGCAGCGTCGTTTTTGCCTCCTCCATCGACAAGCTGGGGGGAGTCCTGACGCTGGCCTCCGGGACGCAAGCCATCACCTTTGGCGGCACCGTGGGCGGGACCAATCCCTTTGGCCTGACTGTGAGCACCTCCGGGGCGGTGACCTTGAATCAGGCGGTGCGGATGGGCGGCGCTTTCACCTTTAACAATCTGTCGGGGGCCTTCCAAGCCAACGACAGCATTGAAGGAGCCTTCGCGTTGACGATCAATCCGGTGAACAGCCTCGCCAGCGTCTCCCTGCAGGAAGTGGGGACGAAGATCAATGCAGGGGTGGAGACCTTGGTGCCGGTTGCGTCCCTAACCATCGGAAACGGAAACTCCGCCATACTGCTGAACGGGAGCATTCTCACCTCCGGCGGGGCCATTAATTTCGGTTCCCCGGTCACCGCCAACGACTCTCTCTCCTTGAGCACGACGGCCCGCGGGGCGACTGGCGGCGGAATCTCCTTTCTGAATACCTTCCAAGGGGCCACCGGCGCAGAGGACCTGACGATCCGGGCCGGTCAGGGTGCACTGACTTTCGGGGATTCGATCAGCAGTCTGAACCTCTTTAATGTCGCCTCGGCTGGGTCAATGGACTTCACCAGTAGCGGTGCCGTCACCGCGGGGTCGATCTCTGTGCAGGCAGCCATCAATTCCCAGCGCAACGTTACTCTGACCTCCACCGCGGGTGACATCACGATTGATGGTGGATTGAGCGCCCGGCCGTCCAATTCCAGTGGGATCGGTGGGACGGCCACTCTTGTTTCCGCCGGGGATATCAACATTAGCGGCTTGATGGATGTCAGCGGGCGAAGTGGGACGTTCGTGGTATTTAGTCCGGACGGAAGCTCCAGTACCACGGTGGCCACGGTGGGTTTCAAGGGCGGCACGGCAAGTCTCACCGCAGGGGGAACGGTTTCGATCGGCTCCCTGAATGCCAACGGAGGGAATAATTTTGCGACCGGAGGGAACGGCGGAAATGGCGGGACCGTCAGCATTGTCGCCGGCTCTGGAGTGGTCGCGGCCACGATCCTGGCCAACGGTGGATCGGACGGAAACCTTGGAGGCAACGGCGGAGTCATTGCGATCACCCGGAGTGGTGGTTCGGGAGCTTTGAACATCGGATCGATGGCGGCTACTGGGGGGACTGGATTCAACAATGGAGGCGCCGGCGGGATAATCACCCTGGCAGCCTCCTTGGGAGATCTGCAGGCGCCCTCCAGCTATTTAACCCAAGGGGGGGAAGCCACGGGGGGCCCAGCCTCCACGAGGAATCTTTTTGCCGGCCTCGGGGGAACGGTGAATTTACGGGCCACCGTCGGAAGTGTCTTTTTCCAAAATCAAACCCTGACCTTGCAGGGTGACAGCACGCTGGCCGTACAGGCCGGCAGCAATATCGTGATGGCCACGGATCTGTCCACCCGCAGCGGCGGGGTGGTGATCACCGGCAATGAAGGCGCCCTAAGGAGCGACCGCCGAGGTTCCCTGAACTTTCAATATGGTTCCGGGGAGTTTTTTATGCCATCCAGTTCCTATTTGGTGAGCCAAGGCGGGCTCGTCAAAATCTACTCCACCAGCGTCGGGGCGGGGGCCGTCTCCATCTCGGGCATCAGCACAGTGGGCTCGGATGTGAACGGTGGAAGCATTGAAATCCATCAGGAGGCGGGCAGTGCGGCCGGGGTTGTCACCATAGCAAGCGCGCTGGAAACCTTCGGTGGAATCCCGGTTTCGCCCGCTTACGGCCGAAATGGGGGGGCCGTCAAGATCAGCGGAACTGCCGTGGCGGTGAATCGGATCAACACGAGCGGTTCCGCCTCCCTGGCTACGGCCACCTCGCCGGCCTTTGGCGGCGCCGGCGGGGACGTGAACATCACCGGGACCACCATCACCCTGACTTCCGGCTCCACCGTGACGGCCTCCGACTTTAGCATCAACACTACCGGCGGAACCGGTCTTGGAACCGCGGACGCAAACGGAGGGGGGGGTGGAAGCATCACCTTTGTTGGGGATCTTGTGCTGAACAGCGGCAATGCTACCCGAACAAAGACCATTCTCAACACGCAGGGGGGGGTCTTTGCCGGAGGCGGCAATAGCGGCCTAAGTGGCAACATCACCACCACCGGAAAAATCACCGGGACACAGACCACCTCGAACACCTTGGATCTGCGCTACGGCGACGGGACGGTCACGCTGGGGGACGGTTTGGCCACCCCCGCCGACGACTTGATCACCCTGGGGACGTTGATCACCGCCGCGGATGACGCCCGGAGCACGGGCACACTGATCCTGAACGGGGCCTTGGATTTGGGCACGCTGACCACCTATGCGCGGGAGTACGGCATCCAGATCAACGGGGGTGGCACCGTGGACAATACCGTGACCTTCAACAACACCGGGAACACTGGTCTGGGGAGCCTGGTGGCCACGACGATCTTTACCGGGGGTCTGACCGCTTCGGCTCCGGCCTCCGTTCAGTTGCGAGGTCTGATTGAAAGCGGGGACGCGGCCAATCCCGGGACGGGCGCGCCCATGAGTTTTGGGGTGGTGGAACTGGTCGGCAACACCACCTTGAATTCCAACGGCAGCAACTTGAGTCTGGGCCGGATCGACGGGGCGTTTGATCTCACCCTGGCGGCGGGCATCGGGGTCGGCGTGGTGGATATCTCTTCCACAATAGGCGCCAATACCCGGGTGGGGGCAATTACCGTGAGCGAAGGCATCGTCCAGCCAGTCACGTTCCGGGACTCCATTCGGGCCACCACTTTGGACGGCCAGGCGGGCACGGCCTTGAGCTTTTTCGGCAATGTGGATCTAACGGGGTCGGCCACGCTGCAGGGGCTGACCACTCTGGATAACACGCTCTTCGAAAGCCAAAACAGCACCTTGGATTTCCTGGTGGGTGCGGCCAGCTCCTTGAACGAAGTGGTCCTCGTCTCTGGCCCCATCCGGCTGACGGGTGCCGGCAACTATTCCATCCAAGGCGCGGTCACCGGCAATCAGAATCTCAAGCTGGCGGGGGCGGGCACCAAGGTTTTTGCCTCCACGATTGGCTCTGCCACGGCACCCGTGGGGAGCGGGGTGGCGGGGATCGATCAAGCGGACGGCAGCGGGACGGTCACTTTTCAGGGCGATGTCTTCACCAGCGGAGTTTCGACATTTGATGGATCCGTGGTGCTTTCTGGGATGACCTACACCTCGGCGGATCGGGTGGACTTCGGCGGTGATCTTTTCGACGCGGTGACCCTGGAGGGGGGGACCGTGACTCTGGCCGGGGCTGGGGAGAAGTTTTTTAACGGCACCCTCGACAGCACGGTGGGTCTGGTGCAGGGCGCCACCGCCGGGAAGGTCACCTTTGAAAATGATGTGACCAGCACCGGAGTTGCGGGGACGTTCTCGCTAGCGGGGGATGTGGAATTTGCCGGATTGGTCTTTAGTTCCGGCGGGGAGGTTACTTTGTCCCAGGCAGTCACCTTGAGCGAGGGGCAAGTGACCCTGACGGGTGATGGAACCTACACGGTCGTAGCCACCATGAATGGGGCGCAGAATCTGGTACTGGCGGGTGGCGGGACCAAATCCTTTACCGGCGCGATCGGGGCAACCACGGCGATTGGGACGGGCGCCGGGGCGGCCATCCAAATTTCCGGCGGTGACGTCACCTTGGGGGCCGTGACGACGGCCAGCGGAATTTCCAGCGCATCTGCGCTGACCTTGACGGGCAACACTCAGGTGTTGGCCACGGGAGATACGGACAGCAACTTCGCCAATACCGTCCAAATGGCGGGAATCACCTTCACTTCGGGATTGGGGGTGGTTTATGGGGCCGACGTCACCTTGGCAAGCGGATCGGCTGGGGCAACCACCACCACTCTCGGGGGCACAGGCGCATACCTGTTTTTGGGCGATCTGAATGCAACGGCGGCCGGGGTTCAGTCGCTAGCCTTTACGTCCACTGGGGATGTCATTTTTGGCGGCATCGTGGGGACGGTGCGTTTGGGTGGGTTATCTCAAACTTCCACTGCGGGCGGGATGGAGTTTCAGGCTAATGTCTTTACGGCCGGGTCCTCCACGTTTGCGGGTAATGTCATCCTGAGTGGCATGACTTTTGACGCCAATGGCGCCACCCTGTTCGACACGGTGGAGTTAGGTGGTATCACCGTGACCCTATCCGGAGAAGGCACCCAAACCTTTACCGGTCTGCTGACCGGAAACGGGGTAGATTTAAATTTGAATGACGGCGGCAACAAGACCTTGGCTGAGGTAAATAATGTGGGTGGTTTCACGATCAACTCTGCTGGCATCACCTCGCTTTTGGGGAATGTCACGGCAACTTCCGTGACCCAAAACGGCGGTAGCCTTCGTCTGGGTGGTGATGTGACCACAACCGGAGGAGTAAACTTGGACTTGGCTACCAGCATAACGACGCTTGGAAGCATCGTGGTCACCTCAGCTGGGGATCAGAATTTTGAAACCACCCTGATTTTAGGGGGCAACCTCGAGGCAAACGCTGGGGCAGGGAATCAGGTGCGATATGGCGCCGTAAGTGGCTCCGGCAATATGACCACCACGGCTAATTCCATCTCGGTGACTCCGACCACCGTTCGAAACGCCGGAACCTTTACGGGCATCCAAGCGGGCGGAGGCCCGATGACTGTGGGAGCCTTGGGTGTTTTTATGGATGATATCAGTTTGGGGGCGGTGCGTTCCACCGGCGGCTTGATTCTGGAAACCGCAGGCGGCATCACTGCTGACACATTTGTGGCGGGGACCGGGGTTACCTTAAAATCCACGGCAAATGCCGTGACGGCTGCGAACGTTTTTGCTCCCAGCCTGACGGTGGATGCCGCGGCCGCGGCCAGCCTGACATCGGTGACCACTCCCGGGGCCCTGACTGTGGAGACCGGTGCGGTTGATGACGCGTTTTTCTTTGACGTTCGCGCCGGGTCGATGAGTTTGGATGCTGGCTCCGTGAATGGGAACGCTGCTTTAAGCAATCTCGACATCCTTGTTCCAGCGCTGGGGAACATTACCCTGCGCTCCGCTGCTCAAAATTTTAGCTATAGCAGACCTGGAAACCTCAGTGTGTCAGGCCGGATCGATGTCAATACGGGCACCATTGACCTCCAGCCCACAGGGAATTTTGTAAACCTTTACCAAGGAAATCCATTTACGGCGGCCGGCGGGACGCGGATCCTGACTCGTGACTTTTTCAGTTATCCGAACAGTGCAGGGGTGGTGGGACTCACTCCAGTATTTGGGGTGAGTAGTGTGCTCCAGCTGGGCGCTAATCAGATTGGGGTGGCGCTTCCTCTCTTGGCGGGAAGTGCGGGGCCTTACATTACGGAGTTCACCACGGGAACCGGCCAGCCGTACATTTTGGCCACGCAGGAAAACGCGGTGCCGGCGGTGATGATGCCGGCAACTTACACGGTGGCGGGGGCCTTCCCCGCGCGGGTGAGCTATTCGCCGGAGGAGCTGGAGATGATGACGCCGGAAGAGCGTTCGGCATATGAGGTGGGACTGCGGCGGCAGTCGGCCCGAGTGATTCTGGAGCGGCAACCGGGCCAGTCGGAGGTAGGGGTGCCGGCGGAGGGCGAGATTCCTCAAGCCAAAGCGGGGGAGCCGGCCCAGCCCGCGCCCACGGCGCAAGTTCTACTGCAGGGCAAGCCGTTGGCGGGGAAATCAGACAAGGAAAAGGGCGACTCGACCCAACTGTTACGGATCCGCCCGGCGAAGGCGGTGGCGTTACGGCCCGAGATGGATGCGCAGCGCGTGATGGAGGGGGAGCGGTTGGCGGCGGAGGTGAATGTGGGGTCGGCGCCGGTGGCGGGGACCGGGCGTTAGTGGAAAGTTTAAGTTTAGGTTTAAATTAAAGCTCGTGGCGTGTGCGTAGGTTGCCCTGACGGGCATCAGAGAATGGCCTGGGCAGGAAGGCCCGGGGGGGGCGTCCGGAAGAAAGGATTCAGAAGCCTGAAAGGGACGTAAGGGACCCTGGAGGGGTACCAGAGGATAGTCCGGGCCGGAAGGCCCGGGGGGTTCGGAACAGAAAGATCGTGAGCCCTGGAGGGGCGAAATAACCGGAAACGAGCATGAAAAAATTTACTTAATTTTACCTAAAAACTTAAAAAACGTGGTTGTGGACAGTTTTTCCCAACATTTCCGACAAGTTGTTGTTGGGAAAAGTTTGTTGATCTTGTGAAGTTTCCGATGGGTTCGAGCCTCACAGGTAATGGGGGAGAGGTCTAGAGTTCTGCCTATATATGGGATTCTGCTGCTGATGGCAGCGGAATCGCTTGGGCAGTTGCCGGATGAGATGGGGCCGAGTCGGGACGCTCCGCCGAGCGTGCAGTTCGGGCAAGGTTTCCAAGACATTGCGCCAAGTCCTGCTCCGGGTCGGCCTGGCACGGTACAGACCTTGCCCAAGGTGGAGCCGCCGGAAGGGGCCAGCAAGGCCCGGGAAGCGATCATCACGGCGAAGTTGAAGGGTCTGGTGTTTGTGGAGCGGGAGGAGCAGATCAAGATGGAGGGAGTGCCGGGGGTGCAGGGGGTGGTAGCGAGCTCGGAGCTGTTGCAGAGGCCGGAGTTTGCGGAAGTGGTGCGGCCTTTTTTTGGAAAAGCGGTGACCTTGGGCGGTCTGGATGACATCACCCGTGCGGTGATCAACTATTTCCGGGAGCAGGGATTCCCGGTGGTGAACGTGGTGGTGCCGCAGCAGACGGTGAAGGATGGGGTGATTCAGATCCTGGCGATCGAGGCGAAAGTGGGCCGGGTGAAGGTGGAGAACGCGCGGTGGTACCGTCCTGATAATATCCGGGCAGAGGTCAACTTGCGGGAAGGGGATAAGATCGACGCCAATCAGTTGCAGGACGACATGAACTGGCTCAACACCAATCCCTTTCGGACGGCGGATTTGAAGTTTGAGCCCGGGGAGCAGGAGGGGACCACCGACTTGGCCATCGAAATCAAGGACCGGCTTCCTTTTCGGGCCTACACCACGTTTGACAACTACGGGATCGACCTGACCGGAAAAAATCGTCAATCCCTTGGCTTTAATCTGGGGAACTTGTTCAGCCTGGATCAGCAGGCCGGGTTCCAATACACGACCAGCTGGAAAGAAATCTTCAACTCGATGAACGCCTATTCGGGCAGCTACCTGATTCCCTTGCCGTGGCGGAACACGGTGACGATTTTCGGAAGCTACACCAAATCCCAGGCCGAGACCGTGCCCAACCAAACCTTTCAAGGGGACAGCTGGCAGATGAGCGGCCGTTATAACGTGCCTTTGCCCACCCTGGAACCCGTCAGCCATGCCTTTTATGCGGGCTTGGATTTTAAGCAGTCGTCCAACGCCTTTCTCATCTTCGGCCAGAATGCAGGGACGGGGGCGGGGAGTGGCTTGGCGCCCTTTAGCATTTTTCAGCTGACGGCCGGCTATAACGCCAACGTGCCCGATGACTTGGGATTGACCTCCTTTGAGCTGGGCGGATTTTACAGCCCCGGAGGGGTGACCGGTTGGAACAACACGGAGCAGTTTCAGGAGAACACCCCCAATGCCTGCGCCAGCTATGTGTACGGAAAGTTCAACCTGAACCGCACCTTTATCTTGCCGTACAAGTTCACCATCTCGGGGAACTTTAGCGGCCAGCTGGCCAGCGCCCCTCTCATGCCCACGGAGCAGTACGGGTTGGGGGGATACAACACGGTGCGGGGCTATGACGAACGTTCGGCCAACGGCGAGAACGCCTATGTCTTTAATACAGAGCTACGGACACCGCCTGGAAGCATCTTCAAGATCTTTGGGAATCAGGAGGTGGATGACTCCATCCAATTTTTGGCATTTTTTGACTACGGGTTTGTCGGGAACATCAAACCAGTGCCCGGAACCCTGGAGCAGACCGTTTTCCTGATGAGTGTGGGACCTGGTCTCCGATACAATATCGACCGCTTTGTTAGCGTGCGGTTCGATTGGGGCTTCCAGCTTCATCAGGCTCCCATCGGGAGTGTGACTGGTTCTAGGGCAGAATTAAGCGTTACCGCGGCCTATTAAAGAAATTCATGTTTGACCAGGATTAAGCCAAAATCTAGAGTTGCCGTATGGGCTACCACCACATTTTGGGTCAATCCAATCTTCTCAGGAGTCATCATTCCATCGGTCTGAGCATGATTTTTCGGAGTATGGGTCGATGGCTGCCGGGCTACAGCCGACGCAATCCTGAGATTGAAGTGTCGATGATTTCCAATCTCTCCAGGATGTACCGCGCACCCTCGGCCCGAGGCTGGCGTCGCTGGACTCTGCGGTTAGGAAAATTTTGATTCAGCGGGGCTTCGCCCTATTGGGTCTATGCAGACGCCTCGGCGAGGCGTCCCTACCCGAACTGTAGCTCCCGACGCTCGGCCTTCTGCGTGGCTGCGGAGCCTGGGGCCGACTGTCAGATAAACTTGCCGGGATTGAGGCGATCGGAGGGGTCTAGGGTCTTTTTGATTTTGCGGTGAAGCGTGCGTAGGGCAGGAGAGGTGGCGTCGTTCCACCATGGTTTCTTGGCCAGGCCGATGCCGTGTTCGCCGCTGATGACGCCACCCATGGCAAAGACACCGTGGAAAAGCTCATCGAGAATACGGTCCATTTTGGGGTCGTCGGCTTGGGTGCCGGCCGGAGCCATGAGATTGACATGGATATTGCCGTCCCCGGCATGGCCGAAGCTGGAAATAGGGACCCCGTGTTTCCTCTGGAGACGGGCGGTCAGGCGGAAAAGGTCGAGAATCCGACCCCGGGGGACCGTGACATCCTCATTCAGCTTCACCAAGCCGGTGTCGCGCAAGGCATAGCTGAAGCCTCGGCGGACCTGCCAAAGTTTTTCACAAGACTTGTCTCCGGTAGCGAGAGTCAGGCGGGAACTCGCTGGGCGCAGAAGGCGGGAAGCCAGAGAGAGATCGGCTTTCACCCCGGCGGGCTGGCCATCAAACTCCACGATCAACAGGGACTCGCAATTTGGAGCGTCGGGAATCACCTTGCGGGCGGCGGCGAGAGTGAAGGGATCGGCGATTTCCAGGGCGGAGGGCAGGAGGCCGGCGCCGAGGATGGTCTGCACGGCTGCGGCTGCCTTCGGCAGTGAAGGGAACT
>Ga0214917_10004955_pt1 | contig 14448 bp, 9 predicted proteins | sample LL_1208_BB_MetaG_FD_177983 | JGI IMG/M metagenome (GOLD analysis project Ga0214917, IMG submission 177983) | Freshwater microbial communities from Lake Lanier, Atlanta, Georgia, United States - LL_1208_BB | ecosystem: Environmental > Aquatic > Freshwater > Lake | place: USA: Georgia | collected... | reverse complement strand
GGGCGTACGGCCGATGGCCGCCGCATTGTCCGCGTAAATCGGCACTCGGAGACTCCTTTCCCACCCGTGGGTACGGGCGGCCAAGGCGTGCCTCCAAGGTGTCCGGTCAGCAGCGCGAACGAATTGTAGAGGGCGTAACCGCGGGCGGGATCCAACGGAAACACCCGCAAAGTTTATCCAACCTAACACCGATGGCCCGTTTCGGGAAGTAGCGCCCAGGCATCATGAGCGTCTGCCCGCCCGTTCGCCGCGCGAACCGTGAAGGCCCCTAGCCTCCCATCGGAGTTGGAAGCTGCGGGCGGAGCGGCATCGCGGACCCGCCTGTCCCCTTGGTTGACAAATCGCCCGCCGGTCGCCGCCGTTGGCTGCAGCGGCGCGTTCGATGTGTGGGGCGGGATCGGTACCGGCCATGGCGGCCGTGACCATCGCCGCGGGGAGCGTGGGGCACAACCCCGTCTCGGGTGCACGGCGACGGCTTGCTTGACAGCCATGGATCGCCGGGTGTCACTTGATCCGATCTCAGGATCCGGCACGTGACCGACAAGATTCCGTTGCATGTCATCGCCGAAGTCTGGCGCGAGGCATGCCGCCATATCGAGATTGCGACGTCTGCCGACACGATCGCTTCGGTCGTCGCCAGCGTGATGCCGGCTCGCGTTCTGATCGTGTCACGTCTCGCGGACGACCTCAGCAGCGTCGATGTCCTGGCAGTCGGTGCGGGTCGAGGTTCCCTCCGGCTCAAGGGCAGCCCGCGCGAGATCGACGCCGCCACGCGACTCCGGCTGGGCGAATGGCTGCGTGACGGGCTCGTGACCGAGGCGACGTCACGCGGCGGAGATGACTGGCTCCGGGCGTGCCTTCCGGAGTCGCTCGAGGGAGCCGTGCTCGTGGGTCCGCTGACGGATCGTGGTCGTGCGCTCGGCATGCTGGCTGTGGTCGCGGAAGCCGGCCATGCTTTCACCGAACTGCATCGCGAGCTCGTGCAGCAACTGCTCGAGCCGCTCGCCGTGGCACTCGAAAACGACAACCGGGTGCACGAACTGCGGGCGCTCCGTGAGGCTGCCGAGGCTGACCGCCAGACCCTGCTCAAGCGACTCGGACGGCAGCAGGTGAACGAGGAGGTCGTCGGCGCGCAGACGGGGCTCAGGCAGGTCATGGACCGTGTCGAATTGGTGGCTCGGTCGGACGTGCCGGTGCTCATCCTGGGCGAGACTGGTACGGGAAAGGAGGTCGTTTCGCGGGCGATTCACACCCGTTCGAAGCGGAGCGACGGCCCCTTCATCCGTGTCAACTGCGGTGCCATCCCGCCTGAACTGGTCGATTCGCAACTCTTCGGCCACGAGAAGGGCGCCTTTACCGGGGCCGGGGAGCAGCATCACGGATGGTTTGAACGGGCCGATCGTGGCACGCTGTTCCTCGACGAAATCGGGGAGCTTCCGTTGCCGGCCCAGGTGCGGCTGCTGCGCGTGCTCCAGGATCATCAGATCGAGCGCATCGGAAGCCGCGCACCGACCCACGTGGACGTGCGAATCGTCGCCGCCACCCATCGGGACCTGGCCGCGATGGTGGTGGAGAAAACGTTTCGCGAGGACCTGTGGTACCGCATCAATATCTTCCCGATCGTGCTTCCGACACTGAGGGAACGACAGGCGGACATTCCGGCGCTGGCGCACCATTTCGTGAGGCGCGCCGCGACTCGCTTCGGCATGCCGCTTGTCGAGCCGTCGGCGGCCGACATCGACCTGCTCGTGGGCTACCACTGGCCGGGCAACATCCGCGAGCTCGGTGCGGTCATCGATCGCGCCGTGATCCTCGGCGCAGGTCGCTGCCTGGACGTCGCCACGGCATTGGGACTGGGACGAAGGCCGTTCGCGCCGTCCGCCCCGTCAGTCGACGTCACACTCTACGAGGTCATTCCGGAGAGCGCGCCTGCTCCGGAGGTTCAGCCTCCCGCGAGCGAGATCGTCTCGCTCGCGGACGCGATGAGGCGGCACGTCGAACGGGCGCTGGCCGCGACTCGCGGTCGGATCGAGGGGAAGCGCGGCGCGGCAGAGATGCTCGACATCAATCCGCACACGCTGCGTGCCCGGATGAAGAAGCTCGGGATCGACCCGTCCCGGTACCGCGACTGAACGGCGGGCCGTCGGATTTCACGGGGGCGAGTCACGGGCCTTTTCATTTCACGGGTCGAAGCGGGCAGAACCCCTTGAAATCGGCTCCGATCACGATCGCGAGACATTGCGGTCGTGGCACGGCATGTGTACCTGTGCGGGCCGGTAGCGGGCGTTTCTCGCGACGTGTTTCGGCCCGTTCGACGGGCGGCGGAATCGTCTCGTCCACCGATGCTCCCTCCAATCCGGAAGCTGTTGACATGCGTGAGCAACTGCCTGCATCGCTGCGGCGACACACCGTCCTGGTCGTGGGAGGCGGGTTCAGTGGCACCATCACGGCCGCCCAGTTGATTCGGCAGGCGGAGCTGGCCGGCGTCCACCTCCGCGTGGTGCTGGCGGAACGCACCGGCACGATCGGCCAAGGCGTCGCGTACGGCACGTCGGACGAATCGCATCTCCTGAACGTTGCCGCGGGCCGGATGAGTGCGTGGCCCGACAAGCCCGACGATTTCGTCGCGTGGGTCGGTCGCACGATGCGGCCGGTCGATCCCGCCGACTTCGTTCCGCGTGCGTGGTATGGCCGTTACGTGCGCGAGACGCTGTCTGCCGTCCGACGGGCGGCCCGCCGCGCGTCGTGCGAGTACGTCTTCGACGAGGTCTGCCGCGTTTCGCGGCGGCCGGCGGGAGGCTGGGTGGCGGGCTTCGCGCGCGGTGGATCACTCGCCATCGACGACGTCGTGCTCGCGATCGGACACCGGCCGCCGGCTGACCCGCTGGCCGGTCGCTGGCATGGCTCCCGTGAGCGTTACGTCCCCGATCCATGGGGCCCGTTCACGATGGGTGGCATCGGACCGGAGGCCCCGGTTCTCATCATCGGCAGCGGTTTGACGGCGATCGACGCGGTCATGTCCATCTGTCATGCGCCACGCTCCGCGCCGGTATACCTCGTGTCCCGACGCGGCCTGACGCCGCGCGAGCACGCCCGGCCCGGTGCACCACCCGCGGATCTGGCCGACGCGGTCGAAGCCTGCGTGCGGCGTCACGGTGGGCCGAACGTGCTGGATCTCGTGCGCCGGATCCGGCGATGCGTCGGAGACACCGTCGAGGGCGGAGGCGACTGGCGGACGGTGATCGACGGCCTCCGGCCCTTCACTCCGACGCTCTGGCGGGCTGCCGCCGACGCCCAGCGGAGTCGGTTCATGCGTCACGTGCGGCCGCTGTGGGAGGTGCTGAGGCATCGGATGGCTCCCGAGGTCGGCGCGCGGCTCGGGCGGTGGCGTGCCGAGGGAGCGGTGTGCGTGATGGCCGGGCGGGTCGATGCGGTCCACGCAGCGGCGGGAAGTCCGGTGCAGGCCACGGTGCGCTGCCGGGGCGACGCGGCGAGCCGGGCGCTCGTCGTCGGCTGGGTGATCAATTGCACCGGCCCGTCTCCGTCCAATCGTCCCGAGGCCAATCCGGCCGTCGGGTCCCTGCTCCTGCGCGGCTGGGTGCGTCCCGATGCGCTCGATCTCGGCCTCGAAACCACCGCGGACGGCCGGGCCGTGTCGAGGGCCGGACATCCCGTGCCCGACCTGCACGTGATCGGCACCCTGCGCAAGGCGGCTGCCTGGGAAAGCACCGCGGTGCCCGAGCTGCGGGTGCAGGCCGAGGTGGCGGCGGCGACGATCGTGGCGAGGGCACGCTCGGCCGCGGTGCCACGAGCGGCGTGAATCCCGCTCGCATCCGGGCGCCGATCGTCGTCACACGAGCCGCCACGATCACGGCGTCGCTGTCGGATCGCCTGCCGTCGATCCGACGGCTCCTCGACGGGGACATCGATCCCGCGTTCACGGGCGATCCTGCCGCCCGCAGCATCCCGCCCGCAGCATCATCTCCCAGGCCGTCGCCCGGAGCGACCGGTTCGGAGACGGCGGCGGAATCTGACGCGGTGCGCGGCACCCGGTTCCAGGATGCTTGACCCGGCCGCGTTCCGCGCGCCTACAGGCCGAAGTCGTCATCCGGCGTCGGGCCGGGCATGCCGATCAATCGATACAGGGGCGTGGAGAGGTACCGTTCACCCGTGCTGCAGGCGAAGGTCACGATCGTCTTGCCCGCGTTCTCGGGCCGCGACGCCAGGCGGTGCGCGACCGCGACGTTGGCCCCCGTGCTCACACCGACGAGCAGGCCCTCTTCCCGGGCCAGTCGCCGTGCCCACTCCATCGCTTCCTGCGTGCCGACGGTCTCGACGCCGTCGAGCAGCGACACGTCGAGGGTGCGCGGCACGAAGCCGGCCCCGATGCCCTGGATCCCGTGGGCGCCCGCCAGGCCCCGGGACAAGACCGGCGACTCCTCCGGTTCGACCGCGATCGCCTGGAGGTGTGGGATAACCTGCTTGAGAAACCGGCTCACGCCCGTGATCGTGCCGCCGGTGCCGACGCCGGCGACGACCACGTCGACGTGGCCGTCGGTCGCGGCCCAGATCTCCGGGCCCGTGGTCGTCTCATGGATGCTGGGATTCGCCGGGTTCTCGAACTGTCGTGGCATCCAACCGCCGGGCGTCTCGGCCAGCAGCCGTTCGGCCCGCTCGATCGCCCCTCGCATGCCGGCCCGCGCCGGGGTGAGCACGAATTCGGCACCCAGCCCCAGCAGGAGCGCCCTGCGTTCCACGCTCATCGAGTCGGGCATCGTGAGCGTGACGCGGTAGCCCTTGGCGGCGGCCACGAAGGCCAGTGCGATCCCGGTGTTGCCGCTGGTCGGCTCGATGATGTGGCCTCCAGGCGCGAGCGAGCCGTCGGCCTCGGCCGCCTCGACCATCGCCAGACCGATCCGATCCTTGACGCTCGCCAGCGGGTTGCGGTTCTCCGCCTTCAGGAGGATCGCCGCGCGCCTGCCGGGAACCGACGCGCCGAGTCGCACGAGCGGCGTGCGTCCCACCGTCTCGAGCACGCTGCGTGGCGCCAGCGGGCCCGGACCGCGGACGGGCCTCGCCGTGGGGAGTGGCTCGATCGCAGGTTCAAGAGGGTTTCCGGTCGTCGTGGACCCGCCGATGGGAAGCATCAGATCTCTCCCTCCGGACCATGGTCCGCGACGTCGTCGGTGCGGACCCCACCGGCCGCGGGCATGCGAGGCGGCTCGGCCGCGGTGTCGACGACCCGCCACTCCGCCCCCTCCGCCGGTTGCCGTGTCGCATAGTCGACGAACGTCGCGTGCAGGAACCACCGCCCAGGAGGGAACATGTCCAACGTGTCCCGACCGACCCAGATGTCGACCGAGCGAGCCATGATGCGATCGATCGTGCCGCCGACGTGCAGCACCCGGGCCGGTGCCGCCGCGCCTCCCACGATCGCCATGGCCGCCCATGGCAGGATCAGGACCGTCAGATTGCGGAGGAGTGAGTTCATCGAACTCTCCGGAGTTCACGAGAGGCCCGTCGGGCGGGATGGATCACCGCGTCACGCGAAAATGTCGTATGCCACGCGGCCTGCCACGTCGGTGAGCCGGAAGTCGCGGCCGGCGTAGGGATAGGTCAGCCGCTCGTGGTCGATGCCCATCAGGGCCAGGAGCGTGGCGTGCAGGTCGTTGGTGTGCATCCGCCCCTCGACCGCGTGCACGCCGTATTCGTCCGTCGCGCCGTGTGAGAAGCCGGGCTTCACGCCGGCCCCGACGAGAAACATCGGGTAGCCCGTGATGTTGTGATCGCGGCCGTCCGGGCCCTGCGCGGTCGGCTGCCGGCCGAACTCGCTGCCGCAGAGCACGAGCGTCTCGGACAGGAGCCCTCGCTGCCGCAGATCGGTGAGCAGCGCGCCGATCGGCTGATCCACGGAGCCGCAGCGTTCGACGAGTCCCTTGTGGAGGTTGTTGTGATGGTCCCAGCCCGGCTGGCAGATCTCGACGAAGCGCACACCCGCCTCCGAGAGCCGCCGTGCCATCAGGCATTGGCGGGCAAAGCTGGCCGTTTCGGACCGGTCCACGCCGTAGGCGGTCTGCAACCAGGCCGGCTCCCGTGAGATGTCGAGCAGTTCCGGCAGACGATCCTGCATCCGGAAGCCCTGCTCGAATGACTCGATGACGCCCGCGACGACGTCGGGCGCCCCGATGTCGGTCGCGGCCTGCCGGTTGAGATCCTGGATGAAGTCGATCTGCCGACGCTGGGACCGCGGTCCGAGCGGCGGGGTGATGTTGGGGAACCGGCCGCGGTCATCGATCCGCGTACCCTGGAAGTGCGCCGGCAGAAACGCGCTGCCGAAGTTGACCGCCCCGCCGAAGTTGGGCGGCGGGTTGATCGTGATGTAACCGGGCACGGCCTCGCAGTCCGATCCCAATCCGTAGAGCAGCCAGGCGCCCATGCTCGGCCTCGTGAGGGCGGCGTTCGCGCTGCCGGTGTGGAGTTGCACGACGGCCTGCGGGTGCGCGGGGGTGTCGGTGTGGAGCGCCCGCAGCCAGCAGAGACTGTCGGCATGGCGTGCGACGTTCGGCAGGAGCTCGGAGAACCACGAGCCGGTTTCGCCGTGCTGCGAGAAGCGGAACTTCGACGCGACCAGCCGCCCGCCGTTGGGACCCGGTCGGCCGTCGTTCTGTTGGAGCAGCGGCTTGTACTCAAAGGTGTCGTGCTGCGAGACGGCCCCATTGAGATGCACGAAGATCAGTCGCTTGGCCCGGGGCGTGAAGTGCGGCGCGGCCCCGCCGGATCCCCCGGCCGGCGTGACCGGTCCGGCGACGGCCGGCCGCGGCCGGCCGAGCAGCCCGGCCAGCGCGAGGAGCCCGAACCCGCCCGATCCCGCCAGCAGCGCCCGCCGCGACGGGGCCGCCGAGAGCGGCTCGAGGCTTCCGAAACCGGCGTCAGCACTCATGGACTCATCCTCCGCATCACCGGGAGATCACGACTGGGAGATCACGACTGGGAGATCACGACTGGGAGATCACGACTGGGGAATGAGGACTGGAACACGGTGGGCGGGCAGTTCACGACTCATGTCACGGGACCAGCCTGAATTCGGCGCCGGCGAACAGGGCCTGCACGAGCGCGAGCCAGGCGGCGGTGCGGGCATCGCGCACCACGACCTCGCCCTCGACGAGCGGGATGCCCGTCTGGTCCGCCTGATCGGGATCGACGATGGTGGCGTCGGTCGCAGCCACCGCGATCGGCTCGGCGGTGGACGCGGGGCCGCCTGGCGTGGTTTCCAACGCGTAGTCGGCCGTAAAACCCGCCACGAAGTGGAGCGAGCGGTCAAGCTCTCCGGCCGTGGCGGCACGGCCGAGCACGACCTGGAACGCCTGCTCGACCCGGTGACGGTCGTCTGTGGCGGAAGCCAACAGCTGCTCCGCCAGGGCGAGCGCCTGGCGGCGGACGAACGCCGAGTTGAGCAGATACAACGCCTGCGCCGGCACGTTGGTCGTGTCGCGGCTGCCCGTCACGAGCGCCTGTTCCACCGGGTCGAACACCTCGAGCGTCCTGGGCACGAGGCCGCGCAAAAGCGGCAGGTAGACGCTGCGGCACGTCTCGGCCAGGGCTTGCTCGTGGATCTGCTTGGCCTCGGTGCCGTTGTCGCGGATCTCCCGCATCTGCCAGTCCTCGATGAACGAGCCCGTTCCAGCCGACCTGTCGAGCGTCCCGGCGACCTCGAGCATCGCGTCGCGGATCTCCTCGGCCGAGAGCCGTCGCGGTGCATGCCGCGACTGGAGGCGATTGGCGGGGTCACGACGCGTGCCGGCCACGGTCGGGTCGGCGTCGAGCCGGTAGGTGCGCGAGAGGACCAGTCGGCGGACGGCCCGCTTCACCGACCAGCCCTCGGCGACGAACCGCCGCGCCAGGAAGTCGAGGAGCTCGGGGTGCGACGGCTGGTCGCCGGTGGTGCCGAAGTTGTCGACGGTCGACACGATCCCCGTGCCGAACAGCCGGGCCCAGATCCGATTGACGATCACCCGCGGCGTGAGCGGGTTGTCCGGGCTCGTCAGCCACGCCGCGAGCTCGAGCCGCCCGCTTCGGTCCGCGGGGATGGAGGGGCTCCCCGGAACGGCGAACGCGGAGAGAAAGCCCCTCGCAGCCGCGGGCCCGAGGTTTTCGGCGACCCCCCGGATCCGCACGCTCGTGTCGCCGATCGTGGCCGCGTCGCGCACCCCGTGCACCACCAGGCCGTGCCGGGCGGGATCGGTGAGCTCGAGCAGCGCGGCCTGCGCCCGCTCGTGCTCCATGCGGAACCGTCGCTGCACCGGTCGGCCGTCGGGGCCGCGGGCGAGCCCCTCCGGCGTGCCCTGGATCCGCTCCCACTGTTCCTTCGCGGCCCGCGCCTCCTGTTCGAGCTTCTCGACCTCCGCCGGATTCGGTTCGGGCACCTCGCCGGCGAGCCTGACCAGCTGGGTCGGCACGTAGTAGGCCAGGCCGCTGCCCCCCATCTGGTTGCGGAGGCCCGCGGCGAGCTCGGTGCTCGTGAAGATTCCCGCGAGCGCGTAATAGTCCGTCGTCGGCACGGGATCGAACTTGTGGTCGTGGCACCGGGCGCAGCTGACGGTCAGGCCGAGCACCGCGCGGGTCACCACGTCGATCTGCTCGTCCACGTTGTCCATCACGAAGCGATTCTTGAACCGCTGGTTGACGTCCTTGGGACCGAGCGCGAGGAATCCGGTCGCGGTCCGCAGCCGGTTGGCCTCCTCGTCGCTCGCGGCGGGCAGCAGATCGCCGGCGACCTGCTCGCGGATGAACCGATCGAAGGGGACGTCGCGGGCGACCGCGTCGATCACGTAATCGCGGTACCGCCACGCGTGGGGGTAGGGAACGTTGCGGCTGGGACCCGTGGATTCGCCGAACCGCGCGACATCGAGCCAGTGCCGTCCCCAGTGCACGCCGAAGTCGGGCGACGCGAGGAGTCGGTCCACGAGCGATTCGTAAGCCGTGGCGGACACATCGGCGACGAACGCGGCGATCGCGGCGGGATCGGGCGGAAGACCCGTGAGGTCGAACGTCACGCGGCGGATGAAGTCGCGTCGTGACGCATCGCCGTTGGGCTCGAGCCCTTCCTGCTCCAGCCGCGCGCGGATGAAGCGGTCGGCGTCGTCACGGGCCCAGTCCGCGTCGGCGGGGCTCGGCGGGGCCTGCTGCCCGAGCGGCTGAAAGGCCCAGTGCTCGCCGCGCAACGACTCGTACCACTCGGTCTGATCCTCGCCCGCCTCCGGCAGCGCCAGCGCCGGCCAGGCCGCCCCGCCGGCGATCCAGGTCTCCAGAACCGCGATTTCCTCCGCGGTCAGCGGGTCGGAGTCGAGCGGCATCCGGCGCTTGCCCTCCTCCCGCACCCGCCGGAGCAACGAGCTGCCGGCGGGGTCATGCGGCACGACGGCGGGACCCGTGTTGCCCCCCGTGAGCAGTCCGAGGTGGTCGTCCACCCGCAGGCCACCGGCGGGCTTGGTGTCGGCGGAATGGCAGGCGTGGCACCGCGCGACCAGCAGCGGCCGCACCCGCCGTTCGAAGAACTCGACGTGATCGGACTCGCCGGCGGCGGCAGACGCACATGCTCCGAGGAACACGGCGAGCGCGATGGCGAGCGGTCCGCGTGCCGCCCGTCGCGACGCACGGTCTGCCCGGGATGGTAAGGATGTTCGGTTCATGGCAGCTCAACGACGCTCCGTCCGGATCACGAGATCGCCCGTCAGTGGCACCTGGAATTCGATCCCGGACGACGCGAAGGCCTGGTACTTCGCCGGGATCTGCTTGTGTGCGGCGTCGAGTGTCGGCTGGTCGTCCGCGACGAGGACGAGTCGGCCGCGATACACGCCCGGCAGGACTCCGTCACGCACCCTTCCCTGGTGCAGCGACTGGAATGCGAACCGCCCCTCACCGTCGATGGTGCCGAACCCGCGGACGTCGGCATCATCCACCCGTTCGATTTCGACGATATGCCCGACGAGGCTTCCCGGTTGCACGTCGGCCGCGTCGACGCGGCCCTTGACCTGGAGCAAGGCAGGCTGCCCGCCAAGGCAACCCACGAGCGCGGCGATCAGCCACACGCCACCTGCTTCGATCAGCCTGCGTCGGGTCGCGACGTGGCCCCACAGCGGCATCCTATTCAACGGTGACGGCCTCCGAGCCCGATCGCGTCGCGAGCGCCGTGAGTACGTCGACCGTCGTGTTGACACCGAGCGGTCGGACGCTGCCGTCCACGAACACGAAGAGGCACGTTCCCTCGTGCGGGCCCCCGAAACTGGAGTTCGCAAAGGGGATCGCGTCGTTGTCCGGTGGCAGCAGCGGGCGTCGATCACCGTTGACGTCGCTCACGCCGAGCATGCGGCGGTGCGTGTTCCGCACCTGGCTGAAGACGCTGCGGTCCTCGCCCTTCCCGCGCAGGGAGTCGGGTCGGATCGACTTCTCGCCGAACAAGACGGTCTTGCTCGTGCCGTCGAACACCTCCTTGAGGACGACCTGGAGCCGATAGTCGGCAAGTCGCGGGCCGATGCCGTCGCTCGTGACGCTGACGGGCAGGGCGGGGATTACCGCTCCTCGCGAGTTGACGAACTGGGCGTGCGGGCCGATGCATCCGGCGTAATCCGAGAGCACGCCACCGGGTCGGTTCGTGGAAAGGGCGCCGCTCCCGTTGATGACTTGGAAGTCGTTCCTCGAGAGCACCTGGGCGGGGCGGGACGGGCAGACGTAGGCGGCGATCGGCGTCTGGTAGGCCGTCGGCTGCTGCCAGCCGACCAGCCGCTCCTGATCCCACAGGTCCGAGAGCTGATTCTGCTCGAGATACGGCATCAGGAGGGCAGCCCACGTGGCCCAGCTGTTGCGCGTGTCGTTTTCGGAGTTGTCGCCGACGAAGGCCGGCACGAGTGCACGCCGTGCTGTCTCGAAGTTCAGGGCCGCGAGGCCGATCTGCTTGAGATTGTTCGTGCACGAGCTGCGGCGGGCCGCCTCGCGGGCCGCCTGCACGGCGGGCAGGAGCAGGCCGATGAGCACCGCGATGATCGCGATGACCACGAGCAACTCGACCAGCGTAAAGGCCGCGCGGCCCACGTCGTCGCGGATCGGGAGCCGCCGTGACCCATCGGCGTCGAGCATGAAGGCCCGCGGCGGCGTCCCGTGGCCCGCATTCGCACGCCGTGCGATGCACCTTCCCGCTCGCAGATCGACTCGGGTCCGGTCGGAGAGAATCATGCATCAGCCTCCTTGAAGCCTCTGCGATCCTCCGGCGCCTCCGGTCAGTATCGAAATGGGATGGGGTGGTGGTCGGGTCGTCGCCTAGTGGGGAAGCGGTTCTGGTGTGGGTCGATGTCCGACTGCAGAAGCAGGCGAACACCCGTCAGCCTTCCGACAGACTCGGGAAGCAAAGGCCGTGCCATTCGAGGCGATACGGCAGCATGGTCATTGAGTCCCGGAATTCGCACCCGACCATCACGGAGTCGGCGGGTGTGGCCGTCGCATGTTCCGGCGACGGTCAATCACCCGTCACGGACGACCGTGATCGGTCACGGGCGCGAGCGCCGGCGCGTGCGGCATGGTCGCCGCGCGGTGATGCCCTCGGCTCACGGCGCCTTCGATCCGCGGGTTTGTCGCGATCGATCGCGATCGCCGGCGCCTGCTCTGCATCCCATTCGTCGTAGATGACCTGCAGGGCGGCCGTCCGGTGCGGCTCCCGATCGGCCAGGTCGTGCTGTTCGCCCGGGTCGGCGGCGAGATCGAACAGTTCAGGTCGTCCGCTCCCGCCCCGCGCGACGACGAGTTTCCAGTCGCCCTCGCGCGCGGCCCACTGCGTCCCGAATCTCCAGAAGAGCCGCTCGTGGGGACGGCCCTCCGCCGCACCGGTCAGAAACGGGACGAGATCGACGCCGTCGATCGGTCCGCCGTTGCCATCCTTCGGCCCGACGGGGTTCCCGGTGGCGGCCATGACCGTCGGCATGACGTCGATATTCATCACGGGCAGTGGGTAGGTCGCGCCCGCCGGGAGGGTGCCCTTCCACTGCAGGAGGAATGGTACGCGCGTGCCACCCTCGTACGTCGTCGCCTTGAAGCCCCGCAGTCCACCGTTCCCCGACGTGGTGCCTTGGGTGGGTCCGCCATTGTCGGCGATGAAAAACACGAGCGTGTTTTCCTCGACGCCAAGGTCGCGCACCTTCTCGAGCACCTGCCCCACGGCCTCGTCCATCGCGGAGAGCATGGCCGCGAACGTGCGTCGCTTGCCCTCTTCGATGTCGGGGAAGCGGTCGAGGTAGCGTTGTGGCGCCTGCAACGGGGCGTGTTGGGCATTGAATGCAAGGTACAGAAACCACGGCGTGTCGGCGGTCGCCGACCGGCGGGTGAGCCACTCGACGGCCCGATCGCCGTACGCATCGGTCGTGTAGAACGACGGATCATCGACCCGCACGACATCGGGCGACTGCGTCGTGTCGATGAATTCGGTGGGGTGGAAGAAGGGCGTGTTGGCGAGGGTGCCGTAGAACTCGTCGAATCCCCGCTGGGTCGGTCGGAAAGCTTCCGCCCCGCCCAGGTGCCACTTGCCGATGCACGCCGTCGCGTAGCCGATCGTCGCGAGCCGCTCGGGCAGGGTCTTTTCTGTGAGCGGGAGGCCTGAATGCCGCGCCACCGCGTTGAATTCGTGGCCGAAACGGGTCGGGTAGCGACCTGTCAGCAGCCCGGCGCGAGATGGGCTGCAGTACGTGGCGGCGACGTATCCCTGCGTGCAGCGCACACCCGCCTTCGCGATCGAGTCGATGTGCGGTGTCGGTATCTGGGCATTGCCCTGACAGCCCAGTTCGCCCCACCCGAGGTCGTCCGCGTAGAAGATGATCACGTTCGGCGCGGCGGTGGCGAGGCCCGGGGTCAGGCCAGGGGCGAGGCATGAAACCACGGTGAAAAAGGTCGCTGCGACGACGGATCGGGAATGGGGGCCGGAAAGGTTCCGCATGTGATCGGGCTTTCGTGAATGGGGCGACGAGGCGGCCGCGGTACCGGCAGTCATGACGAGGGTGCCTCCCACGGCTCGAAACCGAGGGCGTTCGTGCCCAGCTGAGCACAGGTCAGCAGATCGCATGCCGCGATCAGCGCATGCAGCTCGTAGTGCGTCGAGCCACGGAACGATCAAACCATTCCGGGACTGGCTGACCGGCCAGCCGGACCCAGCACATTTCCCGGGTCCACCCGTGGTATTTCATGGATGTCCGCTGTGTGTCAACGCTGCGAGTGCCAGGGCCAGATTGCCCAGTCACCGGATGCGCGGCAATTGCCTGTGAAATCTTCCCGACAGGCAGTTTGGTGAATCCCGTGGGGCAGTGGCCAAGCCGTCGAAGGCGAATCCCTTTTTTGGCACGTGACTTGCATTGCAAGGGATCGGCTCGGTGTGGATGCGTCGAGCGAGTCCTGATCGTACGGACTGACAGCAGGCCGACGGGTGTTCAGGGGCACGTGTCCGGGGACGGGCGTCGAGGACCAAGTGATGCGACGGGCAACATGGGTCATACCTGCAGTTTTGCTGGCCGTTTCGCTGGCTGGATGCAGTCGCGTCACGAATGACATCGGCCCAGCCGGACTCGCGCCGCTCACGCTGCTCAACGTCTCGTATGACCCCACGCGGGAGCTCTATCGGGACATCAACGAGGCATTCGCCCGGCGCTACGGCGAGGAGCACGGCCGGGCGGTCGAAATCAAGCAGTCACACGCGGCCTCAGGCAGCCAGGCGCGAGCCGTGATCGACGGCCTCGAGGCGGATGTCGTGACGCTCGCGGTCTGGCCCGACGTGGAGGCTGTCGCCAAGGCGGGACTCGTGAAAGGGGACTGGCAGGCCCGATTCGACAATGCCGCCGTGCCGTACCACTCGGTGGTCGTGTTCGTCGTACGGAAGGGCAATCCCAAGGGCATCCGGGACTGGCCCGATCTCGTCCGCAATGACGTCTCGATCATCACGCCGAATCCGAAGACGTCCGGGAACGGCAAGTACAGCTTCCTCGCCGCGTGGGGCTCGGTCATCACGGCCGGCGGGACCGAGCAGGACGCCGAGCGGTTCGTGGCGGAACTGTATCGACGCACCCCGGTGCTCGACACGGGCGCCCGCGCCGCCACCGCCACGTTCTCGCAGAAGGGCATCGGCGACGTCCATCTGACGTTCGAGAACGAAGCGCATCTCGAGGTGGCCGAGGCCGGGGGCGAGCTCGAGATCGTCTATCCCAGCCGCTCGATCCGTGTCGATCCACCGGTGGCCGTGGTCGATGCGAACGTCGATCGGCGCGGCACGCGACATGCCGCCGAGGCCTACTTGGGATTCCTCTACACGCCCGAGGGACGCGCCATCATCGCGAAGCACCATTACCGCCCGTGGGGTGACGATTCGCCGAATCCTCCGGGGGGCGCGACGTGGCCGGCCGTGGAGATGTTCGACATCAC
>Ga0214917_10004954_pt1 | contig 14449 bp, 18 predicted proteins | sample LL_1208_BB_MetaG_FD_177983 | JGI IMG/M metagenome (GOLD analysis project Ga0214917, IMG submission 177983) | Freshwater microbial communities from Lake Lanier, Atlanta, Georgia, United States - LL_1208_BB | ecosystem: Environmental > Aquatic > Freshwater > Lake | place: USA: Georgia | collected... | reverse complement strand
GGCACAAAAAGGTTCAACAATAAAAACCTCACCGGTTGTTTCGTCGAAATATATATCACCATCACCCTGTTTTATTAAATCCTCATATCTGTTATCATATGTTTTTCCATCCATAACCAACCAATCTACTTTTTTGGCATCAAAAATACCAACTTTTCCGTCTCTTTTACTTTGATATATCGAAACATTTGGGTTATCAGCACTAACTCTTATATTTTCAAATTCATTTTCAAATAATTTATCAACCAGATACGATGCTCCCCTATTATCAATTCTTTTTATTGTATTATTTAAAAGAGTCCATTGATTTCCAACTTTTTTTATTTCTTTAACAAAATTCATGTTACCAAAACGGTCCATTAATGTGTTTCTATCTAAACCAGGTTGAGTGATATAAAGAGTTCTCAATTGTTCATCCATGGATGACCAAGATGTTGGTTTTGACAAGACGCCACCTTGTTGTATGTATTGTACTTTCATTTGTCTTGGTTGTCTTCTAAACTCGTTTTCGTGACCCTCAATTTCATTTATTGAACCTATTTTATTTTTTAAGGTTATTTCGTCTTGTGAGAATTTTTTTGTGACAAATAAAGATTCTTGACCTCGTAGTTGAGGGTATATTGTAACAATTTCATTCCATGTCTTGACATTGTCACCATCATTTTTAAGTGAAGTTAATCTAAAACCACTACTAACAGAATTATCTTTTTGTAGTGCACTTATATAATATCTATCAGTAATGTCTTTACTTTCGTCGATTATAAAATAAAAAGTTCTTTCGTTTCGGTAACTACCCCACAGATTAGTTCTACCCATGTCGGGTCTAAATGTTACACACCACGGAGATATCTCTCTATCACTCTTATCAGGTGTGTACCCCATCGCTTGTTTATAAATAACGTGATAATAATATCCATACGCCATTGATGTTAATTGGTCAGGTATGGAGTATGCCCTTAAACCACCTTCGTTAAAAATAAGATGCTCTTGACCTTCCCATAATTTTTTTGATGCTTCTATTATCTCCGGTGTTGGTGGGACTTTACCTCCACCAAAAACATCTGCTCTTTCTTCAACAGCATCTGTGGTATATTCATCTGTTAAAAATTTAATTTGTTTATATGTGTATTTTGTTATGTCTTTTAAGTTTTTTTCATCAAAAGAATCTCTACCAAATCTCCCATCAAAATGATATAAAAAAGTGACGACTTGAGGTAAATCGGGTCTTAGTCCTCCTTGAATTCGGGCGAATATATCGTACACTCTATCTATTTCTTCTTTTGTTATATCACCAACACCAGGATTAAGTTGTTTAAATTCATCATTCCATTTAAGCATTAACGCATCGGCCACTTTTTTATTTTTAAGTTCTTCAGTAAGTGTACCAAAAATAAGTTCTTGAAATTTCATATTATTTATATGGATTATTATATAATAAATACATCAAAATTATGTATTGTGATTATTATGGTATATATTATAGATGGATAAATTAATATTAAAAGTGGGGTTTTATTCAATTTATGAAAAAACCACACAAAAGGGTAAGATTTATGTTACGGATAATGGAAAAACAGTATACTCTGTTAAGTATAAGAAATATTACCCAAACTTAAATAGAGAAATAAAGGAATTTAATAATTTGGAGGACGCGAAAAAACATGCATCCAAAAAAATTAAAAAATATTCAATAGAAAAAGAGAAAAAAATTGAAAAACTACCAAAATCACTTTATTTGGTCACAATAAAAGAAGAAAAAACGGGCGTTATTTTTGTAAAAGTTGGAATAACGTCCAAAAAATACATTTTTAGAAGATTTAGCAAAGTTTATGGATATGAGGGGTATCAGGTTGAGTCAATTTTACGTAGAATTGATTCAAAAAACGCTGAAAAATTAGAAGAAACGATAAAAGATAGGTTAAAACAAAAATATAATGTAAAAAAATTTAAACCATTGATGGAAAATTTTTCTGGTTATTCTGAATGTTTTTCTTATGAATCTTTAAATGAAATTATTCATATTTTTGACTCAATAACCAAAGATTCTTGATTTAAATCTTTATTTTTTTGTTCTGGTGGTTTTGGTTGTTCTAGTGGTTCTCGGTTTAGTTGTTTTTTTCTTAAGTTCTTCGTTTTTATCTTCTAAAAATTCGACTTTAATTCTTAATTGTGCAACTTCTTCTGTTAGTTTTAAAACTTTTGTTCTTAAGTCATCTTTTTCGACAGATGACCTTTCCAAAAGTACTTCTAACTTTACAATCCGTTCTCTACACTCGTCTTTCATATAATCTTCTGATTTTTCTTTTCTCATGGCTCTTTTTTCATAATATCTCCAAGCACTTGCTGAACCTAAAACTGTAATTGCTGTAATCAAAACGGTGTAAAGTGAATTTATATCCATAGATTGTGTTTATGAATATAAATATATCGTTTATCGTCTTTTTCTTTTCGGTTTCTGTTAGTATATTTTAAAAATGAGTTTAATTATTAATTTTTTTGGTGGACCAGGTATTGGTAAATCAACACAATCCGCAGAATTATTCACGTTAATGAAAAAAAATCATATGGATGTTGAATTAACGTTTGAATACCCGAAAATCGTTGCATGGGAAGAAAATTATTCAACAATTAAAGACCAATTTTTTATTACTGCAAATCAACATAGAAACATTAGTAGATTATACGGAAAAGTAAAATATATTTTGGTGGATTCACCAATTATATTGGGTGCAGTTTATAAAAACATTTACAATGATGAACCTGAATACCCCGGTACCTTTTATGGTGACTCTTTTGATTATTTTATCTACACTTTATTTAAAAAATATGATAGTTTTAATATCTTTTTAGAAAGAGACGACAAATCCTTTAATCAGAATGGTAGATTTCAAAATTTAGAACAGTCTAAAATAATCGATAACACAATTAAAGAAAATTTAGAAAAATACAAAATTCCATTTATTGAATTCCCTGTGTGTACAAATACTGCAAGTCAGATATTTAATTACATACAAGAAAACAATTTATGACAAAAAAATTTTTAAATCCAATTTTCCTATTTGTGGTTCTTTTTTTAACCACATCATTACAAGCCAATAAAGACGAAGTACACGTAAAAAACAATGTTTTTGAAGTACATTATTCCCAAAAATTAGAACAACCTGTTTGGTTGATATACCATTCAAAAAACAGACCCACAACGGTTAACAGGGGTTCCATGGATTTTTACACCGAACCAACCATTAAAACCTCAGATAACTTGGATTATAAAAATAATCAGTGGGATAAAGGTCATTTGGCACCAGCTGCTAGTTTTTCGGATAATATGGAAAATCTAAAACAAACATTTTCATATTTAAATTGTGCATTACAAAATCAAGATTTAAATAGAGGAGAATGGAGACTTCTTGAAGAACAAGAAAGAGTTTGGGATGATAATGAAAATTTGGTAATTAAAATAGACTTGATTTTTGATGAAAAATCACAGAAATTACCAACAGGTGCAACTGTTCCAACTTTTCTTGTGAAACATATCAATTTTACCAAAACCAACTCTTGGAAGTGTTACAAATTTGAAAATGTTAAACCATTGAAAAAATGGCCAGAACATCAGGTAAATTGTAAACACTAATATGCTTTGTAAAGAACTTTTTAATTTTCAGGATAAACTTTTCTATATTGATAGAAGAATAAAAGAATCAATTATTCCCCAAGATTCAATAAATGAACTTAAGTCTATCTGGAAAATAGATACTGTTGTTAGACAAAATTCAAGACAAAATAACGAAAGTTATTACCTTTTTTTAAAAGAAATAAAGGAAGCCGAAATTATCGGTTAATCCTTATTTTCTCTTGGTTTGGTACTCACTTTAATCGCTCTTTTGGGTGGGGGTGTTTGTTTAATTGAGGTGGTGGTCATCTCAATAAGTTTATCGTGGTTTAGTTTAATGTCTTTTATGATTTCCGATAATTCATAATTTTCATTTTCCTCACTTTTTTTCATGAGGAAATTTACAATTATTGGAATTGAATCGTTATAATCTTTTATCTTTAAACTGATACTCTTAATGATTATTTTAAATACAAGATACTGAGCAACTAATTTTTTTTCATTATTAAGTGAAAAATATTTATCTGTCTCCACCGAACTTAAAATATTTTTGCCGATATTGTCTATAAACTGAGCAACCCAGTTATTATTTAAATTCATTTTCATTATGTTTTCTCGTTTAAACATAAATATTTTGATTTACGTTATTTATTTCGCCCATTTTCCTTTGACTACGATTTGGGCGATAATTGCGTAGACAGATAAATCAGAATAAGTATCGATTACACTTTCACCAACGTTATCTTGTTTTCCTAACAAAACCAATTGTTTTAGACGTTGAATTTTATCATTCATTCTAAACCAAATACCTGTTTGAGATAATTTTAATTCTTCATCGGTTTCTAATCTTGTCCCCACCGAAATATTATCGGGGCCGTAATTTAATTGTTTTTTACAAAACAACTCATATTGTTCTTTTAATATTTTTTTAAATTCAGAAGTGGTTTCAGGATAACGTTCTTCACACTCTTTAATTGCACTGATTTGTTGTGGTTTTTCTATTGACATGATATTTATTTTTTTTATTTAAAACATAACGAAAAAAAAGAGAATTTCCAAATATTTATAAAAAAAGTTTAATTGTATGAAGGATAATGAATTTAAAGAAGGATTTGAAACTCCCAACACGCCAAAGTCAAAACAATTGGTTAGGATGTTATCCTTTAGAGTGGTACCAGCGTATTTTCGAGAAATTGAAAAAGTTGCTGATAAAAAAAATGTAACGGTGTCAAAACTTATTCGTACCTACATTAAAGAAGGAATGAAAAAAGACAACGCGATTGATAGTGCGGAAGATAAAGAATTTAGAGTAGAATAGTCTACTTATCAAATCTTCTAAAGGCGTTTTCAGTAATGTGTTTGTATTCAACTCCACCTATAAATTGGTGGAGTTCTTTTTTTCCGGTATAACTCATTGCGGATTTTAAATAAGATTGAAAATTATTAACCCATCCTTCTACGGTATATTCAACCATTTGTTTTTTAACAACACCCTCCGAAGTTGTTGGTGTCTTTTTTCCCCAACTCATTTGAACTTCTTTGGTTGACATCCCTCTAAATGTTTTAAACAATGGAATATCAGCATCAAACATTTTTTTAGACTCTTCTGAAAATTGGTTTATCGTTTCATATCCACCAAGAGTAGAATCTTTATGTTTCGTTGTTTTACCCGCACTTTCCAAACATTTATTTAAAATGGAACCCAACATTACAAAATCAGCACCTATTGCTAACGCTTTTATAATATCAGAATATTTCTTAAAACCACCATCGGCGACAATTTTTGGGGCATTTGATTTACCATATTTTAATTTAATCATTCTACATTCTTCAATCAACGACGCCATTGGGTACCCAACACCCGTTTGAACTGTGGTTAAACACCCATTACCGTTTCCTATTCCAATTCGGATATAATCAACAAGATTTGATTTAACATATTCAAAATAGGTATCAGGATTGGCAATGTTTCCAATCATAAGATTCATTTGATTACCATATTTCTTTTTTGCGTCAATGGAAATATTGTATAAATCTTTCATATGTCCGTTTGCAATATCGATAAGAACTAACATCGGTTCTTTACTGTTTGGTGATACGTCACTATCAAGAAATATTCTTTCAAAATCTTCAATTCCATAAGAAAAAAATCTTTCACTATCCCACCAATCTTTATCTGGGTGTTCAATTCTGGGTATGACAGGTATAATGCCTTGATTTTTAAAATAGTGATAATTATCTAAATTAATAACTGTATCCATTGGTGCGGTCATTAATGGTAACATACCATTTTCATATCTAATATTGATTTCGTTTCTTGAACGGATATCAGATAATCTTGTTGGTAATATTAAAATATCATCAAAATCAAATAATTTCATTTTTGTTTTTTTTTAAAATATAAAAAAAGAATAAGAATTTACCAAACTAAAAAGTCAAAATATTTATTTATTATGGTGAATAAAAAAATTGAAGAAAATACGGTATTAAAAATTTTAAACGATATTCTATTGGAAGAAACGTCTAAAGTAAGTAGAACGGATTATAATCGTGTGCAATTTAAAATGGATGAATTGGAATCACAAATATTGGAAACAATAAAAGAATTCAGAAAATTAGAAGATACGATACCCGATGGGTTAAAAACGATATCAAACGGAAGAATTAAATCCATTTATACCAGTTTGGTTGATTCACACAATACATTGAAAACTTTGAAAAGCAAAGTAAAGAATCACAAAAAAATGACTTATCAACAGTCCGTTGATGAAAAAACAAACAAGTAATTTATTTTATAATTTTACTTGCAATTTCTTTACCTTCTTTTGTAAGAAAGAACATTTCTTCATTGTTCTCATTTTCGATACAATCGATAATTCCCTTTTCCCTCAAAGAATTTAAGGTCCCTAAAACAATTATCTCGTGCAGTAAATCAGAAATTTCTTCTTCTGAAAAACAATCATAAACATACTCATCATCGGATAAATGTCCATCGATAAACTTAATTACCATTTTTTTAGATATTAAATCGATAATTGAAGAATCGACTTGAACTTCATTTTCTTCAAAAAAATTAATATCATTAAGTACGTCAACAAATTCATTTGTTTTATCCGAAACGATTTTAGGGTAGTTACTCATAGTCTTTTTATAAAGTATACAAATAAAAAACGATAATTCAAAATATCACTTTACAATATTCAATTTAATCCATATTTTTTCTTTAAAAATTACTTATCTATGTCAAATAATGGAAAAATTTTTGTACAAATAGCATCCTATAGAGACCCTGAACTTTTACATACACTGAAGGATTGTTTAACTAACGCAGAAAATCCCGATAATCTGGTGTTTTCGATTGCATGGCAGCACTCACAAGAAGATGAATGGGACAATTTGGATGAATATAAAAACGACCCAAGATTTAAAATAATCGATATAAACTATCAAAGGTCAAAAGGCGTGTGTTGGGCAAGAAATTTACTTCAACAACAATATGATAATGAAGAATATACCCTACAATTAGATTCACACCACAGATTTATAAAAAATTGGGATACCGAATTGATATCGGAACTAAAAAAATTACAAGAACGAGGTTACCAAAAACCAATGTTAACAGGTTATATTCCTCATTATGAGCCTGGTTCAGATTATAATAGTAGAGAAAGTGTTCCATGGAGGATGAATTTTGATAGATTTAGTCCTGATGGGAATGTTCACTTTCTACCATCATCGATAGATGATTACAAAGAAAGAACGGAGCCAGTTGGTGCTAGATTTTATTCTGCCCATTTTTGTTTTACATTGGGTCAACACGCAATAGAAGTTCCTCATGACCCCGAATATTATTTTCATGGTGAGGAAATATCTGTGGGTGTTAGGTCATTTACATGGGGTTATGATTTGTTTCATTTACATAGAACAATAATTTGGCATTTTTATACACGAAGGGGAGCAAAAAAACAATGGGATGACGATAAAGATTGGCCAAAAAGAAACGATTACTGTTATTATAAGAACAGAAAACTTTTTGGGATGGAGGTTGATAACAATACTATAAATTGGGGAGATTATGGATTTGGTACACATAGAACATTAGAAGATTACGAAAAATATGCTGGTATATCTTTTAAGAAGAAAGGTGTTCAACAATATACCCTTGACGAAAAATACCCACCAAATCCTGTTATTGAAAATCAAGAGGAATACGAGAACTCATTTTCGATTAGATTTAAACATTGCATTGATATTGGTTTCCATGATGTACCACACGATGATTATACTTTTTGGGCGGTTGCATTTGAAGATGAGGAAGGCAATGAAATTTTTAGGCAGGACGCAAATTCTAGTGAAATAAAAAACATGAAAAATGATAAAGATGGATACTGTAAACTATGGAGAAGTTTCGAAACAACAAAAAGAGTTTCGAAATGGATTGTTTGGCCCTACTCCGCTGAACATGGATGGGGTGAAAGACTCGAAGGAAAACTTTAATTTGGATATTAGTGTTGAGGTAGTTGAAATAACACCCACACCTAAATCATCAAAATTAGATAGGATTTTGGTTCATCTACCAGCGTATAGAGAACCAGAATTAATTCCCACAATTAAAAGTGCATTGGAAAATGCTGAATTTCCTGAAAGAATATGTTTTGGGGTATGTAGACAATACAACCCTGAAGATGGTTTTGACAATATTGATGAGTATAGAGATGACCCGAGATTTAAAATCAAAGACATTGTTTATACTGAAGCAAAGGGTTTGGCGTACGCAAGGGGGGTGATTAATGATGAATTATTAACAGATGAGGAATTTGTTTGTCAATTAGATTCACATCATAGATTTGATACAAATTGGGACACAACGTTACTTAATTGGTACTATGAATTAAAAAACGATGGTCACAATCCTTTAATATGTGGATATTTACCTTACTACGACCCGTTTAATGACCCTCAAAGTAGGGTTCAGGAACCTTGGTTTTCAAGGGCGGAATGTTTTTATCCTCACGGAACTATTTTTATTAGACCAACAGGAGTAAGAGGTGGTTGGCAACATTTGACCAAACCATATCCCGCAAGATTTATTAGTGGTCACTTTTGCTTTGGTCCAAATAAATGGGCTAAGGAAGTTAGACACGACCCAAATATCTTTTTTGCTGGTGAAGAAATAAATTTATCTGTTAGAAGTTTTACATATGGATATGATTTGTTTCACCCACACAAAGTTGTTATTTGGCACGCAACAATGAGAGAAGAAAGAGCGGGAAAATTAGTTTGGGATGACCAACATAAAAGAGGAGAATCCATGTGGTGGAAACAAAATGACGTTGGTCGTTCACGAATAAGACAGATGTTAACAGGTGAAGATAATGGTCACGATTTGGGACCATATGGTTTAGGTACTGTTAGAACAATTCGTGACTATGAAAAATATGCGGGTATTCATTTTAAAAATAAATCTTTTCAAAAATGGACAATCGATGACAAACCACCACCAAATCCACAATTTGAAACGGAAGAAGAATGGGAAAATTCATTCACACGTTCGTTTTATTATTTGGTGACAATACATAGAGAAGATTTACCTGAAAACGATTACGACTTTATTTTGGTTGCATATGATGATGAAAATGGTCAGTCGATATTTAGTAAGTATATTGATGGTGGTCAATTAAAAAACTTTATAACACATGGACATCAGATTCACTACGAAGAAATGTTTTACATCGAAAAAGAACCATCAAGAGTGGTGTTTTGGGCACATTCACCAGAAAGAGGTTGGGCCGAAAGAAAAGAAATAAATTTAAAACAAAATAATTATAAGTAGTGGTGAAATTATGGCACATAAACAACAAATTGATTACGTAAATAAAGTAAAAAAAGAATTTCCAAATTTTTTTTATAATAAAAAGGTATTGGGTGTTGGTACTTTTAATGTTTGTGGAACTGAAAACGAATTTTTTGATGACTGCGATTATCAAGGATTAGACATTGGTCCGGGTCCTGGTGTCGATATTGTATGTCCAGCACAAAATTACAATGCTCCCGATTCAACTTATGACACAATAATATCTTGTGAATGTTTTGAACATAATCCATATTATAAAGAAACAATACAAAATATAATTAGGATGTTAAAGACAGGTGGATTATTTTTATTTACATGCGCAACAACGGGTAGACCGATTCATGGTGTAAAATATTTAGAAGAAGAAAATAAAAAAAAGTATGAATCGTGGAAAACAATGCCTAACGTATTTTGTGAAGATTGGGATAATGATTATTATAAAAATTTAACAGAAGAAGATATAAGAGATTGTGTTGACATTGAAAAAAATTTTTCAAATTATAAATTTGAAATAAATGAAGAACATTGCGATTTATATTTTTGGGGTATAAAAAAGTAAAAATGAAAAAAATCAATTACGATATTAATATTTACAAATTCAGGGAATTAATATCAAAAATTTTTAATTGTGATAATTTATCTAAAATTCACGAAGAAAAAAATTTTGAAAAATTAATTAATGAGTCAATTAATAACACTCACACATTTCAACAATCTGAATATCATCAAAAATTTTATAAAAATTTTAATTTAGTAAAACTCACATATGAAAATTTATTATTAGATATTATTAAACCACTATATGGTGGTGAAAAAATAATTTATCAAACAATACCAACTTTTAGAATTCATTTTCCAAACGGATTTTCAGTTGGTATGTTCCATAAAGATAAAGAGTTAAGAGATTATGATTGGCATAAGTCCATAAAAGAAGATAATTATTATTTACCTTTCACGAATACATATGATTCAAATACTATTTGGTATGAAACTGAAGAAGATAAAGGTGATTACGTTCCAATGAACTGTAATTACGGAGAATTAGTAAGATGGGATGGAACTAATTTAAAACATGGTAATAAAATTAACATCACAAATGATACAAGAATTAGTATGGATTTTAGAGTAACTAGTAAATCTTTTTTTAATGACAATGATAAAAAAACAAAAAATGATAAAACAGTATTTACTTTAGGTGGGTATTATAGTGAAATTTAAAAAAATATGTCTAATACTATAATTTATTGTCAAAAACATAACGGTAAAGATTTTAATTATTTTTTATACAACATCGCATTATTTTTAGAAAAAAATTATAATTATGAAATTAATTTAGTTCATTCTGAAGAATTTATAAAAATAAAAGACATAGACACAAGAGTACTTGATTGTCAACTAGCAATATATTATAATGATATAGATGTTTTAAAAGGTATCTGTTATGCAGATACTGACACACCATTAAGCAATATTTTCTACACCAGAAATAATCCAAATGATTTATTTTTACATTCTCAAAATGGTAGTACTCAAATGTCTCATCGTAATGATATACAATTTAGTTTTGAATTTATCAATTATTTACCAGAAAAAGAATATATGAATTTTGATAATTACTATAACAGAAGATTATATCAAAAAAAATTAAAAGATAAACTAATTTTTAGAGGTAATTATGTAAATATGCCAAGAAATAGTGTATTATTTTTAAAAAATAATGAGTATTGTAATGTTGGAGGTTATATTACTGATTATTTTGATACATTGACAGAATATAAAGTAGGTTTATCAATACCCGGTTTAGGTGAATTGTGCCATAGAGACGTGGAATATATGGCAATTGGGATACCATTTATAAAGGTAGAATATGAAACCAAATGGGACCCAGAATTAATTCCAAATTATCATTATATTAGTATAGACAGAAAAGATGTCCCGTCTTTTTATACTGTTAAATGGGACGATGGGAGATTTGAAAATCTATCTTCAGAGCATTGGCTTGAATGTGAAAGATTTGGAAGTGAAGAATTATCTAAACTATACATTAATAAATTTATGGAAGTTAAAGATAATTTAGAATTTTTAGATTTTATTTCAAAAAACGCCAGAAAATATTATAATGATAATTTACATCCATTAAATAGAACACAAAAAATAATTAATTTATTAAAAATTTAAAAAAAATGAAAACAAAAATTATAACGTCGTATTATGCCTATCATTTCGGTGAACCATTTTGGGGACATAAAAATAGAGAAAGATGGTATATGTATTCTTTAATTTCACTTTGTAATATGGGTGAAACAATAATTTGTTATACCGATGAAAATGATAAAGGTTATAATCAACTACAAATTATTAAAGAAAAACATAAGTTAGATAATTTAATTATAAAAATTTTTAAATTATCGGATAATCCTTGGCAAGAAAAAATTTATAAAATAAGAATGTTAGAAAAAAATTTTTATTTTCGTGACCCATTGGATTGGAGATATGAACTTTCTTCACAAATTTATTGGTTAAAATTTTTCTTTATGAAAGAAGAATTTGAATCTGATATTAATCTTTATTGGATTGATTGTGGACTATCACATGGGGGGTTATTTCCTAAAATAACCAATCCATATGCCGATAATGAAAATTATACGAAAAATTTTCCAGGAGAAATTTGGTCGGATATTGAATTTAGGTATCATCAATTTACAAGAGCATTTAATCCTGAATTTGTTAAAAAAGTAAACAGTTGGCACAATAATAGGTTAATAAATCTTTGTAAAAATGGTTCAGTAAATTATAATTTTGGTGATTTTTTAAGATTCTTGAAATTAGAAAATACATTATCAGTAAATTCCGTAATTAAATATCCGGTAGCTGGGTTTTGGGGTGGAAACTCAAATTTGATACCTCAATATGTGGATTTGTGCTACGGAATAATCGATAAAATATTAGAATTAGACGATTATTTGGTTGCCGAAGAAGTGATTATGTCATATATAAACATAATACATCCTGAAATGTTTAAAAATTGGGAATTTACTAATTTCAATCACGAAGACTATGGTTACTTCAATCCAAATACCGATAAATCTTTTTCGCTCTTTTTTATAGAAGAATTAGATTAATGGTCTTTACTTTTTAAAAAAAAAATTTACATTTTTAATAAAAATTAATGTCAACAATATCTTTTTACGGTTCCCACAATGCCACTTATGTTTTAGAACAAGATGGTGAAATATTATTAGTCCTTGAAGTTGAAAGATTCTTAAATTCCAAGAACACTGGAATGGCACAATACAAGTGCCCTAAAATAGAGGACCTTTTCTTTTTATCCAAATTTATTCCAAATTATATTATGGAAAAATACAATATCAAAAAATTTGATAAATGTATTGCATTAAACACTGATGTCATATATGATGGTCATCATGATTTGGCTCGAGAATTTATCAACGCTGAAATTTTTGAAGGGTCACATCACCATCAGAGTCATGCTGCTGGATGTTTTTATCAATCACCATTTAATGAGGCAATTATTTTTTCATTTGATGGTGGAGGTGATGACGGTAAGTTTAATATATATTTAGGTGATAGAGAAAATTCGGTAACTTTAATAGAATCGGTTATTAACCCAACAATAAATAGTCCACACATAAAGTATGATTTAGGATTTCCTTTTATGGTATTTGGTCATTTCTTAAATGACATAAAGTATGAAGACCTTTCAATTGGTAATTTGGTTTATCCAGGAAAATTGATGGGATTATCGTCTTATGGTAAAATTAGAGAGGAGTGGGTCAATCATTTCATTTCATTTTACAAAAGTGATGTAAATGGTTTAAATTATATTGAAAAAATACATGAGTTAGGTGAAAAAATAGGTGTTATATTTGATTTAAATAATAGGTTAGAAGGTGATTTAGCGTATGATATTGCAGCAACCAATCAAAAAGCCTTTGAAGAGTGTTTCTTAGAAGTTGCGGAACCTTATATCATGAAATACCCTAAGTTACCAATATGTATTGCGGGTGGATGTGCTTTGAATATTATTTTAAATACCCGAATAAAAAATAAATATAAAAGAGAAGTATTTGTTGGTCCAAATCCAAATGATTGTGGGGTTGCGTTAGGTATGTTATTACATATATTAAAACCTAAACATCAAGTTGATGTCACATACAGTGGGACTAAGTTATTAGATTTAGAAACCATAGGTCACAAAATCCAAAATGAAAATTTTTTCTATAAATCAAATAATTTAGATTTAAATCAATTAAGTGATGATTTAATCGGTGGTTCAATTGTTGGTGTTGCTCGAGGTAAATCAGAACATGGTCCAAGAGCATTGGGTAATAGAAGTATTTTATGTAACCCATCGATACCGAATATGAAAGATATTTTAAATGAAAAAGTGAAACATAGAGAATGGTATCGACCATTCGCCCCCGTAGTTAGATTAGAAGATGTTTCTAAGTATTTCGAATGGGAAGGGGAATCAAGATTCATGAGCTTTTGTCCAAAAGTGAGAAAAAAATGGAGAAAAAGACTTTCTGCCATAACCCATATTGATGGGACTGCAAGAGTTCAAACAATCACAAGAGAACAAAATGAATTTATTTATGATTTACTAACTATTTTAGATAAAAAAACAGGTGTTGGTGTGTTGCTTAACACCTCTTTTAATGTTGATGGTAAACCAATATTGTCCACTGTAAGTGACGCGTTTAAAATATTTAAAGAAAGTGAAATGAATGGTTTAATAATTGAAGACATATATTTCAAAAAATTTAATAATGGATGATTTTTATTTTGTATACTACCCAATTGGTCCTGTCTTTATAAAAACAATGATGGCATCGTTCAAATATATACCAAAGGACGTGAATGTGGTTGTAATGACAAATACACCAGAATTATTAAACAATGTAAATGTGGATTTTAACCTTATTGTTTTGGACATTGACACATTAATTGATGATTTTAGCAGA
>Ga0214917_10004953_pt1 | contig 14450 bp, 10 predicted proteins | sample LL_1208_BB_MetaG_FD_177983 | JGI IMG/M metagenome (GOLD analysis project Ga0214917, IMG submission 177983) | Freshwater microbial communities from Lake Lanier, Atlanta, Georgia, United States - LL_1208_BB | ecosystem: Environmental > Aquatic > Freshwater > Lake | place: USA: Georgia | collected... | reverse complement strand
ACGGCTCGCCGAGCGAATCGACGTCGGGCAGCTTCTTCACGGTCGTGTGCCAGGCCCGCCCCTGGAAGGCGACGTGGTCGTGGTGGTCGCCGCCCGCCTGCGGCAGCGGTCCGAGGAGGCTGGCGACGACGTGCCGCCTGTCCTGGTCGCCGAGCGGCAGGGCGGGCATGCGGCTGGAGGGCCGGACGTGGAACGGGTTCTTCAGGAACGCGTCGAGCGCCCGCGGCGACCACTTGCGGTCGAGGCCGACCAGCGGCAACTGGTCGGGCAGCGGCACGGCCCCCTTCGCCCGGGAACCGTGGCAGACCGCGCAGCCGGATCGCTCGTAGATCCTCGCGCCCTCCGCCGGCCGGGCCTTGTCCGGGTCCGCAGGCGGTCGGTCGTCGTAGGCGCCGGTGGTGGCGAGGAAGTGCGCCAGCGCCGTCGCCGTCTGCACGCGTTCCGCCTCGGGCAGTCCCGCCAGGAGTTCGGGCATCGTCGTGCCAGGGTGCACGGCGTGGGGCGACGCGAGATACTCCACCAGCCACTCGGCCCGGACCCGCTCTCCCAGCTTGTCGAGGCTCGGCCCCCGCTTGGGCAGGACGTGCGCGGCCCGCTCCTGACCGACGGCGTGGCACTGCACGCACCCCAGTTCGCCCACGAGCACGAGCCCGGCCTCGATCACCGCCGCCGGATCCGCCGCGGTGCGGCCGAACCGCTCGAAGCCGGGGACGATCGGAGCGGCGACGGCCGCGGGGCCCGCGGCACCGAGCACGAGCGCCAGGACGAGCCCGGGAAAGCATCGCGTCTGGGTCATGGGGCGGCCTGCAACGGCGGGGGCTGAGGCGCAGGAGGAGGGCGACGATCCCGACCCGGCCGCCCCCGAGAATACCTCGGCCGCCGGAGATTCGCCGCCACGCCGATCGCGGGACGCCGCGTCACGGCCGGCCGACGCCTGACGGCGCTCCTCTAGAAGCCGCGTCCGCGGAGCCAGTCGAGGGCCCTGTTGGGCCAGTCGGACGTGCCGGGGGCCTTGTCCCGCGGCCGCATCCCGAAGCCGTGCCCGCCCGCCTCGTAGATGTGCAGTTCCGCGGGCACCTTCGCCTGCAGCAGCGCGAGGAACAGCGCGGCCGCCGACTGCGGCAGGGACGCCGGATCGTTCGACGCCTGGGCGATGAACATCGGCGGCGTATCGACATCGATGGTCACGTCGTCCCGCACGCCCGACCCGTCGGCCCCGCCCACCTTCCAGGGATAGACGAGCACCACGGCGTCGGGACGCGTCGCAGCGACGGTGGCCGACTCCAATCGCGGCGGGCTCGCGGCCGCGACGAGCGCCGCCTGGCCGCCGGCGGAAAACCCCAGCAGGGCGATGCGGTGGGGATCGATCTGGTAGTCGTCGGCACGCCGGCGGACCTCGGACACCGCCTGCTGCGCGTCCAGCACGGGGCCGGCGTTGGGCATGGGGAAAGACGCGGTCGGCACGCGGTACAACAGCACGAACGCCACCAGCCCGCGGTCGTTGAACCAGCGGCAGATGTCGGAGCCCTCGTGCTCGTCGGCGAGGATGTTGAAGCCGCCGCCGGGCAGGACGACGATGCCGCTCCGCCGCTGCATCGGATCGGCCCGCGGAATGTCGTACACCACGAGCCTCGGGCTGGAGACGTGCGACCGTCGCGAGATGCCGTCCTTGCCCATCTCCACCTTCTCGGCCGGCTCGGCCGGCACGCGGGGCTCGGGCACGCCGTCGGGCCAGAGCACGATCTCCCGCGGCTCGGCCCCCACAGCCGACGATCCGGCGACCGTCAGCCCGCCCGCCGCGACCACCGCAGCCAGCGACCACGCGGCGGCCCGGCACATCGGCACCACCATCCGCGGCGGACACGTCAACATCACGGCGTCTCCTCGTGGTTCAGGCTCCCGACCGTGGTCGCCGGGGCGGCCGCCGGCCCGCATGGCTCACACTTCCCAACCCCGCCGGTACGCCCGGCGGAGCATGGCGTTGACGTCGTCCCGGTTGCTCTTCATCCCGGTCGCATCCCAGTCGAACCCGCCCTGCACGCGATAGGCGATGTTGGCCAACAGCACGCTCTCTGCCAGCGGCCCGGTGTATGCGAAGTTGCAGGTGGCGGGGGGGCCGCCGCGGCAGGCGTCGATCCACTCCCGGTGGAAACCGGGTGACTTCGGGATCGTCTGCTCCGGACCGGTGAAGCCCGCGAAGGCCTCGTCCGGCAGCAGTTTCCAGGCCTCGAAGCCGCAGATCAGCATCCCCTTCGTGCCGATGAACAGGGTGTTCTTGCCCTTCGCCATGGCCGCTCCGATGCCCTTGTCGGCGAGGATCGGCGGCAGGCCCTGGTACCAGTGCAGGCTCACCGCCGGCCACGACACGCCCCCCGCGACACGGGCCGGGAAGTCGAGCCGGCTGGCGAGCGACTTCGGGGTCCGCTGCGGATCGGGCGGCGGCCCGCTGCCGCTGACATGCACCGGGTGCCCGAGGTCGAGCGCCCAGAAGGGGATGTCGAGCACGTGGCAGCCCCAGTTGCCGGTCTCGCCGGTGCCGAACTCCCACCAGAACCGCCAGTCGTAGGGCGCGAGCCCCTTCGTGTAGGGCCGCTCGGCCACCGGCCCGAGCCAGAGATCCCAGTCGAGCCCCGCGGGCACCGGCTGCGGCGCGGCCAACGGCTCCGGCAGGCCGCGGGGGCTGGCGATCCACGAGTGCACCTCGGTGATCGTCCCGAGCAGCCCCGATTTCACGATCTCGACGCCTTCGCGCAGCCCCTTGAGCGCGTGCCGCTGTGATCCCAGCTGCGTGGCCAGCCCCTTGGCCCGGGCGGCGTCGGTGAGCCGTCGCACCTCCTCGACCTCGTGCGCCAGCGGCTTCTCGAGATAGAGGTGCTTGCCCCGCTCCAGCGCCCACCAGGCCGGATGGAAGTGGGTGTGATCGGGCGTGCTGATCACGACCGCGTCGATCCGCTTGTCGAGCGTGTCGAACATCCGCCGGAAGTCGGTGAAGCGGGTGGCTCCGGGATGCTGCTCGTAGGCCTTGCCGGCCCGCGTGTCGTCGACGTCGCAGAGGGCGACGATCCGGACGTCGGGGTGCCCCTCGAGCTTGCGGAGATTCGCCGCCCCCTGCCCCCCGAGGCCGACGATCGCGAGGTTGAGCGGATCGGCGGCCGATCCGGCAGGCTCGGCGGCGGCGCCGTGCGTTGCGAAGAAACCGGGCCCCCCGCAGCCTGCAGCCGCCGCGCCCAGCCGCGTGAAGGTACGACGGGAGACGGTAACCCCTGATCGACGTGCGAATGGCGGCATGGATTCCCCGCAAGGATTGTGACGAGCGGCGGAGGGGTTCGTTCCTGGGGCCGGCCCCCCCGGCATGCCGACCCGCCGACGCGGCTCTATGCTACTCCGGCCGCCACCAGAGGAAACCCTCCGACCATGGCTTCCCCCCACGCCGCTGCCGACCGGTTCGCCGACGGCCACTTCTCCGCCCTGCCGCTGATCGCCATCCTGCGCGGGATCTTGCCCGACGAGGCCGTGGGGATCGGCAGGACGCTGTTCGACGCGGGCTTTCGCATCCTGGAAATCCCGCTGAACTCTCCCGACCCGCTGGTCAGCATCGGCCGGTTGGCGGCCGAGTTCGGCGACCGGGCCATCATCGGCGCGGGGACGGTGCTCTCCGTCGGCCAGGTCGACGACGTCGCCGCCGCCGGAGGCAGGCTGATCGTGTCCCCCAACGCCAACCCGGCGGTGATCGCGGCCACGAAGGCCCGCGGACTCGAGAGCATGCCCGGAGTGGCGACGCCGACCGAGGGCTTCGCCGCCCTCGATGCCGGCGCCGACGGCCTGAAGCTCTTCCCCGCCGAGCAGCTCGGCCCGAGCGTGGTCAAGGCGTGGCGGGCCGTGTTCCCGGCCACGGTGCCGCTCGTGCCCGTGGGCGGGATCACGCCCGAGACCATGGCCGGCTTCATCGCCGCCGGTGCCAGCGGGTTCGGTCTCGGGTCGGCCATCTATATGCCCGGCGCCACCCCCGGGCAGGTCCACGCCGCCGCGGCCGCCCACGTGGCCGCCTGGCGGGCCTGCCACGTCGGAAAACACCGATCCTGACGATCGTCCGGCCCTCGGACCGACCGCCGGTTTCGCCGGCCCGCCGCCGAGGATTAGAATTGTGTGGTGGTCTCGTGGAGGCGGCCTGCCGGCCGGCCCGCAGCGGCCCACAGGCTCCCGGTCGGACGAACACCATGCCGCGTTCCTCGCCCTCGACCGCGTCGCCGCACGGCCAGCATCCGCCGGGCCGACGGGCTGGCATGGGCTTCCTGTTCTGTGGCGGCCTGTTCTGCGGGGCCCTGTTCTGCGGCGTGCTGGCCGCCGTCCCGTCCGCGGCTGCCGCCGACCACCCCGGTCTGGCCATCTATCGGGAGCACTGTGCCCGCTGCCATGGTGACGACGGCGTCGGCACGCCCGACACGCCCGAACCGCTGGTGGGCGACCGCTCCGTCAACCAACTGGCCGCCTACATCGACGAGACCATGCCGGAGGATGATCCCACGAAGGTCACCGGAGAGGCCGCCCGCCAGGTCGCGGACTACATCCACGGGAGCTTCTATTCCGCCGTCGCCCGCGACCGCAACCGGCCCGCCCGGGTCGAACTCTCCCGGCTGACGGTGCGGCAATACCAGAACACCGCCGCCGACCTGTTCGCCAGCTTCCGCTGGCACGGCCCGCCGATCGACGACCGCCGCGGGCTCCGCGCCGAGTACTTCCGCAGCCGCGACTTCAACCGGCAGACCGGACTGGTCTACGAGCAGATCGATCCGCAGGTGGACTTCGACTTCGGCCTGGAGGGCCCCGATCCCGAGCGGTTCGAGCCCAACCGGTTCGCGATCCGCTGGCTGGGGTCGATCGTGCCCCCGGAGACCGGCCACTACGAGTTCGTGATCCGCACGGAGCACTCGGCGAGGCTGTCGGTCAATTCCGGCTGGGAAGAACCGCCGCTCATCGACGCCTACGTGAAGTCGGGCGACGGCACCGAGTACCGTGGCACGATCTTCCTGCTCGGTGGACGCAGCTACCCCGTGCGGCTCGAGTTCTCCAAGGCCAACCAGGGCGTCGACAACACCCGGTACGAGCGTCCCACGCGGGCCTCGATGCGGCTGCTCTGGAAGCCGCCGTACGGCACGCTCGAGCCGGTGCCGGAGCGGTGCCTCATCCCGCAGGATAGCCACGAAGTCTTCGTCCTCAAGACTCCGTTTCCGCCCGACGACAAGTCGATCGGCTACGAACGGGGCACGAGCGTGTCGAAGGAGTGGTTCGCGGCGGCCACCTCCGCCGGAGTGGAGATCGCAGACTACGCGCTCGACCACCTCGAGCGGCTCGCCCAGACCCGCCGCGACAGTCCGGACCGCGCCGCGAAATTGCGGACGTTCGCCGAACGGTTCGCCGAGCGGGCCTTCCGCCGCCCCCTCACCGACGCGTTGCGGAAGGCGTTCGTCGAGCAGCCGTTCGCCGACGCGCCCGACCTCGACACCGGGCTGAAGCGGTCGCTGCTTCTGACACTCGGCTCGCCCCGGTTCCTGCTGGGTCCCTCCGCCACCGATCCCGGCACCGGCGGCGACGGGTTCACGACGGCGTCGCGGCTGTCGCTGGGGCTGTGGGACTCGATCCCCGACCAGCCGTTGTGGAACGCCGCCTCCGGCAACCACCTGGTGAAGCCCGAGCAGGTGCGGCAGCAGGCGGAGCGGATGGTGGCCGACCGCCGCACGCGGGCCAAGATCCGCGACTTCCTCTTCGCATGGCTGCGGGTCGATCACGGCCCGGAGATCGTGAAGGACAAGACCCGCTACTCGGAGTTCTCGGCGGAGATCGCCGCCGACCTGCGAACGAGCCTCGAACTGCTGGTGGACGACGCCTTGTGGGGACGTGCCGCGGGCGCCGGCAGGTCCGACTTCCGGCGGCTGTTCACCGACGACGAGGTCTACGTGAACGGCCGTATCGCCCCGCTCTACGGTGTCAGCCTGCCGCCCGACGCGGATTTCCGCCGGGTGCGGCTCGACGGGGGGCGGCGGGCCGGCATCCTCTCGCATCCCTACATGACGAGCGTCTTTTCCTACTCGGCCGCCACGTCGCCGATCCACCGCGGCGTCTTTCTCGCCCGCAGCGTGCTCGGCAACGTTCTCAAGCCGCCGACGGAGGCGATCGCACCGCTGGCGCCCGACCTCCATCCGAACCTGAGCACCCGGGAACGGGTCACGCTGCAGACGAGTTCGGTCGCCTGCCAAACCTGCCACACGATGATCAACCCCCTCGGTTTCGCGCTCGAGGAGTTCGACCCGATCGGCCGTCACCGCAGCGTGGAACGGCGGGGCGGCGTGGACAAGCCGATCGACGCGTCGGGGTCGTACCTGCCCCGGCAGGGACCGAAGGCGACCTTCACCGGCGCCAGGGAACTGGCGGCCATGATCGTGGCCAGCCCCGACGCCCAGGAGGCGTTCGTCCAGAACCTCTTCCACGCGCTGGTGAAGCAGCCGGCCCGGGCCTGGGGCCCCGACACGCTGGAGACGCTGCGCCGCGGATTCGTGGCGAACGACTTCGACGTCCGCAGGCTGGTGGTCGATATCATGATGATCGCCGCCCTGCCGCCACCCCGGCCCGCCGTCCCGCCGCCCGCCCAGACCTCCCAGCCGGCCCAGCCGGCCGGCACACCCGCCACGATCCAGCCCGCTCCCGTCAAGGAGAACGCCTCGTGAACCACCCTCACGCGACACACGCCCGGCAGGCGATGCACACGCTCTCGCGGCGTTCCCTGCTGCGTCGTCTCGGCGTCGGTTCGGCCGTGCTGCCCTTCCTCGGCAACCTGCCCAGCCTGGCGGCGACCGCGACGACGGCCCCGAAGCAGCGGCTCGTCATCGTCTTCAGCCCCGACGGCGTCGTGAAGAAGAACTTCTGGCCCGAGCACCCCGGCCCGTTCAGCACGCTGCCGCCGGTCGTGCGACCGGTGGATCTGCCCCCCATCCTCAGCCCCTTCGAGCCCTTCCGCGACCGGCTCCTCCTGCTCAAGGGGGTGCACGACAAGGTGCAGGGCGACGGCGACCGCCACATGCGCGGCATGGGCTGTCTGCTCACCGGCATCGAACTCTTCCCGGGCAACGTGCAGGGCGGGGGCGAGACCCCGGCCGGCTGGTCGAGCGGGCTGTCGATCGATCAGGAGATCCGCGGCTTCCTCCAGTCGCGGCCCGAGACGGCGACCCGCATGGGCTCGCTGGAGTTCGGCGTGCTGGTTCCCAACCGCGCCGACACCTGGACCCGCATGATCTACACCGGCCCCAACAAGCCGGTGGCGCCGATCGACGATCCGTACCAGATGTTCCACCGGCTCTACGGCCAGCTCCGCGACCGCGAGAGCATGCAGAGCGTGCTCGACGACGTGCGGGAGGATCTCGCCACGGTGGCGGCGGCCCTGCCGGCGGAAGATCGGCGGATCCTCGAGGAGCACGCCGCGCTCGTCCGCGATTTCGAGAAGGACCTCGCCAGTCACCGTGTCGAGGTGGCGCACGCCGTGCCGGTGCTCGAGCAGGGCGTCATCGAGCAGAACGACCAGATGCCCCGGATCAGCCGCATGCAGATCGAACTGGTCGTGGCGTCCCTGGCCGCCGACTTCACCCGCGTGGCCAGCCTGCAGTACACCAACTCCGTCGGCCAGCCGCACATGAAGTGGATCGGCGTCGAGGAGGGCCAGCACGACCTGTCGCACGAGCCCAACACCAACGAGGCGGCACAGGAGAAGCTGACGAAGATCAACACCTGGTACGCCGGCGAGGTCGCCCATCTGGCGAAGCGGCTCGCCGAAACGCCGGAGCCGGGCGGCCAGGGCTCCTTGCTCGACCACACCACGATCCTCTGGACGAACGAGCTGGGCGAGGGCAATTCCCACTCGCTCGACGACATCCCCTGGGTGCTGGTGGGCAACGGACTCGGCTTCACGATGGGCCGGTCGCTCGACTTCAAGGGCGCACCGCACAACCGGCTCCACCTCGCCATCGCCCACGCCATGGGGCACACTGGTCTTTCCCGGTTCGGCAACCCCGACTACTGCGGTGACGGCCCGCTCACCGGCCTCGTGTAGCGGCCGGCCGGGACGCTCGGCGGCCCGGCCGGCCCCGTGGTCCACATCCCCGATCCCCACACAGCAGAACGAGATGCATCATGGGACGACGTTCGCTCCTCGCCATCGCCGTGGCCGTCGCCTGCGGCCTGGGGCCCGTCCGGCCGCTGCCCGCGATCGCGGCTCCGACCGGCCATCCCGCCTACACCGACCCCGCCAACACCGACGCCGACTTCCCCTTCCAGGGCGAGTACGCCGGCACGGTCACGCACGACGGTCAGCCCGTGCCGTTCGGCGTGCAGGTGATCGCGCTGGGCGACGGACGGTTCGACGTGGTCGGCTATCCGGGCGGACTGCCGGGTGACGGCTGGGCGCCGCCCGACAGGATCAAGGGCACCGGCACGCGAAGCGGCGAGGGGGACGCGGCGGTCGTCAAGGTCGAGGCCCTCGACTGGGGCGGCAACCGGCGGCAGGGGGAGATCAGGGCCGGATCGCTCGTGGTGCTCTCCGACAGCGGCACGGAGATGGCCCGGTTGCCGAAGGTCACCCGCACGAGCGCCACGCTCGGCCAGAAGCCGCCCGAGGGGGCGATCTCGATCTACGACGGCATGGGCACGAGCACCGACACCTCGCGGCTGACCAACGGCCGCGTCTCGCCCGACGGCCTGCTGATGGAGGGCGTCACCACCAAGGACAGCTTCGGCGACGCCGTCTGGCACATCGAGTTCCGGCTGCCCTACCAGCCCAAGGACCGCGGCCAGGGCCGCGGCAACAGCGGCGCCTACCTGTTGGGCAGCTACGAAACGCAGATGCTCGACAGCTTCGGGCTCGAGGGCAAGGACAACGAATGCGGCGGCATCTACCGGGTGGCCGCGCCCGCCGTGAACATGTGCCTGCCGCCGCTCAGCTGGCAGACCTACGACATCGTCGTCACGGCCCCGCGGTTCGAGGGCGACAGGAAGGTGGCCAACGCCCGGATGACGGTGCGGCTCAACGGCACCGTCATCCATGACGACGTCGAGGTAGGCGGCATCACCAACGGCGGCACGCTGAAACAAGAGGCGGCCCGGGGACCGCTGCACCTGCAGAACCACGGCAATCCGGTCCGCTATCGCAACATCTGGGTGCTGCCGAAGTCGTGACGCCTCCGGCCGCCCTGTCGAGCGGAAAGACCGGCGCGACGGTCACCTGCACCGCCTGTCCCCTGCTCTGCGAGGACATCCGCATCGACGCCGGGCGTTGCCACCAGGCCTGCGACCGGGGCGCGACCGCCTTGCTCACGGCGCTCGCCGCGGCGGGCGACGGCATGCCGGCCGCCTGGGAGAACGGCGGCGCGGTGGATCTCGCCGTGGCCATCGCGCGGGCCGCGGAGCTGCTGTCGGCCGCCCGGCGACCGCTCGTCACCGGCCTGCCGGCGGCCACGCTCGAGTCGATCGCCGCCGCCTGCGACATCGCCGAGACACTCGGTGCCGCCGTCGACGGCGGGCTGCCGGAATCGTTCCGTTCCGCCGGCCCCACGATCGCCCGGGCCGGTGAGGTGACCGCGGCCTGGGAGGAACTCCGCGACCGGGCCGACCTCGTGCTGTTCTGGTGCTGCGATCCCGACACGACGCATCCGCGGTTCCGCGAGCGGTTCGTGGCGCCACCCACGGCCGCCGGCGGCCGACGGCGCTGCCTGACGGTCGGTCCGGCCGCGGGCCCGCACGACGGGCCCGATCACGTCCACCTGCCGCTGGACCGCGGCCGCGGCCTGGAGGCAGCCCGGTGCCTGCACCTGCTCCTCGGCGGGCGGCATCTCCCCTCCTCCACCGATCCGCGGCTGGCCGCCCTCTGTGGCTCGCTCCTGACGGCGATCCGTGCCGCCGGGTGCGTCGCGGTCGTCACGGACGTCGGTGACGACGCGGTCGGGCTGGAGGCATGGAGCATCGTGCACCTGGTGCGGACGATCGCCCACGAACGGCCTGCATTCGAGGTGCCGCTCGCCACGGGCCCCACCGGTGGCGGACCCGATGCCGCCGGGGCCGCGGCGGTGTGCACGTGGCGGTATGGCGCGGCCGGCGCGATCGCCCGCGCCGACCGGACCGGCAGCCTGTTCCTGCCCGCGGAGTCGGACGCCGGCCGGCTCGTCGCCCGCGGTGAGGTGGATGTCGTGCTGGTGCTCGGCTCGGCGGGCGACGCGGTCGAACGCGTGCTCGCGGATCGGGCGGCGGCGATCGCGACGGTGCGGATCTGCGATGCTCCGGCGGCGACGGGGGCGGTGACGGGCCGGACGATCCAGCTCCGTTGCGCCAGCGGCCTGACCGGCACCTCCGGCACGATGCTCCGCGGGGATGGCCGTCTGGTGACGCTCCGTCCGTGCCGCCCCGGCGTCGGCCGCGGCATGCACGACCTGCTCGACGCGGTGCACCGGGCGGTGCGGGTGGACCGCGACGCCGCGGCCGGAGGCCGGCCATGAACGCTCCGGCACCAGCCCAGCCTGCCGCCGCCGCGGATCGCCGCCGGTTCGTCCTCGAGGGCGGCACGCTCCACGACCCTGCGCACGGCCGCGATGGAGTGGTCGCGGACCTGTGGGTGGACGGGGGACGGATCGTTCCTCCTCCGGCCGATCCCCGGGGCTTCGACCGCATCGATGCCAGGGGCCGCGTGGTGATGCCGGGGGGCGTCGATCTGCACAGCCACGTCGCCGGGACGAAGGTGAACGCCGGCCGCCGGATCGCCCCGCACCTCGCCCGCCACCGCCCCGCCGCGGTGCCGACGATCCACGCCACCGGGGCGCTCTACGCGGCGCTGGGGTACACCACGGTGTTCGATGCGGCGATCGCGACGGCCGCGGCGGGCATCGCCCACCTGGAACTGGCGGAACTGCCGATCCTCGACAAGGGGATCTACCTGCTCGCGGCCGACGACGCCGGGCTGCTGGCAGCCCTCGACCGCGCGATCGATCCGGCCACCGCCCGCGACGTCGAGCGGCTGGTCGCCGCCGCGATCCATGCCGGCCGCGGCTGGGCCGTGAAGGTCGCCAACCCCGGAGGCCCGGCCTTCTGGAAGCGGGGACGCCGTGGCGACCATCGCGATCTCGACACGCCGCTGCCGGGCATGACGCTCACCGGCAGGACGCTCCTCGAACGCCTGGCCCGCGCCGTGCAGGCGGCGGGCCTGCCCCACCCGCTGCACGTGCACACCGCGAATCTCGGCCTGCCGGGCAACTGGCGGACGCTGCTGGAGACGATGCGGACGTTCGACGGCATTCCCGCCCACCTGGCGCACGTGCAGTTCCACAGCTACTCCGGCGGCGACCTCGACGCCGACACGTTCGGCTCGGGCGTGGCCCCGCTCGTCGAGTGGTTCGACGCCCATCCGGAACTCACGCTCGACGTCGGGCAGGTGCTGTTCGGCGACACGGTGGCGATGACCGGCGACGCCGCCGCCGCCGAGCATCTGGCCCACGCCACCGGCGTGCCGTGGATGTCGCACGACCTGCACCTCGAGGGGGGCTGCGGCGTGCTGCCGATCCGCTACCGCGAGCGGAGCCTGATCCATGCCTGGCAGTGGGCGATCGGCCTGGAGTGGTTCCTGTCGGCCGCCGATCCTTGGCGGCTGGTGCTCTCCACCGACCACCCCAACGGCGCCCACTTCACCGCCTATCCGCACCTCATGCGGCTGCTGGGCGACGCGGCCTTCCGTCGCGAGGCCTTCGCCCGCATCCATCCGGCCGTGCGGGCCCGCAGCCCGCTGGCGGGAATCGACCGCGAATATTCGCTGCAGGAACTGTGCATCGTCACCCGGGCCGCACCGGCGCGGATCGCCGGTCTCCCGGACAAGGGGCACCTCGGCGTCGGTGCCGACGCCGACATCACCGTCTACCGCCGCGACGCCGACTTGTCGCGGATGTTCGCGATGCCGGCGCAGGTCTTCAAGGCCGGGGTGCTCGTCGCCGAGGACGGGGAACTCAGGTCGCTCCCCGCCGGCCGCATCCTCGCCGCCACGTGAGCGGCGGACGCACGCCGCGTGCCGCCGCGCGGTCGGCGTTCCACCACCGCCACCCGCGGGCTAGCCGGCGACCGCGTCCACCAGCGACGCCACCATGCGGCGGGCGGGAAACTCGGCCGCGGCACGGGCCGCCGCCGCGGCCGCATAGCGGGCGGCCAGGGCGTCGTCCTCCAGGATGCCGAGGGCCCGCCGGGGAAACTCGCTCTCCGGGTCGGCCGGCACGATCCGCCCGGTCTCGCCGTCGACGATCAGCTGCCGGGCCGCATCGCTCTCCACCGCCACCGCGGGCACCCCTACGGCCATGCCGTCGAGCAGCACGCCGCCGCAGGCGACCTCGCCCGACTGCCACACCAGCCGCACCTCCCGCAGCAGGTCGGGCAGGCAGTCGAGGAAGGGAAAGAGGTGGAGCCGCTCCGCCACCTGCTGCACCCGGGCTCGCCGCAGCAGGCGGGGCCGCAACGGGCCGGCGCCCACGAGCACGTGCTCGAGGCGGCGGTGCACGACGCCGAGTTGGTCGATCGCCCACACCAGCCGCTCCAGCCGGGAGTGCGGCTCGAGCGGTGCCACGCACAACGTCCACTGTTTGTCCGGATCGAGACCGAGGCGGGCGGCCAGTGCCCGGCGGGAGAGGCCGGCAGGCGGTGCCGCGTCGGCCGCCGGCGGGATGCATGCCAGCCGAGCGGGTGCCACACCCAGTCCCGCGCTCGCCTCCGCCGCGGCGGGCGTCGCGGCGAGCACGCGATCGGCACGACGCAGCGCCCAGCCGACGACCAGGCCAGCGGGCCGCCTCCCCACGTGGGCCACGAACCGGACGGCCGGAAGGGCCGACTTGAGCGTCGCCGTCGCGGCGAGTTGCGACCGTCCCCAGGCGACCGTGGTGTCGCGGGAGCCGAGTGCGAGCCGCCTGGCCAGCCCGATCAGCCGGATGGCCGTCGCCGGGTCGGCGACGGGCCGATGCGTCAGCCGGTGGACGGTGACCCCCGTCCCGGCCAGCCTGCCGGCGACCGCCCCGCCGCGGGACGTCACGGCCAGGTGCACGTCCCATCCCGCCGCCCGCAGCCCCGCCGCGGCCAGTTCCAGTTGTCGGCCGCTGCCGACGGGGTCGAGCCCCTGGCAGACGACGACGACGCGGCGGCCCTCGGGTTCGGGGCCGGACGGGATGGAGAGGCGGGCGTGGTGTTCGGACATGGGGCGTGTCAGCGCGCGAGCGGCGGGCCGCCGAGACCATACCCGACCAGGCCGACGCCCGAAAATGCCCGATCGCCCCCCGGACCGCAACCGCTCATTCACGAAACAGCTTCCGGCGGGCGGCCTGGGAGATCGCGACGACGGCCGGATGCTCGAGCCGCTTGTCGACGGTGATCGCGTAGAACCGCTCCCGCACCGAATCCTCGCGGCCCACGACCACGACGCCGTACATCCGCCGGACGTCCTCCTCGACGGCGGTGGGGGCCGCGAAGATGCCGTCGCCGGAGGCCCCGAAGACCTTGAGCAACGCGCTGTCGCTGAATTCGGCCCGCACCCGCGGCCGGATCTCCCGCTCGTCGAACCAGCGGTCGAGCGACCGCCGCAGCGGCGTGTCGCCCGACGGCAGGAACATGGGCGCGCCGTCGAGCGAGCCGGGAAAGCCCCGCCTGTGCTTCCGGGCCAGATCGTCGGTCGCGAAGAAGCTCACGCCGCATTCGCCGAGCAGGTGGTTGAACGCTTTCATGCCGAGCCGGGGATTCGCCGGGAAGTCGCTGACCACCAGGTTGATTTCGTGGAGTGCGAGCTGGGCCAGCAGGCGATCGGGCTCGCCGTCGATGCACGTGATCCGCACCTCATCCCCGAGGTGCAGGGCGGGCTCCAGCAGGCGATGCACCAGCACTTTCGGAAGCGAGTCCGCCACGCCCACGACCAGCCGCATGGCGTGCCCGGTGGGGCGGCCGGCCAGCGAGTCCTGCAGTTCCCGCCCCAGCGAAAAGATCTCGTCCGCGTAACGGAACACCACGCGGCCGGTGTCGGTCAACGCGATCGAGCGTCCCGACCGCTCGAAGAGCTCCGCCTTGAGCGACTTCTCCAGCGCCCGGATCTGACCGCTCACGGTCGGCTGCGTGAGGTGCAGCTTCCGACAGGCCTTCGTGATGCTCCCCTCGCGGGCCGCGGTCCAGAAGTAGAGAAGGTGGTGGTAGTTGAGCCAGTTCATGGGGGATCGCCCTCTTATCGCTATTTTCGATGCATTGAGACACTACTATCTATTTGTACGATGTCTCCTCGCGGCCTACAAACCCCCGTGGGGATGATCCACATCGGCACGTCCGACAAAACGCTCCTGTTCGCACAGCGTTCCCGCTCGCCGAGTCTCGCGAGGCCCCCCAGTCCGCGTGGATTGACGGATCGCGGG
>Ga0214917_10004952_pt1 | contig 14450 bp, 9 predicted proteins | sample LL_1208_BB_MetaG_FD_177983 | JGI IMG/M metagenome (GOLD analysis project Ga0214917, IMG submission 177983) | Freshwater microbial communities from Lake Lanier, Atlanta, Georgia, United States - LL_1208_BB | ecosystem: Environmental > Aquatic > Freshwater > Lake | place: USA: Georgia | collected... | reverse complement strand
GCGATTGCCGGGGATGGTCAGCCGTTCATCATTTCCTTGATCTGTCTGGTGGCGATGCCGATGGGGCGATCGACCGGGACGCCCATGCAGGCGAGCAGCGTGGTGAGCAGGTCGCCCTGGTTGGCCTTGGTTGTGATGAAGCGGCCTGTCTTCAGAGAGCCACCACCACCGCCGGCGATGATGAACGGGAGGTTTTCGCGGGTGTGATTGTTGCCATCCTCGAGTCCGGAACCCCACATCATGATGCAGTTGTCAAGCAGGGTGCCGTCACCTTCCCTGAGCTTGGCCATCTTGTTCACCATGTAGGCGAACTGCGCGATGTTGAAGGCGGTGATCGCCGCGACCTTGGCCTTGGTATCGGCCTTGTTCTGGTGGTGGGTGAAGGAGTGGTGCTCGCCGCTCAGGCCGAGTTCGGGATAGGTCACGCCGTTGGGAGTGGAGCCGATGTAGGTGCTGACGCGGGTGGTGTCGGTCTGGAATGCGAGCAGATTGAGGTCGCACATGACCTTCATGTATTCGCTGCGCTTGTCGCCGTCGGGGATTTTGACCTCGATGGGAGCGGAGTCGGATGCGTTGCGGCTGCCGGTTTTCAACCCCGCCTTTTCCAAGGCGGCGTCCTTCTGCCTTTGCTCGATCGCCGCGATGCGGCGTTCGACGGCGCGCACGCTGTCGAGGTACTCGTCGAGCTTGTGCTGGTCGTCATGGGAAAGCCTCTTGCGCAGGTCGCGGGCACCCCCGATGACCAGGTCGAGCATGCCGCGGTCGAGCGGGTTGTGCCTCGGCGTGGCGCCGGGCTTGTCGCCCTTGCCGAACAGGCGGTTGAGCACATTGCGCGGGTTGATCTCGGCGGGCATCGCCTGTGTCGGTGAGCGGAAGCTGCAATGGGAGTAATATCCTTCGTTCAACCCTTCCTGGTTTTCCTTGTGAGTCTGCGGCATGGTCGCCAACTCAAGGGAGGGCAGCGAGGTCAGCCCTCCGACATAATTCGCGGCGATCTGGTCCGCGGAGATGGCGATGTCGATCCGGTTGCGGTGATCGGCGTTCGGGAGCGTGGCGGTCAGCCAGGTGGAAAGTTCCAAGGCGTGCGGGGCGCCGTTGAACGGCTTGATCGGCACACCCGAGATACCCTTGACCATGAGGCACTGGGAGAGCACCGGCTTGAGGGCCTCGATGGCCGGGGGCGGCGAGGTCAGGAAAGTCTCCGGACTGCTCGGCCAGAACTGGTCCATGATCACGCCGTGGGGCATGTACATGAACCCCAGACGCACGGGCGGCTTGGCGGGCCTGGTTGCGGCCTCCATTCCCCGGCTGAGGGAATCCAAAAACGGCAGGGCCAGCGTGGCGCCCAATCCGTTGATACAGGCGCGGCGGGTTGGAGCGGATGGAAGAGGCATGGACGGCTCCTTATTTGATTCGGCGGTGGGTGAACGGGTAGCTGGTGGCGACTTCCATGATCAGCGGTTGGAGGCGGTCGTTGTCCTTGCGGATGTTCCCAAGGATTTGATCGACAACCGTGAGATCATAACCTTCCAATTGCCTGCAGAGGGCGTACGCCAGCAGTTTTTCAGCCAGGTTGCGGGCGAGATCGTCCTTGCGTTCGGCAAGGATCGCCTTCAACTCCTTGGGTGAATGGAATTTTTTGCCGCCGGGCAACTGCCCACCGGCGTCGATCGGCCCGCCTGATTCGTCCTTGTCGCGCCACCGGCCGATGGCGTCGAAATTCTCCAGCCCGAATCCGATCGGATCCATGATCTTGTGGCAGTTCGCGCAGACGGCGTTCGACCGGTGCAGTTCGGTTCTCTGGCGAAGAGTGAGGTTGGCAACCTTGTTTTTGTCCTGCTTGTCGAGCGCGGGAACATTGGGCGGGGCGGGGGGGATATGCTCGCCCATCACTTGCTCCAGAACCCAGGCGCCCCGTTTCACCGCGCTTGTCCTGTCGGGGAACGAGGTGATCGCAAGCGTGGCGGGCATGCCGAGAATTCCACCACGATTGGGATCCTTGATTTGCACTCGCCGCATCTGGGGACCGGAAACCTTCTCCTGAAGGCCGTATATTTTGGCGAGGCCCTCGTTGACAAAAATGAAATCTCCCTTGATGAAATCGGCGACGGGACGGTTCTCGCGGACAAGCGCCTCGAAAAAGAGTCGCGCCTCCTCATGCATCGCCTCGCGCAACGCGGGCGTCATCTCGGGGAACTTCACCGGGTCGAACCGTTTTTCCCTCAGGCCACCGATTCCCAACCACTGCTGGCCGAACCCGTCGAACAGGGCCCGCGAGCGCTTGTCCAAAAGCATGCGCTTGACCTGCGCCCGAATGGTGGCCGGTTCGTTCAGTTGGCCGCGATCAGCAAGGCCCGAAAGTTCGGCATCCGGCATGGTGGACCAGAGAAAATACGATAATCGGGAAGCGATTTGATGGTCATCAAGCGGGACAATCGACTGGTCCGCGGGCGGTTCCTTCGCCGGGGTGATGAACAGGAACTGCGGCGACACGAGAATCGCCTTGAGCACCAATCGCAACGAACCCTGATAATCGAGCTTGTTGTCGCGGGCCAGGTCGAAAACCCGTATCAAGACCTCGATTTCCTCATCCGTCGCGGGCCGCCTGAAGGCGTTTCGGGCGAGCGAGCGGGAGACTTTTTTCGCCGCCTCGCGATAGTCGCGCGCGTTGGCGGGAGTGGCGCCCAATAGTTGCCGCTGCTTCTCGGAAACCTGACCATTGGTGGGTCCGAGGGCGCGGCTGACGGCCTCGTTCGCGATCGCCAGGTATTGCTCCGACTGCAGCGGGGAGATGGTGTTGAGGTATCCCTCGCCGGGAACCTCGTCGGGAAGGTCCCTGGCGACCGAGGGGTCGATGCCCAGCAGGTCGCGAAGGGTGTTGGCGTATTCAACCTTGTTCAACCGGCGGATCACGAAGGGACCGGGATCTTTCGGATTGAGGTGCCTCACCTTGGGCACCCATTCAACGAACTTTCTTCGCTCCTCTTCCGTGGGTTGGTTCTTGGCATTCTCCGGCGGCATGGCATGCTCCTTCACATTGGCCATCGCCGCTTGCCACAACTTGCGAAACTCCCCCGCCCCGGGCCGACTGAAAGTGCTACCGAATTCCACATCACCCTTGTTCCGTCGCGCGTCGCGGTGGCATTCGGTGCAGTACTTTTTCAGGAAAGGCGTCACCTCGTCGCGGAAGGTCTTGAGGATCGCGGCCCGTTGTTGCTGGGTGACGGTCTCTTCCTCGGCTGCCGTGGCGGCGGATGGCCAGCCGAGATGGAAACCAACAATAGCCGCGACGAGAAGCGAACGGATTGGAGCGTCGCCTACCGAGGTCGCCACCCTATTCGATTCCATGCAAAACTTGGGCATTCGATGTTCCTATTCGTGCGGCGCAGTCATGCGGGCTTTTTCTTGCCAATCTTAGTGAGTTGTTCCCGGAGTTTGTTGAAGAAACGAGGCTTCTGGCCATCATGGGAGGGAAAGTTGGCGCTCTGATTTTCGTCTTTTCTCGCCATTTCCTATTTGGAACCTGATGAGCCGAGCTTGGCCGGGTCGATCACCACATGGCGGACCTTCTGCCGCTTCCAGGTGTAGGTGATGTGCGCCATGCCGTCGGCGGACTGGATGACTGCCGGGTAGCTGTATTCCCCGGGTTCACTCTCCAGAACCAGCTCCGCGTTCCAGTTCTTGCCATCGCGCGAGGAGGCGAGGTTGAGCGGGCTGCGGCCCACCCGGGTGTGGTTGTAGACCAGCAGGTGGGTGCCGCTTGCGAGGGTGACGGCATCGGTTCCGGAGTTGGGGTTGGGAAGCTGGGAGAGGGTTATTGCGGACCAAGAAAGGCCGTTGTCGGCCGACTCCGTGGTGAAGATCGCCCCCGAGCGGGTGCGACCGAGCGCCAGCAACCTGTTGCCGCCCAAGGTGAGAATGCTGGGCTGGATGCAGCCGGGGCCATCCTTGGCCACGGGGATGGCCACCTTGGTCCAGTTTTTCCCGCCGTCGGTGCTGCGTTCGATGTGGGCCTGCCATGAAGGGCCTTCCTTGAGTCCCTCGAGGCTGCTGCCGCTGATGATGGCGCCGTCGGCCAGTTGCACCGGCTTGTTCTTCACGGGGCCGACAAGCCCGTCGGGCAGGCGGACCGGTTCGCCCCAGGTTTTGCCACCGTCGGTGCTGTCCTTGCGCAGGCCCCACCAGGTGCTGGGGGATGGTCCCACCTTGTAAAAGAGCATCAGCGGGCCGCCCTTGGGCTGGAAAAGCACCGGGTTCCAGCAGGGCAGTCGCTTGCCATCGGGCTGGATTCCCGTGGCGACCTCCACCGGGGCGGTCCAGGCGCCTCCCGTGTGCCGGGAAACCCAGATGCCCACATCGGGGTTCTTCTCCGCGGTGCCGCCAAACCAGGCGGCCACCAGGCCGTCGCGGGTGTCGGCAATGGTGGTTGCATGGCAACTGGGGAACGGCGCCTTCTCGTAAATGAATTCCGACTTCACCACCGCGGGGTGCGCGGACAGGGCGGCAAGGCAGATGAGGTGCGCAAACATGGGCAGGCTCCCGTCACCGCGCGGCTTTCCGGCGCGGGTTCTCCAGATGATAAAACCGGCCATCCTCGGCGCCACCCAGGAAATCCGGAATGCCGTCGCCATGGAAATCCACCACCGTGGGGCTGACATCGTGCCCCTCAATATTGCGGCTGGCCAACGGGCCCTTGCGTTCGAACCGCCACAGCCCATCCTTCTGGCCCAGGCCCTTGTAAAGATCCGCATTGGATCCGTTAAGCAGGATGTCCACCATGCCGTCGCCGTCCCAGTCGGTCAGGCAGAGCTTGCGGCGCCCGCTGCCGCCGGCGGGGCGCTCAGCCAGGCGCAACGGCTTGCCCGAGGCATCGGTGAAAACACGAACGGGGGGCTTCAGCATCAAAGTGCCGTCCTTGCGGAAGCGCTCGAAATAGGCCAGGAACCCCTCATGGTCGAGCATCACCAGGTCGGGCAGGCCGTCGCGGTTGAGGTCGATGACAAACGGCGTGGTGCGCCACTGGGTCGCCAGCGTTCCCGGCTGGGGAGTCCACCAGGTCCACGCGGGCTTGGGGGGTGCGCCGGGCCAGTCAACGCGCAGCGGTTGGGCCTCCGCAAGCAACGGCTTGGTGCGTGTTCCGGTGTTCCTGAGCCATTCGACCTTGCCAAGGATCGAATTGAAAACGATGTCCGGCAGGCCGTCGAGATCCCAGTCGGCCACGCTGAGGGTGGTGTATCCCCACTTGGCCTCGGCGGGGCCTTGGATGCTGCCGTTGGGCCCGGCCATCACCCGGAAAGGCTTGCCTGCGGCGTCCAATCGCTTGGGTGCCGCCCATTTCGGGTGCGGCATGCCCGTGCCGCTGAGGTTCTCGAACCATTCGATCACCCCGGCGGTGTTTCCCGAGACGATGTCCATGTCGCCATCGCCATCCCAGTCGAAGCCGACGGGTGTGGCGAGGGCCCCACACTTGAGGGTGTCGGCCTGCTGCCTGAAATAGCGGGGAGGGTGAAAGAGGGGAACCCGGTCGGTGGACAGCTTGCCGGTATTCTCGACAAACGCCACCCGGCCGTCCTCGTCGCCGACAATCAGGTCGATGTCGCCATCGCGGTCCCAGTCGAAGGCCACGGGCACGATCATCTGCAGGTCCATGGCCAGGCGCCGCCCGGCTGACGATTGGACGATTCTACCGGTGGCATATTCGGGCTTTTGCCGTGTTGCGGTGTTCTCGAAGTAGGTGAAGCCGTCGAGGAATTCGCCGCAGAGCAGGTCGAGGTCGCCGTCGCCATCGAAATCGGCGAGGTTGGGGGAAGGGCAGCCGAAGGTGTCGATCGGCTTGCCCCCGGCGTTGAGCTTTATGGGAGGGGCGTAATCGGGCTTTTTGGCTGAACCGTTGTTGAGGAAGACGAAGACAAATCCGTGAAGGGGCCCGTTGGTCCATTCACCCCTGGTGTTCCAGGCATCGTCCCAGCCGTAGTCGCTCCAGTCCTCGATGCCCACGATCAGGTCGAGGTCGCCGTCGCCGTCGAAGTCGGCAAGCCTCCATTGGTTGTGCCGGACCTTGGGCCCCTTGGTCTGCCTGCCGATGGGTTGGTAAAAGCGCGCCGGCACGCCAAGGGCGGTTTTTTCCCGCAGGCCCGTGGAGGTGAACCCGGGGTGCTCGAACCCGGGAGTGAGCACGCGGAGGCCTGCCGGGGTGTGGCTGGGCATCACATAATGCACGGTCGGGCCGAGTTTCCTGGCGGGCTTGAAGGCCGGCATGGGGTTTTGCCGGGTGTCGCCCGAGATGTTTTCAAACAGCCAGATGCCATTGGAAGGTTTGTCTGGGCAGGAAACGATGAGGTCGTAATCGCCGTCGCCATCGGCATCGCATGGCACCGGCCAGGCCCAAAGGCCCACACCCAGGTCAACCTCCAAGCCGGGGTTGTTGAAAGGCAGGGGCCTGAGTTCCTGAACCGGGGCTGACGCAAGGAAAATCGAGAAGAGAAGGCTGCATGCGGGCATCGGTTTGGCTGCCAGGGTGGGGCAAAACAACAAGGCCACCCCCCAATCGGGAGGGTGGCCTCGATATTAGCATGGGACGCGGGAGGGCGCCCCTGCCAAGGGCTTAGTAGCTGCTGGGATCAACGGTCTCGCTGCCCTGCATGGTGATCAGGCCGCGCATGATGATGATGTTGACGCTGTCGCGGATCATCTGGACATGGCCGTCGGCGAAGACCGCCATGGCGCCACCGGTGTGGAAGCTGAACGGCTCATCATTGGGGCCGCAGTTGTTGGTTGACCAGGGGCAGGTGGTTGGCCCGTTCAGCGGGGTGCTGTTGTTGTTGACAACCTTGGTGCCACTGTTGGCGGTGGTGTTGCCAACCGGGGGGCCGGAAACGCCATTGCCTTGGTCGGGTTCGCACCAGCGGGCCACGAAGGTGAGTTGGCCGGCGTTGGCGCCGGAGGTGCCGTTGAGGCCGTTGTTGTACTTGCCGTTGACGATGCCGAAGTAACCGCGGCCGACATCTTCGATCACGCAGATGGTGTTGCTGGAACCGTCGAGAATATCAGCGAACCGCCTACCGCCGCCGAGATTCAGGCTTCCACCCTGCGGAGTCGTGAGGGAGAGAACGCCGTCAACACGGTCTCCCTTGCTGGTGGCGGAGGAAGGACCACGGATACCGGTGGTGGGGTTGATGTCGGTGTATACGGCGGGCATGTAGTCGCAGATGCCGTAGCCGGCGGTGTCCTTACCGGAGCCACCAGCGGGGTTGGAGGGGCAGATGTAGGGCTTGATGACCGTCTGGAAGGGGGTCTGGCTGGCGTGGTTGAGGTAGGCTGTGGTGAGGGTGATCTGCTTGTAGACCGCCTCTTGCTCGATGTAGGGGAGCATCACGGTCCAGGTGGAGTGCATGTCCATCGCTGTGCCGTTGATCGTGGTCGTTTGGCCTTGAATGGTGGTGGTGGCGGTCCAGTTGGTGCCTTCACCGCCGGTAGGGAAGCAGTTGTAGGCGCTGTGATAGTTGTTGAGGCCGGTGCCAACCTGCTTGAGGTTGTTGGAGCAGCTCATGCGGTTGGCGGCTTCGCGAACCTTTTGAACGGCAGGGACAAGCAGGCCGATAAGAACGGCGATGATGGCGATCACGACGAGCAATTCGATCAGGGTGAAGCCCTGTCGGCTTTGGCGAACCATTAGTTCAATCTCCTTAGAGCACATCAAGAGAGGAAACAGAGACAAGGAGAAGTCTAAAAACATGAAGGCCTGATTGATAGCCCGGGTTAGTTAATATTATGGGAAGATTTGCTCATTAATTAAAAAGATGGTTTGGTTTAATATTGCTAATATTCAAGGAGGCCAAGTTTATTAATTCATTAGTTTTATAATAAATTAAACAAATAGTTAATATAATTTAAAAATTGAAGCTTTTATTGCGATTTGTTTTGCAATATTGAGCATATTTTAAATATATCTTTTTGGATTCAGCCAAATGAAAAGAATGGAAAATAATTCCAAAAATCACCCGAGATAAAAATCAGTTAAGTCTGCCTTCCTATCGGTTGACACTTTGGCACCGCCAGAAAATTCGGAGACAGCAAGAATTGGCAAATGAAAATGAGAAAGGGGCGACACGCTTAAGCGTATCGCCCCTTGTGGAGTTTACTCGAAGGAAAACGCGAATCAGAGAATCAGTCGAGGGAGACGATCTGACCGTCTTCCGCACCGCAGATGAACTTGAGGGTCGCGGGGGTGATGGAGTCCTTGAGGAACCTCACAGAACCGTCGGCCATGACGCCGTTGCAACCGCCGGAGTGGAAGCCGAAAGGCTCGTCGTTGGGGCCGCAGTTGTTGGTCTGCCAGGTGCAGGTGGAAGGACCGCCGGTGGGTGTGTTGTGGTTATTGATCTTGGCTTGCTTGTTGGCCACAACGGTGGAGTTGTTGGGGCCCGAAACGCCGTTGGTTGCGGCATCGGGATCAGCCCAAGCGAACACGCGGCGGGCGTTTGCGGCCGGTGAGGTCATCGCATTGGCGGGGGCGTTGAGGGCGGACAGACGACCGTTGCTGGCGTTGGCGCCGAAGATACCGACAGTGGGGTGTGAGCGGCCGGCGTCTTCAATCACCAGGATGGTGTTGGAAGAACCGTCTTGAATGCCGCTGATCTTGCGGCCATCGCAGGTCATGGCGCCGAAAACCGCGTCGGCGATGGTGCCGCGGGTGCCGTAGTTGGCTTGGGTCGTGACATTCGAGGTGGCGGTGGGGCCGGTGATGATATCGCTCAGGGCGACGGCCATGTAGTCGATGCCGCCGAGGCCGTGAACGGGGTCGCGGGCTGTCCCGGAGATTGGGGCGCTGGGGCAGATGTAGGTTTTGATCTGCGTCTTGGCAGCGGTGAACGCGTTGGGGGTGGCCGGGTCGTCGTAGGCGCGGCCCATCGCCTTGGGGTGAAGGGTGGCCGTGCGGTAAGCGGCGTTTCCGATCGGGTTGAAGGTGGTGTCGAACATCTTGTAGGGGGCTTCCTGCTCAATGTAAGGCAGGATCTGGACCGACCAGCCGATGCAGGTGTAGGTCACCGTGCCGGTGGTGGATTCGCACTGGCCCACGGACGGGGTGACACCGTACGAGCTTTCGTAGTTGTGCACGCCCATGCCGATTTGCTTGAGGTTGTTGGTGCAGCTCATGCGGTTGGCGGCTTCCCGAACTTTTTGAACGGCGGGAACAAGCAGGCCGATAAGAACGGCGATAATGGCGATCACGACGAGCAATTCGATCAGGGTGAAGCCTGACCTCTTTCTATTCAACATAACAGGTAAACTCACTTCCATGAGGTTGAAGAGGTGTCAAAGGACGATTAATAATCCTAATTAAGGTTGGCTAATGTTTTGTGTAGTTTTAATGAAAAATGATTTTTTTTTTGGGGTTTGGTCTGTTGTAGGGGCGGTGGTTGGCCCGGTTTTAATTTTTAACCTAATGAAAAGAGCCGCGGCTGATTAGCCGCGGCTCTTTTGAAAATTCACGATTCTCGCCTGACTCAGGCGGCGCGGGCCATCTCCTGCTCCTGTTTGTAGGGGTGGAGCATGACTTCAAGCGCCAAAATGAGGCGGTCGGGGCCTCGGCCATCCACCAGTTGGCGCGCGCAGCGGGACATCGCCTGCCGTTCGAGCGGGCAATCGAGCAGATCCTGAACCGCCTGCTTCAAATTCGAAATCGAGAGGTTTTCGCCGGACCCAAGGCAGGTGGCGGCGCCTTCCTCCTCGAGGCGTCGCGCGGAGGGCCAGTAGCACTCCTGCTGCACCACGATCAACTGGGGCACGCCGAGGCAGGCGAGGTCCATCGACCAGCCGCTGCCACCCGATACTGCCAGATGGCACCGGGTGAGTTTCTGGACAATCTCCTGCGGTTCGGTGGCCAATTCCATCCGGCCGGCGGATTGGGTGGCCAATTCGCGCAGGTCGTCGATGTCGGGATGATGCGACCGAACGGCCACATCAACCTTGATGGACTTGAAGGCGTTGAGAATCGTCTTGGCCAACAGCATGGACTGCCGGGCGGGGTCGTGATCGCCCAAGGCCACGAGCACGCGGTGGGTGCCGGAAGGTTCCTGCGCCCGTTGGGGCCGTTGGCGGCGGACCTCGGGGCGGATCATGGCGTAGCGTTCGCCCAGCAGCAGCTGGGTGCCTGAGGCGTGGTCGTAATCCTCGCGGCCGGGGCCCATGAGGGGGTTGATGACCAGGCCGGCGGGGAAGCGGAAGCGGGCGAGATGGTCGAAGGTGACGACGAGCACGCCGGCGCGGTGAAGAGTTTCAAGGTATTGGCGGGTGACGAGGGGGGAATCGACAACCACGGCGGCGGGAGAAAGCCTGCGGATTTCGCGCAGGGTTTCCTGCAGGTCGGCCGGTGTGCCGATCGGCTGGCCGGCGGCGATGTACTCGTTGCCGCCGCGCTTGAGCGGAAGGATTTGCGAGGCGGGTTCCACGCGGGAAAGGAAGTAAGCCTGGCGGCGGCGGCGCTGGAGTGCGGCGGCGAGGACCATGCAGCGGCTCATCGACTCGTGGCCGGCGATGGTGTCGGCATCGACTCGGAAGAGAACGGGGGAACGGCTCATGCGTGGTTTCCTGAGTTTGTGGATCCAGTAAACTAACGATGGCGGCGGGAATCCCCGTCCGCATCCCGGAACTCGCCGGCGGCCACCGCGGCCCCCGGCGGATCGTCAACCCGCCGCCATCCTGGCCGCGGACCCGGGAATGAAAGAAGGCAACTCAGGGTGTGGTTTCGAGGGAATCCTTGGCGCTGAAGCCGGGCACGCCGGCGGGAGGCGGAGGGGTCGATTCGCGAGGCTCATTCGACGGGCGCTCCGGCCTGTTTCCTCGCGGCAATCCGGACCAAGGTTCCGGCCTGCCGGTCGCGTCCGAGGTGGTCATCCATGACCGCCAAACCAGCTGCGACAGGGCAAAGTCTAGAACGATCCGCCGGGACAAAAAAAGCCCAAGTTTTCCGAAAAAAACACCCCTCCGGCCCCTGCCCCCGCCATGCTCCCGGCCCGGGGCACGGAGGGGAAAACTGGACTCCATTCCGTGAAGCACCCTCTGTTAGCCTTTCGGGCCGAGGCTCATGGACGGGCCTGCTTTCCGGGGGATTCCCACTTGGCGCGCGGCTGGCGGATCCGGCAGAAGCTGCTTTTGGGCGTGGCGCTGTTCGCGCTGCTGCTGGGCTTGGGCCTCACCGGCACCCTTATGGGGCTTTGGTCGTACTACCACACGGTTTCCGGGGTTCGCGGCCGCCTGGCGGAACTCAAGTCGGCTGAGAACCTCAAGACGGCCGTGGCGCGTTTGGTCTCGCCCTCGATGGTGCTGCGCATGGGTGATGCCCCCGGGCGCATGCTCCAGCCCTTGGCGCGCGCCAAGGAGGCGGTGGAAGATTACCGCTCGCAGATCGGCGAGCAGGCTGAACCGGCCGGGCGACTGTCCAGCGACGGCTTGCTGGAACGCGAGTTGGCCGGCGTGATTGAACAAGACCTTGCCGAGCTTTCCAGCGCCCTGGCGGCGCTGATGGCCCCGCGGTTGGGCGGGGCTGCATCGGAAGGGACGCCCGATCCGCTGAAGGCGGCGCAGGCGGCCTGCGAAAAGCTCGAACGCGACAGCCGCGACCTGCGCGACAGCATTCACGAGGACCTCGACCACAAGATCAGCGCCTCCAGGCGCAACTACCAGTTCAGCCTCTGGCTGGCCGTGCCCGCCTGCGCCGTGGGCCTTGTGGCTTTGGCCGGCCTGCTCAGGGCCTTCTATTCCTGGGTGTTCAACCCCATCCGCGACCTTCAGGAGGGCGTGCGCCGGATCGGCGGCGGCGACCTCGACCACCGGCTCAAGATTGAGAGCGGCGACGAGATGGAAGACCTGGCCCGGGCGTTCAACGCCATGATGGAGAGGCTGCAGAGCCTTTACAGCGACCTCAACCGGCAGGTGGCTGACCGCAGCAGGCAACTGGTGCGGAGCGAGCGCCTGGCGAGCGTTGGCTACCTGGCCGCGGGCGTGGCGCATGAGATCAACAACCCGTTGGCCAGCATCGCCTTTTGCGCCGAGGCGCTCGAGGCGAGGTTGAGGCAATCCGCCGGCAGGCTCGACACCCCCGAGCAGCGTGAGGTTTTCGAGAGGTACCTGAACCTCATTCAGGAGGAGTCGTTCCGCTGCAAGGGGATCACGGAAAAGCTGTTGGCGTTCAGCCGTGGCGGCGAGAAGACGCGCGAGAGCGCCGACATATGCAAGCTGGCGCAGTCGGTGCTTGACGGCGCGCAGCACCTGCCGGTTTGCCGGGACAAGCGCATGGTGCTCGACGCGCCGGCGCCCGTGCGGGCGTGGGCGAACCCAGAGGAAATCAAGCAGGTGGTGCTGAACCTGGTGGTGAACGGCCTCGAAAGCATGGACGCCGGCGGCACGCTGACCGTGCGTGTCTCGCAAGATGGGGACCGCGCCCAGATCGAGGTCACCGACACCGGCGTGGGCATGGACCGCGCCACCCTCGAGAACATATTCGAGCCGTTTTTCACCAAAAACCGGACGGGATCGGGCACGGGCCTGGGGCTCACCATCTCGCACCGGATCATCCAGCAGCATGGCGGGGAGATCGAGGCGACCAGCGCCGGGATCGGCCAAGGCAGCGTCTTCACGGTGCACCTGCCGGTGCGCGCGGTGGAGGGTGCCAGGCCGGCGGCGGACAGCAGGTCGATGCCGCGCCTTGCGGCCTGAGTAACACGCGGATCACGGGGGCGGGGAGACGAAATGAGCGGATTGCGAGTGCTGTTTTGCGACGACGAGCGCGCGCTTCAGGAAATCATGCGCGTGGAACTCGCGCGCCTGGGCCACGAGGCGGTGGTGTTCGGCGAGGGTCGGCTGGCGCTCAAGGCGCTGGAGAAGGACCGATTCGACGCCGCCATCCTCGACCTGCGGATGCCGGGGATGACCGGCATCGAGTTGCTCGAGCACCTGAAGCGGGTGGCGCCCGAGACCGAGGCGGTGGTGATGACCGGCCACGCCAGCATGGAGACGGCGATCGAGGCGGTGCGGCTGGGCGCCTTCGACTACATCACCAAGCCGGCGAAAATGGCTGAGATTGAAGCCATATTGCGCAAGATCGCCGAAAAGCGCGATCTCAAGAACGCCAACCTGGCATTGCAGACGCGGCTGCAGGCCGTGGAGGGGCCGAACATTCTGGTGGGCGAGTCGCCCGCCATGCGCGCCGTCCACCGGCTCATAGCCACCGTGGCCCCCACCGACACCACGGTGCTGATCACCGGGGAGACGGGCACGGGGAAGGAACTGGCGGCGCGCACCCTGTGGATGCAGAGCCGCCGGGCGGCCAAGCCGTTTGTTCCGGTCAACTGCGGGGCGCTTTCCGAGAACCTGGTGGAAAGCGAACTATTCGGGCACAAGAAGGGCGCCTTCACCAACGCCGACCGCGACCACAAGGGGCTTTTCGAGGTGGCGGGGACGGGCACCCTGTTCCTCGACGAGCTTGGCGAGCTGAACAAGTCGATCCAGGTGAAGCTGCTGCGGTTCCTCGAGTCGGGCGAGGTTCGCCGGGTGGGTGAGAACACGCCGTTCCGCGCCGATGTGCGGGTTCTGTGCGCCACCAACCGCGACCTGCGCCAGATGGTGCAGGAAGACCAGTTCCGCGAGGACCTTTATTTCCGGGTGAACACATTCGAGGTGCGCATGCCGCCGCTGCGCGAGCGCCGGGAGGACATCATTCCCCTTGCCGGGCACCTGCTCAACCGCGCCGCGGGCAAGGCGCCGGGTTCGGTCTACCAGCCGCTTTCGGCGGGCAGCATCGACCTGCTGCTGCACCATTCCTGGCCGGGCAATGTCCGCGAACTGGCCAACGCGATGGAATACGCCCACATTCTCTCCGGTGGGGGCGAAATCCTGCCGGAGCATTTCCCGCAGGGGGTGCGCAACCCCGCCGGTTCGCTGAGCCTGCGGGCCCATCCGGTGGCTGATTCGCCGCGCACGCTCGAGGAGATCGAGATGGACCACATCCTTCGGGCGCTCGACCGCAACGGCGGCAGCAAGAGCGCCGCGGCGGCCGAACTCGATATCAGCCTGAAGACGATGTACAACAAGCTCAAGGTCTACGGCGACAAGGACCGCCGCGCCGGCTGATCTCCTCCCGGCATACCGGGGGTTGCGGTCGCCCGGCGTTTATTCCTGCTCCGTCTGGCCGTCCATCCCCAGGAGAATGTCGCCCAGCTTCAACCGGGCGGCAAGCCACCGCCGCTTGCTGGTGCTGACGGAAATCCCCAAGAGGGCGGAAACCTCCTCGTGGGTCATGCCGTGCACGAACAGCAGGTCCACCACTTCCCTTTCCTCGGGAAGCAGCCTGTCGATCATGTCGTTGAAGATGATCCAGCGATCGACGGAATCGGTGATGCGGTTGGGAAATCTCTGCAGGGCCTGACCGGTGAGTTCGTTCTTGCCGAAAC
>Ga0214917_10004951_pt1 | contig 14452 bp, 43 predicted proteins | sample LL_1208_BB_MetaG_FD_177983 | JGI IMG/M metagenome (GOLD analysis project Ga0214917, IMG submission 177983) | Freshwater microbial communities from Lake Lanier, Atlanta, Georgia, United States - LL_1208_BB | ecosystem: Environmental > Aquatic > Freshwater > Lake | place: USA: Georgia | collected... | reverse complement strand
CAGAACCCCTAATATTGCTTTCATCAACTTTATGTTGTGATAAATACGTGCAGCCCGAGATTTTTATTCTTGATGCTGATTATTCAGAGGTTGCACGTAATTATTACGACAAGCCAAAAGATGATATCACAGATTTGCTCTATAAAGAAATACTCAAACAATTAGAAGAGGAACATAACAATGGACAGATTCGACCTTGAAAATCATATCACAAACCTACATTCTATCGTTGATTCGCTAAATGACATCTCATTTGGTATCCTAGAGGGCGATTTTACTAAGGATGAAACCGTTAATGCTGTAGATGGTCTGGCTGTATTAACTAAGGCTAAGATCGAAAAGCTTTTTGATGTATTTACTCAAGTGTTTAAGCTTGATCAATACCAAGAGGATGCTTTTGACTATTCGCAGTTAGGGTATTCTCCAGAAGAGTGGATTTGATGCTTTGGAAAGAAATTAAGTCTTGGGCAACGGACCACAACTATACCGCAAAAAAGACTGAGGATGGATATGTCTGGTCTAGGCTTGACAATCCATCACGGTCTGGTATAAGTAAGAGTGTCAGCAAACTGGCGACCGACATATACAACGATATGACGGATAACAAATTCTTAGAGCATCAACAGAAATACAAAAATGGTACATGACTTTAACTACGTATTGGATATGGTTCGTGATCTTAGGGCCACAAGTAGCACAATAGACAAGCAAAACATCATTGAAGAATATTGCAATCACAATGGTCCAGAGGCACAGTTTGCTAAACAGATTCTACTGTACACTTATCATCCATTGTGGCAATACAATGTCACAAGTGACAACCTCAAGAAAAAGAAAACTCTTCGCGGACAAAAGTACCATAACTTTTTTGAACTTTTGAATGATCTTCAAGCAAGAGCCATCACTGGTCATGATGCTATTGGTGCTATTCATACATTTATTGATAGATATCCCGACAAAGAAGAGCTTATCTATTGTATCATTGACAAAGACCTCAAAACCCGTGCCGGTGATAAGATTATCAACAAGGCTATTCCCGACCATATTCCAGAGTTTAGTGTTGCTCTGGCTGATAAATATAATCCAAGCATTGTAAACTGGGAGGATGGTTGGTATGTTAGCAGAAAGATTGATGGTGCTAGATGTATTGGGATTGTTGATGGTCATGGCAATACTACCTTCTATTCCCGCACGGGAAAGGAATTTGATACTCTTGGCGTCGTTAGGGATGGTATCAAGGCTCTTAACATTACTAATGTAGTATTTGATGGTGAACTTTGTCTTGTTGATGAGTATGGTAATGAAGACTTTCAAGGAATTATGAAGCAACTTAAGAAGAAAGATCATACCATTTCTAACCCATGCTATAAGATATTCGATATGATTAGTCATGACGAGTTCTATACCAAAAAGGGTGAGAAAAATCGACCTTATTCTATTCGTTTGGCAAATCTAACAGAGATTATGACCAAGAACGAATGTCCATGCCTTACTCTACTTGAGCAAGAATTAATTCATAATGATGAGCATTTTCAAGAGTGGGTCAAAGAAGCAGCCGATTCTTTTTGGGAGGGTGTGATGTTGCGAGCAGACGAGCCATATAAAGGCAAGCGATCCAAAGACCTACTCAAAGTTAAAAAGTTTTTTGATAATGAGTATGAAGTTATTGATACCAAAATGGGTCCGTTTAGATATGTAAAAGATGGTCAAGAAGTAGAAGAAACTATGCTTTCCAATGTGACAATCTCTCATAAAGGCTACAATGTAGATGTAGGGAGCGGTTTCACCATAGAGGAACGTCAAGCTTTTTTCAAGAATCCTAATCTTATTCTTGGAAAGACTATCACGGTTCAATACTTTGAAGAAACAAAAAATCAAAATGGAACTATTAGTTTACGATTCCCTACCTTCAAGGTGTTGCACGGTGAAGAACGTGATATTTAATGAAAAAGTGCAGCAAATGTAAACAACTGCTAGACAAATCGAATTTTTCTCCATCAAGTGGTGGTAAATATTTAAGACCAGAATGTAAAGAGTGTGCTAGGAAATTAGCCAAAGAAAGAAAAGTATTGAGAGACAAACACGGCGATCCACCAGAAGATTACCGATGCCCCATTTGTAATAAAACTAAGGAAGAATTGACGGGTACTGGTGGAAATGCTGGTATTTGGGTGGTTGACCATCATCATGAAAGTAATACATTTCGTGGTCATTTGTGCCATAATTGCAATAGGGGTATAGGAAATTTCAAGGACAATGTAGAAATATTGAATAGGGCATTGGAATACATTAACAATCATGCGAAGGATTTAGCAAATGAGTATCAATAAAGTATCAAATCCAATTGAATTTCTAATAGAGTTTGCTTGGGCTAGCGGTGCAGATCAATTCACTGTTAATAATGCTAAAGATGAATTGAACAAAATGCGTAAAGAATTGATCGATTTAAAAGAAAATAAGTCACACATCAATGTTGCATGGGTTAAGGTAAATGAACGCGGGGATTTTTATGATCCTAGACTCCAATTAAATCCATTTGAGACAGAAACAATTCCATTATATGCGAATAAGGAAGAACTAAAGAAGTTCCTTGACAAGAGCCGATGATACTGGTATGATGAAGAAGTGAACACGGGAGTATAGCCCAACGGCAGAGGCAAAGGACTTATACAATTTGAGTGCATAAAAGGAAACTTTTAATGTAGAACCTGTCAAATTCGGTGAAGGCTTAACTGCTAATACCGAGCCAAGCCTAGCAATAGGAAGGTGTAGAGACTTAACGGCAGGAACCTAATACGAAAGTAACGGTTAAGATAAAGTCCAGACTACAAACAGAAATGGTAACGAAAGTTATAGTAGTAAGAAAATCCTTCAAGTGTCGGTTCGAATCCGACTACTCCTATTGAATTTTAATCATATTGTGATCAAATTCCCAATGACAATTAGGACATAATAAGACTAAATTACTTTCATCATTAACTTTTGAAACTAAAGTATTCAAATCAAATTCACTAATAGATTTTATATGAGCAACTTCAACGTGTTTATCGTATCCACAATTAGCACATACCCTAGGTTTGTCTTTCATCGTTGATCTAGCCCGCGATCTAACCAAAGCCCAGCAAGATGATTTATGATGTTGATCATATGCTATTTCAGCCAATGTTTTATCTTGCATATCCTTGCATTCCTGACACAACATACGTCGTTTCTTATAATCTAACTCAGTACCACACCTTTTACACTTAGAATATTTAGCAATTGTTTTTTCCATGGGTTTCAAGTTGACACGTTTATATTTTTTGTTGTTAAATGTTGCAGCACAGCTTCGACTACAAAAATTATTGTTTTTTGTTCTACGAATTTGTGTTACATTTTTATCAAAAAGCTTATTGCAGTTTTTACAGTTTACTTCCATGTGAAACACCTATAATAATTATGAGTCTTGCTGTAGCCACAACGAGCCTTCTAAGCTTGTGTCATAAACATTGTGGATGGATGACTAGGGTTCGATTCCCCAGCAGGATATTTATACACAAAAAGGATTGGAATCATCATTTCTGTGACTTCGAATCCTTTAATAATATGGGAACTTGGCCGAGTGGACTAAGGCAGCTTTTTACTAAAGAGCCGAGGACTAAAAACCTCCGGGGGTTCGAATCCCTCAGTTCCCGTTATACATATAGTTATAGGATATACTTATGAATGGCGAATTATTCTTTGATCTGATATGTTTTATTGTTATCTGCATATGCCTTCATCGCATAGCAGAGCTAAACAATAGACTTGAAATGAACATTATTGTTGTTCAGAGTTTACAATCTAGAATAGATGAATTGGAGAAAAATGATTGATAAAGCAATTCCATATTATCTTGATAAAGATAAATCGATTGATATTAGAGTGGATCATTTAAGTTTCAATAAGATATATGTTAGTATCTATAATGATCGAAATGATACTTGTGTGGGATATACTTGTAGTAGGGAAGAATTGAAAGGCTTGGCCGATTTTATTTATAAGACTATTGGGGAAAAGAAATGAGTAATCTAGAGAAATTGTATGAATGTTGGAAACTTTTATACTCTATGAGTGACGAAGAACTAGATAGTGCAAAAGCCGATAAAATTAGGGATGAGGCAGATATTTATCTTTCCCATTTAACTCAAGAAGAACTAGAACTTCACAAAGAAAAAGTTAGACAAACGGCTGAACAAACTGATTTTCTAAATAAACTAAAAGAACTTGTTGTTAAATATGACAAACAAGAAGGTCGTTATCAAGAGAGTGAATATGAAGGATATGAATTTTACGCTTTTGTTTGTGAAGAGTTTAATCAGGACTTTGATCCCAGAGATAAATTAACAAAAGAATATCCAGAATTGTATAACAGAAAGGATTATTAATTAATGAATAAACTAGTATTATACTTTGATACTATTGAGATTGCTAGTCTTGGGAATCTTGGCCCATTTCCAGAATGTTTGATATTTAATAACTGGGCTGATGCTGCCGATTGGTTTAAGCGTCATGATTGTATTTATGAAGAAGATTTTAAGTTGACAGTTTTTACCATTAAGCGATTTGGAAAAACTCTTAATGGTCGATATCTTTGGGGAAAGGCTTATCTATGAAAGTTTATGCTATAGTTTGTGAATATGGTGCCGCCTCTATTTATGAAGGTATTGAAATAATTTGTAAAACAAAAGAAATTGCGGAATCTTACTATAACAATTACGACTTCACTGGCCGACCACACTATATTGATGAACTAGAAATAGTAGACACAATTTGGGAACCTAAAGGTAAAAAAAAGAAGACTAAAAATGAGCAAATTTAAAAAATCAACATTTAACTGTGACACTAATGGTGGTATTATGGTCATGGCAGCATTACGTTATTCTCTTGGGCGACATACTTATGTACCCGGAGCAGTTCAAGATTGGATTAGTGACCATTGGAATAACCTTGATAGCAATACTAAAACCGTTATTGTTCGTGATGTTTTTGAATATATTTATGATGAGAAAAGAAGCAAATATGACAGTGCTAGTGGTGCTATAGGTCAATATGATTTATCGGTTTGGGAAAAATTTGGTATTGACAAATACTGGAAACTAGAGTACAATGACCGTAAGAATGTTGACCAAGAACTCAATAGCAATAAGGATCGTGCAATCTGGTTTGCTGAAAGACTATATGGAACACAACCAAATATTTAACAGTTACGAAGAAGCCCACAAATATAGTTTAACTATTCCTTGGAAAATAGAGCTTTGTAATAGTGGAGAAAGTTGTTGGTGCAGAATTATAGTCCCGTCTGAAACAATAAAATTTAAGGAAAAAATAAGCAACTGGATCAAAGAAGATATTACGAGAGATTTTGAATATATTATACCAGACGGTAGTATTGATAGAGAAACGGCGGAATATGTTGTTAACTTACACAACTATAGCTTGAACACTAAAGTTAAAATAACGACACATATTGAACTTAGATGTAATAAATGTTATAAAACAGTAGAGTCTTATTTCTACAGAGACTTTTGCAAAAGTTGTTATGACAAGGGAATACGATGAAAACAATAGATGAACTTAAAGAAAAACTACTACAAATAGTACAGGAAGAATTTCTCGATTCTTGGCTGGACGCTCCTAATCCAGCATTTGATAATAAAACACCACGACAAATGATTATAGAGCAAAATAGTGACAAGATAGAAATGATGGTATACAGATTAGGGAGTGGAGAACCTACATGAAAGTCTATGCTATAGTTTGTGAGTATGGTGCTGGTTCTATTTATGAGAGTATAGAGATAGTTTGTAAAACTAGAAAGATTGCAGAGTCATGGTACTTAAATGCTGACTTTGATGGGCGACCATATCGTATTATAGAAATGACTATGGTGGATAAAATGTGGAAAGAGATTCCTAAAGCCCCTCAGTCAAGAAATGCTGAAACAAGACTATCACAGAAAAAGAAAAAGAAAAATGCTAAAAACTAGGTGGAATTATTGGTCTAATTCTAAATTGGCCGATTGGATTCGCGGAACCAAAAAGCCTTATTCATTGCCTTGGGGCGATTGGGACAAATGGCACAAAGATGTTCAAGCTAAGAATCCTATTCGATACTGGATTAGCGAAACATTATTCAAGAAGCTCCAAGATATTGTATGCTTCCCATATGACCTCTATCATACAGTAGAGGTATACATTCGTAATAGATTTATCGATAAATTACACTATCTCAAAACTGACCTAAAGCCGGGAGAGTATTACGACCTTGACACAAGACTTCTACATGGTATAATGAATGAACTTGTTGACTATGTGGAGATAGAACTAGCACACGTTTATAAATGCAATGACTATGTAAAATACAAATTCAAGAATGGACGATGCCCCGAAGCAGGATTAGATTATCTTGCATGGGCATGTTCTCTTGTTTATGATGAAAGTTATGGGATGCAACCGGACGATAAAGACTATGGCAAACCCCTAGAACAAGCACTAAACGCTTACAAGATACGAAAAATATACAACTGGTGGAAGAACGAAAGACCAAACAGAATAAATCCTTATGATTATCAAGAGGTTGATGAAAACGATACGGTAGAAACTAAGAAACAAAAACGAAAGCGTATTAGCCAAGCCCACAAGATCGAAGAAAAGTATGACAACGAAGATACAGAAATGCTGATCAAACTTATTAAACTCAGGCATTCACTTTGGACATAAATCATGAAGCAAGAACTACAAAATCAACTATACGAACAGTATCCAGACTTATTCTCTAATAAAGATAAGGATATACGTACTAGCTGTATGGCATGGGGCTGTGAGTGTGGTAATGGGTGGTATGATATCTTATCTTCTCTTTGCTGGATGATAACACAGCATGAGGAAAATAAAAAGCACAATAGAGAATATCTTGAAAAAAATGATCCAGAGAAACTTAAAGAACTTCCAGAATATTTTCCTGTTAAGTTTGACCAGATAAAAGAAAAATTTGGCGGACTAAGAGTATATTTTAGCGGCGGCGATGAATATGTTGAGGGTTTGATAGGCATGGCGGAATCATTAAGTTATAAAACCTGTGAAGCCTGCGGAAATAAAGGCAAACCAAATGAAGGTGGATGGATAACCACTCTTTGCGATGACTGTAGGTATAAAAAATGAGTTGGTCATATAGAGTAGTAAAGACCGTCACTAAAATTCCTCTTGGTGATATTGATATATCTTATGGTATTCATGAAGTTTACTACGATGAGAACGGCGATATTGTTAATATTTCCGAGAATTTAGCCCACCCAATATCAGATGATTTAGAGGGGTTGCAGTGGAACTTAGAAAGAATGATAGAGGCTTGCAAAAAGCCTGTTATCGACTATAATACTGGAGAAGAACAAGATCGGAATTAACCGACGCCGCTGGGTTGATCGCCAGAAGGCAACATCCTTGACCTCTGTTTCCCGTATAATGGTTGAGATTTCTCACCTAGGGTTTCAACGTCAGATAATTGGGGTGTTTTCAATACAACAAACATGGTAAGACAAGGAAAAGGAGAATGGGATTTGACTAATATGAGAAAATAAAGCCTAGATCTGGAATAGTGGTCTTTGATATCGGTGTTATTTTCAGAGTATTGGTAATGATACCTCACCTGCCATGTTACAAATAAGGAAAGTTATGAAAAACAAATTTATTTATGTGATTATTGATACTGGTACTGGTGACACACTATATACCAATAATAAACCCAATAAGAATTTTTTGATGGAAGTTTGTCAAAAAGAATTTTGTTGGGATGATGAGCAATTTAATAAGAAATATAAAGATGGTGAAATCTTGGTGAGTAAAGAAAGGGTATATTCTAATGGATAATGTTGACTGGGATTCATTTCTAGAAGAATCTAGAACTTACGAACCTGTTGCAACTTTATGGATTGATAAAGAATCAGATAGAGTAGAGTTAATTTTGGATACTTCTGCTTGTGTTTATCACGAATGGATAAAAGGGGAAGGTGCGGATATTAGTCTGGTTAGGTGCAGCAAAACCAATAAGGTTATTGGAGTTAATCTTCCATTATATCAAACCGATTTTAGCATATTTCACACCGATGGTATTAGAGTTAAAATAAATGAAGGATATAAAAAACTATTTCTTGAGAAAGAGAATAACAATGACAATAGTTAATATACCAAAAGAATTAGATAATCTAGACAGAAATGATTTCACGAAAGTTTGCGAACTAGTAGATAAAATAGTTGCTGATATAGAAGAAATTCTTACTGAAATTGGATATGAAGAATCGTTGGCTTTGACGAAAGATTATATGATAGACTTAATTAATCCAGACTTACTAGATTTTGATAAGGAATAAATAATATGAAAAAGGATATTGCTAAAAAGTGGGTCAAGGCTTTGCGTAGCGGAAAATATAAGCAAGGTAAAGGCTATCTGAAACAATTTACTAGCAGGAACGAACCAAGACATTGTTGTTTGGGTGTTCTGTGCGAGTTGTATAATGATACCATGAAAAAAAACCATAAAAAAACATTGTATACTGAAGAAATGGAAGATAATGCGTCAGGTACAAGTTTTATCAGATTTAATACGATTGATGGTGGTTTGCCACAAGCGGTCAGAAAATGGGCTGGTGTTAAAAAATATCTAGGAGATTTTATTATTGATGATGAAAGATCAGAATGTCTTGCTGATCTTAATGATAGCGGCAAAAAGTTTTCAACTATTGCTTCTATTATAGAAAAGAATGTGGAAAAGATATGATCGAAAAAGAATTAGATGCTGGTGATCTATCATTAAAACAATTGTTGCGAGAAGCAGAAGATATGTGCTATGAACACAGTGTAGAATATGATGAGCGAAAAATTTTTGTGACCACAGACTATGGAAGTCATGTAATCATATTGTATCAAGATGGAAAATAAATAATGAATGATGAGCAATTTAGAGATATTTTACAACATTTTATTATAGCATACGATAAAATAAGCGGGCCATATCCAGAGCATGAATACGAAGGAATATCTTTTTATAGTTTTGTTTGTGATACTTTAGGGATTGAAGATAATAGTTTAAAAATGATGCAAGATTTTCCATATGTTTATGACTATAAACTCAATGGAATACGAGATGAATAAATTATGAAAAAAACTTGGCAACAAAAACAAAAAGAAATTGTTCAATCTGGCTATAATAGAGCCAAGGAATTAGCAAAAACAATATGGATAGAAGGAGATCACGAAGGAACTCCTAATGACTTTTATTATTTTCAGTGCGGCTTTGTTGCTGGTTTGAATTATGAAAGTCAACAGAAAAGATTAGAAGCACTACAAAAATTATCTGATTTAGATCAAGAATTGGGGTTTCAATGAAAGGGCCATTAATTTATTATGAGATCAAAGATATGTATGGAACTGATTTGAGCAGCACCAAATTAGCCGCTGAACTTAGAAAATCTATACTAGAAGAGATTGATCTTGGATTTAATGTTGAGATTGATTTCAAAGGTGTCCGCTCATTAAGTAACGGTTGGACTAGAAATGCTTTTGGTGTTATTGTAAAAACCAAGGGTGAAGATTTTTTTAAGAACCACATACTCTTAAGTAATATGAGTAAAGGTGTTAGAACTAGCGTATTAGAAGGTATTGGAGAAATACTGGTATGAAAAAGAAAATTTCTAAAAAGAAAAAGACAACAAAGCAAAAGATTGATATTGTATTGGAGTCACTACTTAATCTTGAAAAAGTCGTTAAAGAGCTTGTTAAAAAGGTTGAGCAATTACAATACAGCAAGCCATACTATCCAGAATTACCTACCCCACAAAGTCCACCAAAATACTGGCCTGTTGATTATCCAAAGTATAAAGACGTAACATGGGATGCTATTGATAAAGGTTTACAATGAAAGATTTAAAAGACATACTGAGTCAAGATGAACTAGATCAAATGATCTCTGAAACCATTTACATGGCGGATAGGCCACGCTCATGGAAAGAGTATTTTAGTGACCTAATTGGTTTTGATATAAAACTTTTTCATCCATTTAATTTTCTGCTATATAAACGTCCCAAGATGGATACAGATTGGCATCCATCAGACGATCTTTATCAATGGGGCTTTAGTCTTGATCTTACAACGGAGTTGTATTATTATACATACGATTGGGGAAAAGGTTTTAATTTTAGAATTTTAGGTTGGGGTTTTGAAATAGTAAAGGTAGGAAAAAAATGAGTAAAGATTTTGGATATGCTATAGTTGGTTATTCGGTATTGTTGTTTGTTGTTATGGTAATTATACTATTGTCCCCTATTGTTACAATATGGAGTTTAAATACCTTGTTCCACACTACAATAGAGTATACTATGTGGACATATTTAGCATCATTATGGTTAACAGGAATAGTTGCTGGTGGAGCAGTGACTAGAAAATGAATGATCTACCACAAATATCAGTAATGAGTTTAAAACCAGATGATGTTCTAGTATTCTCTACTGTAGATAAACTCAGTGCTGAAACTTATCATAGAGTTGAACAAAAAATTATAGATTGGAAAAAGAGCTGTAACATTCATAATCAGCATTTGTTATTAACATCAGCAATAGAACTAAAAGTATTAAGATCAGAAGAGGTAGAGTCATGAGTTTTTTAAAGGGCTTTTTAAGTTTATTTGATTGGATGTTTCCTCCAAAAACTTATCAAGAACTTAGTGATGATCTTGATATTAAAATGCAAGAATTGTATGATAGATGTGGTTGGGGCAAGTATAACAATCCCCTAAAAGGCTATCAAAATGCTGTTGATATAAATAGGGCAATAGAAAGTTTAAATAATGAAACTAACTAATCAAGATTTGGACTTATTACGGGAGCTATTAGAAGCTAAAATAGATCAAATAGATCGCGGTCCAGATAATGAGGTTGACAAGCAAATGCCCATATTTCTAAATCTGCTCAAAAAATTGGATACCATGTATTTTCTATGACAAACAAAGAGAAACTCATAAAGATAAGACAATTGTTAAAAGAAGCTTACGATCATTACTTTAAATATAGTGATGGACATTGTAAGAGCGGAGAAGGACATATTAGTATAGATTTTGGAAATTACTGGAGTGATAAAAAATGTGAACTTAAAATTACTGGAGTATCCATTTATTCTTATGTTCTTGGCCCTTCGCGGTCACATTATTTTGACACTCTTGACGAAGCACTAGAGACTGTGGTACAATGGCATAAAGACGAAATGAATACAGACTATGATGAGTATGCAGAACCGCAGATAGGTGGATATCTGGAGAATCCAGATGCTTAGTTTCCCACAGTTCTTAAACAAAGTTGACGATACATATAATGCTCACCCATTTGAGCTAAGATATGGTCAAACCGTTATGAATGTACTGTCCGAAATTTGGCCCGAACAATACAGTCGAATAACAGGCAGCGATTACGATTGTTTTTATGATGATGGTACAACAGAATCAACGCTAAAAGAATTGGAAAAACGATGGAAGGATTTACGGTAATTGGCGATGTTCATGGCAAATATGAGCGTTATCATAAAATAGTTAGAAGGACAGAAGAAAATCCTTATACCGTTCAGTTAGGCGATTTTGGTTTCAAATACGATACTCTCACCCACGTTGATTCAACGAAACATTTGATTATCCCCGGTAATCATGATAACTATGATACTTGTTACAACTATCCCCATTTTTTGGGCGACTATGGATATACATCACTCAATCGTATAGAGTTTTTCTATTACCGTGGAGCATACAGTATAGATAGAATCTATCGAACGATAGGTATTGATTGGTGGGAGAATGAGCAGGTAGGAATCGAAGGGTTTATGAAGGCGAGAGAATTATATCGCACGACTAAACCAAAGATTGTTATCACTCATGATTGTCCAGAGAATATTGCCCATCAAATGGTTCCCACTGGAGAAAGAGTATTTCAAAATAATACCACTTGGGCATTACAAGAATTACTCAATATACATGAGCCAGATTTATGGTTATTTGGACATTGGCATAAATCAAGAACTATTCAGTATGGTAAAACAAAGTTTATGTGTTTGAATGAGCTAGAGACATATAATATATGTTGAGCCGATAGGTTAGGGTCGCGGGTATCCCTTTAATCAACTTCCGTAGAGTTTTAAGCCCAATTTTCTGTAATATTGAAAACAAAGCTAATTTTATTAAAGAAAGGTTAATTATGAAGAGTGAAAATTATTTTCTATTAGCAGCTTTTGGTAGTTTTGTTTTTAGTGTCACACTATGGTTCTTGGGGGATACCGATGTAAATAAACATCAAGCTATTTTCGTTGGCCTTTGGGTTCCTAGTATTCTCGCACTTGGGAATCTGGTAAAATGAGTGATTTTGCCATCTTTATAGTTGGCATAGCTATAACCCTCGTAGTTGGTATGGGGGTTATAACTAGCCAAGTATTTGTAGGACACCAAAGAAAGCCAAAGAGTTATGTTATACCTGAGCCTATCCAAAATATTTGAGGTTAGTATTGGTATTATACTAGCACGAACAATAATATCTTTCTTCAAAAAGATAAATATACACCTATGAAATATAGAACAAGTCCAGAACGATATTCATTTTGGGAACAGTGTGATAAGAGAAGTCTTAAAGAAGGCAGAATGAATCAAGAGACTTATGACATTATGAAAGAATATTGGCAAAAAGGTAAGGACAAGGATACTATCCCAACTAATGATCTGCCAGACCTAGAATATGATCTGAGAACCAACGACCATATTTACAATAAATGTATAAAATCAGAAGATTACTGTAGAGATTTATATGCTGCATTATGCAACAATGAATTCACCAAAGGTAGCAAAACATGTTCCTATACATGGAGAACAGTTGGTGGTATAATCGCCAACATACTAGAGAAAGGCGACTATATTGATTGGTACTGTTCTGGTAATGAAGGCTTTATAACAGAAGAAGTGAAACAAGACCTAGAAAATATGGGGTGGTTCGCATATGAAAGCAATACTTAAATTTGATTTGCCAGAAGAAGAATATGAATTTAATCGGGCTGTTCAGTCTAAAAATTTAATTGGAGCCATGTTCGATATTGAACAACAACTTAGATCATGGTATAAATACGGACACGAATTCAAAAATGCCGATGAAGCTGTCAGAGAAATTAGAGACTATTTTTATCAAATCGTAAACGATTACAATATAACATTATTGGACTAGGCAGCAGTAACTCAATTGGCAGAGTACTAGATTTCCAATCTGGTTGTTGAGGGTTCGATTCCCTTCTGCTGCTTTACAAGGAGAATATATGAGAACTTTCAAAAAGAAAACAGCACAAGTACTAGACAAAATTTATTGCGATATATGTTCTTCATGCTGTAGTAATGAATATGATCATGAATATGCTCTAATAGAAGCATCTTGGGGATATTTTAGTAAACGCGACGGAGAAAAACACGATATTCATATTTGTGAACAGTGTTTTGAAGATTTGTTGGCTTGGATGAAAAATAAAAGAAAACTTCATGGATACCAACCAGATGCAGACCCCTTCACCGGAATATAGGAAACAAAATATCATCCTTAAAGATGGAATGATAGAACTACACCATAATCCTTTGATAACTAACCGGTGCTATCATTTTCGATTTGTGACGTATGACGGATATGCAGATATGACTATTTCAAAAAAGGATTTGATAGAAATGACGCAAAGTATTTTAGAGTTTGTGCAGGAAGAGCAGAATGATTGAAGAAATCGTGCCAAACAGTCGATATGTCATTGTAGCCGCTCTATTTGTTTGGTATGGGCTATATCTATATTTAGCAAAGGAGTATGGCTATATAGACGAAGATTAAATGCGTGTATATATTTAGGGATGAATTATACTACAATAGGGAGATTTGGCATGAATAATCGAAATATAGCGGGTGTATTTTTACTCTCCTTTTTAATATCGGTAGCGACAACATTTTGTTACGCAAACGAAAACAAACCAACTTTAATTATTTTTTCTGCTGATTGGTGCGGTGCCTGTCAAACAGCTAAAAATGACATCAATAATGATCCAAAACTATCAGAAGTTGTCAAAAATTATTTTGTAGTTACTGCAAATTATGATGTTGACAAAGACTTAGTAGAAGGGTACAATGTTGACAGGATACCAACTTTTGTTGTAATTGACAAAACATCAGTAACAAAAAAGGTTGGCTATCATGGACCAAAAGATTTAATTAAATTCCTAAAATAAGGGGGCGTAACGGTATCGATTGGATATAGAAGATTATATTAGCAAGTAGTGGTTGATCGACCGGCCACTTTAAAAGTCGATTAAACGCTTTAACTGGCGAAACTCAGTTAGCTCTCGCTGCCTAATAAAAACGGGCAGTGACGGATTGCGATTGCGAATGAGG
>Ga0214917_10004950_pt1 | contig 14453 bp, 25 predicted proteins | sample LL_1208_BB_MetaG_FD_177983 | JGI IMG/M metagenome (GOLD analysis project Ga0214917, IMG submission 177983) | Freshwater microbial communities from Lake Lanier, Atlanta, Georgia, United States - LL_1208_BB | ecosystem: Environmental > Aquatic > Freshwater > Lake | place: USA: Georgia | collected... | reverse complement strand
TGCTCATGATGGACAAACAACTGCTTTAGGTAGATTAGGACTTGGTTTATCAGCTGCTGAATTAAAAACAATGTCATTTACAGAAATACAGCAGGCATTGGCTGATTTATATGGTGGCGCAGCATCTACAAATGCTGAAACATTTCAAGGCAAAATTGATCGAATTAAAGTTGCATTTGATGAAGCAAAAGAAAGTCTTGGAGTTGCTTTATTACCACAAATTGAAAAATTTATAACATTCTTAAACGATCAGGGTATTCCTGCATTAAATGGATTTATTGCTGGTTTAACTGGCGACGAGGGATTAAGTGCAGGTTTGGCAGAAACCCAGAGAAGTGCCGAAGGATTTGGAAAAGCAATTAGCAGCGTTATTGGAATTGTTCAAGGATTTATTACATTTATTAGAGAAGCAATTGGATTGGTTGTATCACTTGCAAATGAATTAATAAGAGTGGTTAACATAATTCCTGGCGTAAATATCGGATCAATACCAAATCCTGCTCCATCTGCAAGTCGATCAAGCGTTCCATCAGTTCCAAGAGGTGGATCAAACTTTACTTATGGCGCAGGTAATCCAGCAGTTACTAACATTTATGTAAGTGCTATTGATGGAGAAGGCGCAGCTAGAGCTGTTGGAAAAGTAATTAATCAAAGCGCAGCTCGAAGCGTTCCAGTATTTAGTGGGAATGGAATTAGACTAAATTGACAGCATGGACTCCAGATTGGAAACTAACTGTCGGTGGGGTCGATTATACTGACATAGCAATTAGCGACATTCAGCATCAGGCTGGTCGTGATGATATTTATACTCAGCCAAGCCCATCTTATGTGCAAATAACCCTTGTTGCATTGAATGGTCAAACATTACCTTTTGACATAAATGACAGTTTAGATCTACAAGTCAAAGATAGTTCAGCTGCTTATGTAAGCATATTTGGTGGCGATATTACTGATATAACTGTCGCAGTTGGTGCTACTGGTTCTGTTGGAACAGTTATTGAATACACATTGATTGCTATGGGTTCACTCGTCAAATTAGCCAAAGAAATTTGGGGTGATAACATTCCACAGGATGAGGATGGCAACCAAATCTATGACATTCTTTCTAGCGTATTGCTTGGAAGTTGGAATGATGTGCCAGCAGCTTCAACATGGGCAACATATAATGCAACCGAAACTTGGGCTAATGCAGTTAATTTAGGATTAGGCGAAATAGATCAGCCCGGTCTTTACACAATGCAACATCAGCCAAGCACAATCGACACGATTTACAACATTGTTTCAGATATTGCTAATTCAGCCTTTGGATATATTTATGAAGATAATGTGGGAAACATTGGCTATGCAGATGCAGACCACAGGCAAAATTATCTTTTAACTAATGGTTATGTTGAATTAGATGCAAACCAAGCTTTAGGTGCTGGCCTTTCAACTGTTATGCGTTCAGCAGATGTTAGAAATGACATTTACATAAATTACGGCAACAATTATGGATCACAGAAAACAGCTAGTGATGCCGCTTCAATTGCGCTTTATGGCTACAAAGCCGAAACTATCAATTCTAGGATTCATGGAGCTGTGGATGCTCAGGCAATCGCTGATCGTTATATTGCTCAAAGAGCTTATCCAAAACCATCATTTCAATCCATAACTTTTCCGATAACTAACCCAGAAATTGACAATGCTGATCGTGATGATTTGCTGGGTGTCTTTATTGGAATGCCAGTCAATATTAAAAACCTGCCAACTCAAATATCCAATGGCGAGTTTGAGGGTTATGTTGAGGGCTGGTCATGGAGCACACGATTTAATGAACTGTTTTTAACAATCAATGTTTCGCCTGTTGAGTTTAGTCAAGTGGCGATGCGTTGGAATACCACTCCAATTGTTGAGACTTGGAACACTTTGAGCACAACTTTGACATGGGAATACGCTACAATAGTCGCATAGGAAAAGGATAAAATGGCAACCACCACCAATTATAGCTGGACTACTCCAGATGACACCGCGCTGGTCAAAGATGGCGCAGCAGCGATTCGTTCGCTTGGAACTGCAATTGATACTACAACAAAAAATCTAAATCCAGAAACTACTCTCGGTGATCTTGCTTATCGTTCGTCAACTGCAAATGTAAAAACAAGATTAGGTCTTGGCACAGCAGGACAAGTATTACAAGTAAATTCCGGTGCAACCGCTCCAGAATGGGCTACTCTTAGCACTTCATCAATAACAACAATTTCAACAACTTCTTTATCAAATAGACAAACTGATCTCACATCAATTCCGCAAACTTATACTGATTTAATTTTGGTTATTGCTGGAGCTTCATGGCCTACATTTAGTACAAGCATTGATATTAGACCTAATGGTTCAACAACATTAAGTCACTCTGTAAAAATTTTAAATAATAATGGAACTGTTAGTACTTCCGCTGATTCCAATACAGTTATCAATGCTCCAGCAAATGTTACAAATATGGCTGCATCAAATGCTAACAATATCCAGTATTATATCTTTAAAAATTATGCAAGTACAACAATGTATAAGCCATTTGAAGGTTATGGTTATTTTGAAACATCTAATTCAGCTTCATTTTTGCTGGCTGGTGGTTTCAAAAGCACAAGTGCAATTTCAAGCATTACATTATATTTGGGACAAAATGTCACTTATTCAGCAGGATCAGCAATTCTATATGGAGTTAAATAATGTCAAAATTTAAGGTTACAGTTGTAGATTGTTCAAATAACGAAGAAATTGTTCGTGATGCTACTGCGGATGAAATTGCCGATGCTAAGATATTTGATGAAAAAATTATTCAACAAAAAAAGGATTTAGAAGCAAAAGAAGCAGCACGCCAAGCAATTCTTGATCGTCTTGGTATCACTGCCGATGAAGCAAAACTGTTACTTGGCTAATGAAGCCTTGGTTATCTAAAGCTGCTGAAACCTTTAGGGAACAAGTAAATGACTGCTTCCCTGATCGCAAGCGCACAAGTGATGGATGGATTGGTGATGCTCGCCATTCAGCCAGAGTCAGTCAGCATAACCCGAACGAACGCGGTGAGGTATGTGCCATCGACATTGACGCTCGCCTATCTGACCAAGAAGGAATTAGTTTCGATTTGGCAGATCAAATTCGACAGGCAGCAAAAAAAGATAAGCGTATTCTGTATGTGATCCATGCTGGTAAAATTGCATCAGCAAAGTCGCTTTGGAAATTTAGAAAATATCGTGGGATAAATCCCCATCATAAGCACATCCATATTTCTTTTAAGCCAAATCAAGCTGGCGAGAAGTTCGACATCCCACTACTGAAAGGCAACTAATGAAACTATCGAAAAAACACAAAGCAGCAATTAAATCATATTTGAGAGCTGTCGCAGCTAGTGGAATAACAGTTGCTTTAGCAATAGTGGCTGACATTCATCCAGCTTATGCAACCTTGCTTGGTGCAATTGTTGCTCCAATAGCAAAGGCGTTAGATCCAAAATCAGGGAGCGAAGTAGATTATGGCCTTAGTGAAAAATGACACCGACAGAATGGGCTGGCTTTGCCGCTGGCGTTTGCGCCGTATTAACAAGTTTGTTGTTGGGTCTGCGCTTTCTTATTAAAGGTTGGCTTAACGAATTGCGTCCAAATGGTGGCAGTTCAATGAAGGATCAGTTAAATCGACTTGAACAGCGTGTTGATGAATTATTTATTTTAATTAGTAAGTCATAATTTGATCATGGCGAACACACGAAAACGCACACCACGCAAAAAGGTTAATCGGAGAGTAGTTCGCCACACTCCTGAGCCATTAAGTAAAATCGATCAACATTACATGGCTTTGCATGAATGCTATAAAGCAGCTAGAAAAGCAGGATTTACGCCTGAACATGCTTTTTGGCTTATGACTGAACATAAAACATTTCCTGATTGGATCGTAGGCGATGGCGGGATTATTCCTTCCATAGATCCAACTGACGATGAGGATGACGATTAAAGCCAACCGCAGGTATTTAATAACGCCAGATTTACAAATTCCCCTTCACCATTCAAGAGCTGTCTCCAACCTAATTAAGATGGCTAGGCATGAGAAATTTGATTATGTATTAAATGTTGGAGATGAAATGGATCTCGGAAGTCAGTCGCGTTGGGCAAAAGGCACAAAGTTAGAGTTTGCTGAAACACTTGATGAGGAACGCAAGTTAGGCCAAGAGATTCTTTACGATTTAGGAACTACCGATATTGTTAGATCAAATCACACAGATCGCATTTACCAGACTTTGTTAAAAGGTGCGCCATCGCTTATTGGATTGCCTGAATTGGCTTATGACAAATTCATGGATTTCAGCAGCTTAGGCATACGATTCCATAAGAGAGCCTACGAGTTTGAAAAAGGCTGGTACTTGGCTCATGGCGACGAAGGCAATATGTCCAAGCATGCAGGTATAACAGGCCTTAATTTGGCCAAGAAATGGGCTAATAGCGTGGTTTGCGGGCACTCGCATAGGCAGGGTGCAGTCCGACACCAAACTGGCTTAAATGGCCGTTATTCAACGATTTGGGGCATTGAGGCTGGCCACTTGATGGATATGCGCAAGGCTAGTTACCTAAAATACAATTCAGCCGATTGGAATATGGGCTTTACAGTCCTAAGTTTTGGCAAAAGAGGCCATCAAGTAGAGCTGATTCCAGTTAATCATGACGGATCATTTACATATAATCGAAGGACTTATGGGGCGTGAAACCGATTATCGGGATCGGACGATTGATGATCATGTCGACGATTTTGAGGATATTAGCGTTATCTAATTGTTATAAAAGACACGCAAAGAAATGTAAAGATTGTCTGTAAATAGGTTCATACTAATCCCAACGCAAACAAATGTTTTGCGGAACGGGAGCAACAAATGGAAAATGCAATTTATTGGATGATTCTGGCAGGTATTGCTGGAATGATTATTTATTTTATTGATGAGTGGCGTTTAGATAAGCAATATCAGAATGGTTATTGGGCTGGCAGAGCAGCTGGCTGGAAATCTTGCCTAGATCATCAAGCTAAAGTGCAAGCCATGAAGTTAGATCAGGTTTTTGATTATGACAAAAACTGAGCAACTATTTGATGATGCCATCAGTCTTATCCACGCACGCGGATCGCAATATGGTCATCCGATGCCACAGCATTCGCGTATTGCGCAGCTTTGGTCTGCTTATCTTGGTTATCCGATCACACCAAATCAAGTTGCGGTTGCGATGGCACTTGTCAAGATCAGTAGGAGTGTGGAAAGTCCAGAAATTGACGATCATTACAAAGACGCACTTGCATATTTGGCAATTGCCAAAACCTGCCATGAAGCCATGCAAGACAATGACTTTGATTGGAAGGAATAATGTTTAACTTAAACGATTACGAAACAGTAGAAAGTAGATTGGAAAAATGGCATGACAAATTCCCAGATTCCAGAGTGGAAACAGAGCTTGTCGAGGCATCAAACACTCGATTCATTGTATTTGCTAAATTATTCAAGACGGAAGCAGACGCCAAGCCGTGCGCGACTGGCCTTGCTTTTGAGAACATTACAGAGAAGGGTGTTAATAGCACTTCTGCACTGGAGAATTGTGAGACTTCAGCGATCGGTCGTGCGCTCGCAAATGCTGGTTTCGCAACTAAAGGCAAACGCGCTTCGAGAGAGGAAATGGCTAAGGTAAATAATGCCGAGCCAAACACTTACGAAAAGAAATTACAGGAAAGACGCTACGGGTCAGCAGGGTCAAGATCAGCAGCTGTTGAGGATGCTTTAAGAGCTTCATTTGCAGTTGAAAATAAACAAGATGATCCGCAAACTTGGTCAGTTGCTGAGGTTGTAGATCAAATTGGTGCATCAACTCCAAATGAGCCACCTGCTTGCGAGCATGGTCATATTCTTAAGCAAGGCATATCTAAGACAGGTAAGCCTTATTATGGATATGTCTGCAAAGGCAAAGTCACCGAGCATGCTAAATGGGCAAAGATTACAGCCAATGGCAAATGGTTTTTTGAAGGGGTTGAGTGATGGGATACATAGCCTTCATAAACGGAAAAGGACTGCAAGTTGTCATGGATGATAATGGTGTTCATTTAGAGGAATCGATTATTAAATGCGAAGTATGCAATGATGACCGAATTTTTAAGGATGGCACATGTTTCAAATGCCACGAATTAATCAATTATGACGAATCCAACTAGATTCAAATGTAATGGTTGCAAACGCGACACAGAATTCTTATGGCTTGACGCTACCGATATGCCAGATGGTTTCAAGCTATACCAATGTATGGATTGCGGATGTGTGGGAGTCAAGAATGTCGTTGAAGCATTGGATGTTCCTGACTCAGATATTGCTAGATGCGAAAAGTGTGGTATGTGGAAGTTTGCAGCCAAAGCATGCCACACATGCGAATTAATTGGAGCTAAATAATGCCAACATACGAATACAGCTGTAGAGAATGCGGTACTTATGGATCTGTCCATAGGACTTACAAAGAGGATGATGGCGGTATGAATTGTCCTAGATGCAAGATCGCTATGGCAAGGATATTTACAGCTCCGGCAATTGCATTTAAGGGCGATGGATGGGCTGGTAAATCTAAATGAAGTTCGCCTACGCTGATCCACCATATTTTAAGCAAGGCAAGAAACATTATGGCAAATTGCATGATCAGGCTGAAGTTTGGGATGGCAAGCAAGCGCATTGGGATTTGATTGATCGCTTAATGACTCAATATCCTGATGGATGGGCTTTATCATGTAATCCTGCTGATTTGTCATGGATGATTAAATATAATGATATTCGTATTTGTGCTTGGATTAAGACATTTCATCAAATAAGACCCACAACTGTTCAATATGCTTGGGAAGCTGTTTTGCTATTTGGTGGTCGTAAAGACAATAAACGCAAGCCTATGGTCAGAGATTGGATGGCTAGTTCTATTGCTATGCGTAAAGGGTTAGTGGGTGCAAAGCCTTTAGTATTTAATCTGTGGATATTGGACTTGTTAAACTATCAAGAAGGAGATCAATTGGATGATTTGTTTCCGGGTAGTAATGGAATGGCAGATGCTCTGGCACAACGCCACGCCGTCTGACCTGCGGTTTTGTTAATAGATTTGGAGTCATATGATACGCTCTAGGACGCATTCGCCCTCAAGGCGAAAAGGCGAGCCGCGCTGCGGTAAGCTCGCAAGGTGCACGCTAGTTGGGCTCGCTCTATTTGTAGCACAAATGAGTAGCCTTGAAAGAGCTGAATCTCAAGTTATTCATAAGACTAATCATTACAGACAATATGCTTTTATTATGTTAAATAATGTTGATGAGTTTTATTGTTTAGATGAATTAAATTACAAAGAATCAAGATGGAATCCAAAAGCCAAGAATGGAAGTCATTATGGTATTCCTCAAGGCAGATCAAAGTATCTTAAAAAAGTTAATGGATATAAACAGATTGATTGGCAATTGAAATATATTGAAGCAAGGTATTCTAATCCTTGCGCTGCGCTCGCACACCATAAACTTAAAGGATGGTATTGATGGCTAGATCAGCACTACGCAGCACAGGTAGCACAGATCGATGGCGTAAGATAAGAGCTAAGATTATTAACAGAGATCAATGTTGTCAGATATGTGGAACAGAATCAAAGCTGACTGTCGATCATATAATCCCTAGACGATTGGGTGGTACTGATGAGCCGTCAAATTTACAAACTCTGTGTGTTAGTTGCAATTCACGCAAGGGTGGGCGTTTTTTTGTGAGCACACCGACACCACCGACCCCCCTGTTGCTTTCTAACCCACGAAACACTTCGATCAGCCACGATCCGACCAGTCATGACTAAAAAAGGATAAATCGGACATGAGCGAACTGCATCTGGTTGAATCGACTTTAGGAGGTGTGCAAACACCGCGTATTCACTCAAAACTCAATGATTTACCATCAAAAGGTCAAGAATTGATCGATTTTGCAGCTGAGATCGGCATGGAACTAATGGATTGGCAAAAGTTTGTGGCAATTAACGCTCACAAAGTTAAACCTGATGGTCGTTGGCATCATTCTGAAATCGGGTTGTGCCTATCTAGGCAGAATGGAAAGTCAACATTAATGATGCTTAGAATCTTAACTGGCATGTTTGTTTGGGGTGAGGGATTACAACTTGCATCAGCTCACAGGCTTACAACATCACTAGAAACATTCAGACAGATTGTAAGTTTGATTGAACAAAACGATAAACTAGAAAAAGAAGTTAAAAAGATACGCTGGCAACATGGTGCTGAGGAAATAGAGCTGTTTGGCAATAGACGATTTGTTGTAAAGGCTGCCAACAATGCAGCTAGAGGTTTGAGCAAGCCAGAGTGTATTCATTTAGACGAGTTGCGTGAATATAAAGACGAGGAAGCTTGGTCATCAATGCGTTATTCAATGATGAGTGCTAAGAATCCACAGGTTTGGGTTTATAGCTCGGCTGGCGATCAGCATTCTGTCGTATTAAACAAATTGCGTGAGAGGGCGTTGGTTTCAGCCACTACCAACGATCCGATTGGTTGGTTTGAGTGGAGTGCCGAGCCTGATGCACCGATTACCCTTCCGTCAGGTGATATTAACTGGCAAGCATTTGCTCAAGCCAACCCGTCATTAGGAAAGACAATACATCCCGATAATATTAAAGCTGCAATTAATGATCCGCAGGATATTGTGCGAACAGAATTATTAACTCAATGGGTCGATACAATAAACAGCGCAATTGATCCGCAGAAGTGGGAACTGTGCAAAGTTGATGCTATACCACTAGACCCTGACAAACCGACTTGGCTTGGACTTGATTTGTCGCCTGATAGAAAACATGCCGCTTTAGTAGCTGCTCAAAAATTAAGTGGCGAAAGATTTTATTTACAATTACTGCATACATGGTCAAATGATTACAGCTTAAATGATTTGGCAATTGCAAATGATTTAGCTCCTTATGCTAGAAAATACAATGTTCAGACTGTCGCTTATTCCAAAAGGACTGCACAAGCCGTTGCAAGTCGGTTAGTTCCTGCTGGAATTCCTATTACAGATATGGATGGGGCGATATACGCTGAAAGTTGCGATCGATGGTTAGGCGCAATCAATTCCCATCGATTACAACATGCTGGTCAAGACGAACTGACTCAGCAAACACTTTCCGCTGCAAAATTGCCTTATGGGGATGGGGCATGGATCATCGGAAGGCGGGCTAGTAAAGTTGCAGTTTGTGCAGCTGTGGCTTCTAGTTTGGTTACATATTTTGCGACACAACCTGAAACAGAAATTGACATACAAATAGCATAAATCGGACTTAATGGTATAATCTATACCAATGGGATTATTAGATCGTTTTATTACAAATAAGACAATTACACTAACAACAGATGTGGCTGCTTCTTATGCGCCATATAATTTACAAGCTGCAATTGGTGGAATGCTTTATGGCAGCCAAACAGCTACAAGGGAACAAGCTATGTCAGTTCCATCAGTTGCTCGCGCTAGAAACATAATTTGTTCAACAATTGGATCATTACCAATTGAAACTTATAATCATTTCACAAAAGAGCATTTACGACCATCTCGCGTAATTATGCAACCAGATTCAAGAATTGCAGGATCAGCAACTTATGCTTGGATCGCTGAAGATTTATTATTTACAGGATTTGCTTATGGACAAGTTTTAGACAGTTATTCAGAATCTGATGGCGCAAGAGTTAGAGCATGGACAAGAGTTTCGCCTGATCGTGTAACTTATCAACTAAATGCAAATCAAACTGAAATTTTATTTTACAGAGTTGATGGACAAGAAGTTCCATTATATGGAATTGGAAGTTTAGTTGTATTTAATGGACTTGATGAAGGATTATTAAATCGCGCAGGTCGCACAATCAGAGCTGCATTGGAATTAGAAAAAGCTGCTGAATTATACGCTAAAGAGCCAGTTCCTACAATGGTGTTAAAATCAAATGGCACAAATTTAACTCCAGAGCGAATTACAAGATTATTAGAATCATGGAAAGCAAGTAGATCAACAAGATCAACCGCATTCTTAAATGCCGATGTTGAATTACAAACACTTGGATTTGATCCTGCTAAATTACAATTAAATGAGGCTAGACAATACTTAAGTTTGGAATTGAGCAGAGCTGCCGGCATTCCTGCTAGTTTCTTAAGTGCTGAAACAACAAGCATGACTTATAGTAATATGACAGCTGAAAGAAAAGCACTTATTGACTTTTCATTAAGAACAGTTATCACACCAATTGAACAAAGATTATCAATGTCTGATTTTGTGCCAAATGGTGTTGAAGTCAGATTTGATATTGATGATTTCTTGCGTGGATCTGCATTAGAGCGAGCGCAAGTTTATGAAATACTAAACAGAATCGGTGCGATGAGCATTGAGCAAATACAAGAAGAGGAGGACTTGATCCGATGAGTACAAAACTAGAGATCAACTTTCCAATAACACTTACCGCTGCCGATAATCGCAAGCGCACAATATCTGGCACAATTGTAAGTTGGAATGAAAAAGGAATGACAAGTGCTGGAGCAACAGTATTTCAAAAAGACAGCATTGATTTTAGCAAACCAGTTAAATTGTTATTAGAGCATGATCGCACGCGACCAATTGGCAAATTAGTAGATATTACAGCTGATGATGCTGGCATTCAGGCAACATTTAAGGTTGCAGGAACAATTGCTGGCGATGATTCATTATTGGAAGCAGCTGAAGGATTACGCGATGGATTTAGTGTTGGTGTAGTCGTTGATGACTGGGATACCAACAAAGGCGTAATGCAAGTTAAAGCATCTAGGCTTATGGAGGTCAGTTTGGTCGCTGAACCTGCCATTCAATCAGCTCGCGTTAGCGAAATCGCTGCAAGTGAGCAACCAGAAAATTCCGAAGCAACCGCTGAGGAGCAAACAACAAATCAGGAGGAAAAAGTGTCTGACACTAACTCAGAAGCTCCTATCGCCACCGAAGCGGTAGAAGCTGCAAAATCTGAGCCAGTGGCAGTAGCAGCAACTCAACCAGTTGCTTATACAAAGCCACGCTCACCAATCAATTCACAAGCTCGTTATTTAGAGCACTCAATCAAAGCATCAATGGGCAATCTTGATTCTGCTCAATATGTTGCTCATGCAAAAGCAGAGTCAGCAAAAGCATTAACAGCTGCTGATGATTCTTTCACAACCAATCCAGCATTTAAGCCAATTCAATATGTTTCAACTGTTGTTGATACAGCAATTGGATCTCGCGCTGCAATTGATGCAATCGGATCACGCAGACTGCCAAACGCAGGAATGCAGGTTTCAGTTCCAAAGATTACAACTAACGGATCAGTTGCAGAAACTGCTGAAGGTGGTGCTCCAAGTGAAACAGGAATTGTTTCAAGCTATGTTGATTTAACTGTCAAGAAATACGCTGGATTACAACGCTACTCAGTTGAGTTGTTTGATCGCGCAGATCCATCATTTTATGATGCGATGCTTGAAAACATGCGCCGTCAATATGCTGGTGCAACTGAAGCTGCTGTAATTGCAGCTCTTACTGCTGGTGGAACACAAGCAACAGCGCAAGATGCAACTGTTGATGGAATTGTTGCTTATGTTAAGACAGAAGCTCCAGCTGCTTACTTGGCAACAGGTGAGTTAGCAACACGCTATATTGCTGGAACTAGCCAATGGGGTCTTTTAATTGGTGCTCAAGATTCAAGCAAGCGTCCAATTTTCTCAGCATCACAGCCACAAAATGCTGCTGGTTCAGCATCAACACAAAGCCTTCGTGGAAATGTAATGGGTCTTGATCTTTATGTTTCAAATAAGGCTGTTTCAACTTCAATTGATGAATCTGCATTTATTGTAGTTCCATCAGCTGTTGCAATTTACGAATCACCAACACTACAACTTTCAACAAATGTTGTGATAAGTGGTGAGATCGAAACAATGCTTTACGGATACCTAGCTTGTGGCGTTTTGGTCGCAGGTGGAGTTCGCCGCTTTAACCTAACCTAATAGGTCATGCCTGAGGTTGCTCCCGATCTCAGGCAGCTATAAATGGGAGTTAAGAGAGGACGACATGCCAACCATTATTACTGCCAGTCAGTTGAGAAGTGTGCTTGGTGTGTCGTCTGCTCTTTATGATGACACATACTTAAACGGAATAATTGACACCGCAGAAAACACAATTCTGCCAATGCTTGTTACATTCAAAAGCCCTGTTCAAAAAGTGTCGCTGACTAATAATGTCGCCACTTTCACTACACTTGGAATTCATGAATTCACCGAAGGACAATCAGTCGTCATCGCAGGATGCGGAAGCCCTTACAATGGAACAAGAACTGTTCTTGATACAAACCTTACTGCAACTACCTTTGAAGCTGGTATCACAAATGCCGATGTCGATGAGGCAAATGTTATACCAAGCGGAACTGCAACCCTTTCTGGCGCATCAACTTATGTTGGAAACAAGAGTGTTGAATCAGCTGTCTATGTTGTCGCAGTCGAAGTATTCCAATCAAGAGTTGCAGCAGGAGGACAAATAGAAGGTGTCGATTTCACAGCTACACCTTTTAGAATGGGTCGATCATTATTTAATCGTTGCGTTGGCTTATTAGGTGCTTACCTAGATGTTGAAAGTATGGCTCAATAAATGCCATCAACAATTTTGTCATCAATTCGCACACCATTGGCAACTGCTTTGTCAAGTGTTGCAGGAAATGTTTATTCATTTGTTCCAGAGTCAGTAATTCCACCAGCTGTTGTGTGTGTTCCAGATTCACCATATTTAGAATTTGATTTAATCAACAAATCTGTAATTAAATGCAAAATTAACATGACGATTACAGTTGCAGTTGCTTATAATAGCAATCCAGCATCGCTCGACAACATCGAGCAATTAATAATGAGTGTTCTGGCAGTTATCCCAAATGGATATGAAGTCAGTTCAGTTGAAAGACCAACAGTCAGTCAAGTAGGAGCATCAACTCTGCTAATTGCAGATATTAGGGTTTCGACTTACTACAACCAAACATAAGGAGATCAAAGTGCCAACAACAGTTGTAACAGGGCGAGATTTGAGCCTTACTATCGATAGTAAGTCTTATGATGCCCAAGCATTATCAGTAGCATTAAACACAACATTGGATCGTCAAGCGTATGAAACTCTTGATGGTCGTGTATTCAAAACAATCGATTATGATGCAACAATCGATTTGACAATTCTTGCCGATTGGGGTGCATCAGCGGGTGGAGCAACATTCTCAGTTTGCGAATTGCTTTGGGATAAAGCTGCAACTGCTCCAGATACAGCATTGGCTTACACATTTACGGCTGCAACTGGTGCTGTATTTACAGGTAATCTGTATCCATCTTTTCCTAATCCAAACGGAAGTGGTAAAGATGCACAGGAAGTAACTTTTACTTTACAATGCACAGCAAAGCCAACATTAACAGTTAGTTAATTAAGCAAACGGGAGCAAACAAATGAATTTATTACTGACAATTACATATAACTCAGGGGAACAGGTAACTTATATTGCTAAAGCCCCTGAGTGGGCAAAATGGGAGCGAGAAACAGGAAATACCATAAGCCAAGCAAAAGAAAAACTTGGAATTTGGGATTTGATGTTTTTAGCTTGGAATGCTAACAAAAGAGAAAATGCTGGCAAACCGATTAAACCATTTGAGATTTGGATGGACACAGTTGCAGAAATTGTTTCCAAAGTTGGTGATGCTGACCCAAAAGTCATCCAGCAGGAAGCGTAAGCCGATTATTGGTTGAGTTGGCAATAGCCACACAAATTCCAATGAGCGAATGGGTTGAAACAGAAGATATTTATACAGCAATAGAAGTATTGGAGCAAAGGTATGGCAAATGAAACGATTGCTTATAGTCGTTCAGATTTGCGCGATATTCTTAAAGCTTTCAAAGCGATGGATGACCAAGCCACAGAGGAAGCAAGAACTGAATCTTTTGCTTTGGCGACTTATGCTGCAAATGAAATTAAACAAACAGCTACAACACGAACAAAATCAGGCAAAGCGGTTCGGAGAGTTGCAGACGGAGTTCGCATATCTAAATCGTCAAAGATCGGTGAATTCAAATACGGATTTGCAAGCCAAAAGTTTTCAGGTGGTGCTACTACGCAAACTTTATGGGGTGGTCTTGAGTTTGGTTCAAATAAATTCAAACAATTCCCTAGTTATTCAGGAAGGCAGGGTCGTGGATCGCGTGGATGGTTCATTTATCCAACCCTTCGCAGAATTCAGCCTGAATTAATCAATAAGTGGGAAGCTGCTTACAATCGCATATTGGATAAGTGGGCATAATGGCTAGAGATACCAGAACCTTATCGCTAAAGATTTTAGCGGATATTGATGATCTTAAAAAGAAATTAAATGAAGCTGATGGATCAGTTGAAAC
>Ga0214917_10004948_pt1 | contig 14462 bp, 8 predicted proteins | sample LL_1208_BB_MetaG_FD_177983 | JGI IMG/M metagenome (GOLD analysis project Ga0214917, IMG submission 177983) | Freshwater microbial communities from Lake Lanier, Atlanta, Georgia, United States - LL_1208_BB | ecosystem: Environmental > Aquatic > Freshwater > Lake | place: USA: Georgia | collected... | reverse complement strand
AAATCAACAACTGAATAGGGATATAACAGCTGAAACTACCAATATTTTTGCAGGAATTTTAGCCGCTATTGCCGCTCTGGCATTGATTGTATCTTTATTTGTATATTACAGAAGACAAAAAATAAATAATAAAACAAAGGAAAAATTAGTCCTAAAACAAATAACAGGTTCCTCGAAAAATATCAATTTGTCGACTGAAAAGAACAGGGAAAATACTGAAAATGTAGATGTAAATCAAGAAATTATCTCAAATCCAATGAGTATTATTCGGCAAGTAAAACGCACTGAATTAGAACCCGTTCCTCACAAACATACAGGATTTGCAGTAAATCCATTGCTGACACCCCATCCACCAAAATATCCGAGGAAAACAATCAAGGTGAAAGTCGTGGATTCGTCAGAGATATCCATTCCCAATTCTCTGACTTCACATACCCAGAAACCATCTACCAATTCTGAGGAGCAAAAGCCATCGCGTAGTTTCGTGTTACGAACTGTAGATCCTGCCCAGTCAGCAATCACACAGGACCAGATTAAAACAATGTTAGAGCGCAGATTATCTGTTAGAGGCATCGATGAAAATAAGAGAAATTTATTGTCACCTACAAGAGTGGCGACGGCACCTGTGACAGTTGATGAGTATAAATCCAGAATTAGCCAAGAGCCAGTGAAGGTTCGTGATGCCATTTCACAATTCAATAAAAGCACAGGAATTGTTCATCCTTTCCAGAGAATGAATAGTAATTATGGCCAAACCACTCAAAAACCTCCAATATATGTTAATCTCGTTACACCCAAGTCGGCAGACATAGCCGCAGCGGTGACATCTTCTAGAAATATTAATTCGTCGAGTTCGAGAAATTTGGCTCTACCTCCTATTCGGTTTATGCCAAAATTAGCAGTTGAATCAATCACAACAAATGACTTGGTAAATAAGGTCGAAAAATAGGACTAATAATTACCGCGCCTTTCAAACCCCTGTAATTATGTTCACTGGTCTAAATAAACTAATAAATATACATCTATTGCCAAATTTTTGGCTTAAAGTATATAATTTATTAATATATAGTGCAGCAATGTCCGAGAAAACATTTTATAAATTTGTTATGTCAAAGAGCTTTGAAACTCTTGTAGCAGAACTAGAAAGTGTCGATGGATATGAAATACATACACATGATGGAGAAATTGTCGATGGTGGAGCATGGAAACTCCGTGCTATTTGGAAGTATGATGGCGTGAAACTGAACTCAACCGATGAAAAAGAAGTCTATTCGATTATTAAAAGCCCAAATAATACTAGAATATGTTTCAAAATTAACCAAATAACAATTGCCGATTCACAAAAAAAAGGCGAGGGAATATACGGGTTTTCATCATTACATTCACCCTATTTCAATAAATATCATGAATATTTTGAGCAGTATTGTCCTTTGATATCCAAAATAGACCAGATGCAATCTCGCCCTGCATAAAAAATGAATCTCGATTTTTCTTGAAAAAAGTCAAATGGTCGAAGAAATCCTCAGTCCACTATTTGTCCGTCATATTCCAGATGACCTCGTCTACAAAAGCAGAATACAGGAAGAATACGCTCTCATAGAGCGTAATAATTTCACAAAGGTCTTTCTCCAGGTTCGAACAATTCTCAGACTCACAAATGATATTCCGCATATTATTCGTGGGTCCGCAGGCTCGTCTCTCATCTGTTATCTTCTCGGTATTACAGAAATAGACCCTATAAAGTATCAGATTGAACTTGCGCGTTTTATGAATACTGCTCGTCAAGATCTTCCAGATATTGACATGGATTTTCCCTATAATCGTCGTGATGAAGTTTATCAACGTATTCAGGAAGCCTACCCTGGTCTCATGGCTCGTATTTCCAATCATATTCTGTTCCGTCAAAAAACGGCAACTAGACAGGCGCTACGTGAAGCTGGCTATCCTCAGCCGCCCAGGGATTTCATTCTCAACAAGATTGTTCGAAATGCCCAGGATCTTGCCCAAATCCAGGCGCGCACCAAGGAACTTCTTGGACAGAAGCGCACGACTTCTCTTCACTGCGGCGGTATTGTAATCTTCGAGGACGAGGGAAAAATTCCTGATGAACTTCTCTATAAAGCCGCTACGAATATTGCTCCAGCTCAATTATCACTAAATAAGGATGAAACAGAGGATGCTGGATACATAAAAATAGATATTCTGGCAAATCGCGGTCTGGCCCAACTCGCTGAACTACACCAGGTTCTCGCACCGCGCATGCGGGATTTCCTGGGAAGTCGTGCTAGTGATTCGCCGACTCTTCTCTCCTATCCAGCCAGGTCGCTACCAGCCGAACGTATATTATCGCAAAAGTCAGGGAATAATATTGGTATAACTTTCGCAGAGTCCCGTGGGATGCGGAAAATCTTGGCTGAGATGGAGCCGCAGTCTGTTACGGAAATCGCTATTGCCTTGGCGCTTATTCGCCCTGCTGCGGCGGCAGATGGCCGCAAACGCGATTTCCTGGAATTGTGGCGGGCACGTCTGTCTCTGACGGATCCCCTGCGCAGACCTATTCTATTCGACGACGATGCTCTGGCAGTTATTCGGGAGACCATGGGATGTTCGGCGGCCGAGGCGGACCAATGGCGCAAATCATTTGCGAAGCAGAATCCTGCTCGGCGTCTGGAATTCCGCCTGGCTCTTCAGGCCAAGGGGTATGATAGGGACTTTATAGATAGTGTAATAGATGACTTGAGTCAACTCGCACTATACAGTTTCTGTAAGTCCCATGCGCTCTCCTACGCACAGCTCGTGTGGGCCCTGGCATTCTGGAAAGCCCACGCTCCGCACGAATTTTGGATAGCGGCTTTGAATCATTGTCATAGTGAATATAGGCCGTGGGTTCATCGTCGAGAGGCCATTGCGGCCGGTCTCAGACTTCCAAGGGCCGCACCACCCTATAGGCTCGGCAAACGTGCGGGACAGCCAGCAGCCATTCCTATGAAGTCCCAGGAGCAAGCGGTGCTCTTACCTGATACCGACCCGAGGCAAATCGTCGTTGATATGAAGCGCTATGGCGTCTGGTTTGGCTCGGATTTTCTACCAGGCTGTGGACTCAGTGATAGGCAAATGACACTGGACGGGGCAATCCGCGTAAAATTTTGTGGCTTAATAGCTACTGGGCGTGTCTCCACGCAAAAAAGTTTAAATCAGCTGGCGCCCAAGGCTCAGCCTGTCACTCTCGTGACCATTGGAGTCGGTAATTCTCACTTCATTGATATCACTATGAAGGGAGATAAACGTGATTGCTTGAAATATGCGGCGGTGACGGGGGTGGGACTATATAGGAGGTCTGGACCTGGAGGTGTAATTGAGACAATTAACGCGGAAAGTCTGCACGGTGTTGGGTTGAATGTATTAATATCATAAATATTATATGAACTCTGGCCTACGTGGAATGTTTAAATAATTCTTCCGATTCTAATTCTTTCTCCTTATTTTTTGTATGATATTGTGCAAGCTCTGTTAGAATTGTGGCGAGTCGAGTGGTCTTATTTGTGAATATTGTTTTTAGCTTCGGTGGAGGTATGTCTGGCGAAATACCATATCTATCGTATTCAACTAGGAAGACATTGAGCTTATTATTGTATTTATTAATTGAAATATTCAGCTCAGGGCGATGAATTTCAATTATGATAGTATATTCACCATGTATAGCAGCACAGAAACCATCTGTAACTTAGATTTTACAATATTGTAGGATTAATTCATCATTTGTAGGGGATTTTTTAAAGGAGAATGAAATTATGCTATTTATCACATCCATTTATATGGATTATACTAATTTTTCAATTTCTGCTTTCAATTCTTTCAATCTCTCCTGTTTTTCCTTTAATTCAATTTTTACCGCGCCAGATTTATTATATTTCACATTTAATTTTAATTTCACAACTAATTTTCGCAGACTTTCGATTTCCTTTTCAAGTTCGGTGCGCCGCGTGGTGACATTCATTTTATATTCAGACATCTCAGCCGCTGCTGCACTGGCTGCCGCTGCACTTGCCTCTGCCCTTACAGCTCGTGTAGCACGGATTTCTTCAATCGGCGCATATTTTTCAAGTTTGTCCAGGGCAATACGAAGTCTATCGACTAGTGTTGTGTAAGGTGCCAAGGCGATGGCAACGGAACTATTGTTCGTTTTTACATCAATATTGCCGATGGTTTCGGTCAAAATTCGTAGTAATTCATCATAAGTAAAGACATCTTGTTTTATATTTCTAAGTCCAACTGTGCGTCTAATCTCGTTGATATTATTCATATTGAAGGCCGTTAGTGGATCTCCGCCAATATTTCTATTAAGTTCATCAATCTTACTGATCAATTCTGAGCTATATTTGCCAGTGTTTGGCATATCATATTGTCTAAGTGCCGCGGCTGCTGCTGCCGCCCCAGTCGCCCCAGTCGCCTCAGACTCGGATTCAAAACTCTCAAAACTCCTCTCCAATAAACTTCGGCAGGCATTTACAACAAAAATACTTGTTTTCGAACTACTTTTTGTCAGATCAACAACAGTTTTTAGGCTTATATTGGGTATTCTTGAATTTTTCGACTTTATATTTTCTAAGTATTTTTCGGACAGATATTCGGCGATTTGATTTTCGAATATGAGAGGTAGTAAGTAAGCCAGCAGATAGTTAATGGCCTGCGACCCCATTTCTTTAATTCTATTATCATAAATAGTCGCAGTTTTTCTGTAATACTCTGGTAAACGGGATATTTCAGGATTGCTAAATAAAATTTTCGAATTAAATCTGAGAAGGTCATCGGTAGTTACTGAAGTTCTGTATAATTCTGATGTTACAGCTCTATAAAGTCCCCATAGATTTCCACTAGGCTTTTCACCTTTCTCTTTTAATTGTCTGAAATGTTCTCTGAATGTATTTAATAAATCAAATACAAGTTGCCGAGATTCGCGTATATTTAATGAAAAGATATTATCAAATACTCGTTTATCCTTAATTGTTCTATATAAGGGATTATTAATCAATGCTCCGCTGTCAAAAATCCCTACAAAGCCAAGATATATTGAGTCAGGGACTTCTTTGCCTCTACCAACCAAAGGTGAAAAAATGAATGTCTGCATAGGGATAATGTCTCCTGGACAAAATACGGTAAATTGGGTTCCGCCAGACATTTCTCCAGTTATGAATTTCTGTCTGAAGATTCTATCCGACTCCTCCTTTGTCTGATAAATCGGGTCGGCGATAGTCTGTGTGACGCTGGTGGCAACTCCGCAGACATTTGGCATGAGAATATATACATTTTGCGGAACAACGTAAAAAATTTCGGGACTTATTTCGCCATGGGAGCAAATATATTTAATGGTAAGGTCATCTAGGGGCTTCGTGTGCTCTGGGCGTAATACTCCTACATAGGCCCCACCGCGGTTCGATTTACGGGTTTTCCTGGTTCTTTTCGGGACTTTCTGTGAGAGTCCCATTATCTAATTAAGGTAGATAAACTAAAACACGACCATGGCGGTCGGCAAATTGTTGTAGAAGTTCTTTGTTTTTTCTGTGATTTTCAGTTGCGGGAACACCACGTGCTCTAAGCCAGGCTTTGATGAGTTTATCATTATCCCGTAATTCAATTGTTTCAGGACCATTTGGTATTTTTTCATTTATTCCAGGGATGGTCGATGGTATCGAGCTACAAAGGGGTGTTTTGGTTTTTATTTTATATTGTTTAAGGGTGTCTGATGGAATTAGTTGTTCGACATAAGTGACATTTTTTGCCCATGGAGGGGGCGCCACGTCGCATGTTTTAGAAGTGTGCCCATAGCGTGAGCAGAAGCCACAATATAGGGAGTTTCGCACGGGACATGATGTCGGCAGATGCGGAATCATGAAATTCGGTAGAATTTCACGACATTCTGTGCAGAATTCTGGGATTGCTCCTTGCTGAATTTTTCGTTTATTTTTCTCCTGTGTTTCTTTTACTTCACGAATAGCACTACTAATATTATCTGCTGCAGTTATATTTTTTGTGACCTCTAGGTGATCAGTAAGAGTAAATGTATTTTGCATGGAGTCTGTGGGAGGGGTTGTAATTTTCTTACTACTTTCACAGTTTTTTTCAATTTGACCGTCGTTATCTTTTTTAATTTTTACTTTAATTTTACGAACGGCAGTAGGAGGAGGCATTTCGATGGTATTTTTTTCTACCAAACTCATTTCTTATTTAATGATATTTATGTAATAGTTCAATAAAATTTTATCGAATGAATGTGTTCAATTTTTCTTTCTTTCTTGACGTATTTTGTTTAAGATTATATGTGTTTAAAAAACCGTTTCTCCGTTCACTTGACTAATTAGATGTCATCTTTAAGCAATCCTCCTTATCCTCCAGGTTATACATTTCATGACCAGGATACAGTTGATTCTTTGATTAAACCAGTTCATTCTTTTCAGTCAAGTCTTTCTCAATATTCTAACAAAAAAATAATATTACTTACATCGAATGTCATAAAAGATAATATGATATTTGCGAATGGGTTATATCAAAATATACTAAATTTTTACAATATGTTTGAGTCAATGGGTCACATACCTCTTATCCTTTTTGATGAAAAACCTGAGCCCGAAGATATCAAGGATTTTCTGAAAAACTATCGTTATGTTTTACCTGAAACCGTCATAAAGTCCGAGATTCCAATATATTGCTTAATAGAAATTGGTATGACAATTCAACCTGAGTTTCGTCAATTTCTAAAAGACTTCGGCACTAAAATTATGAAAATATTTCTAGGAAATATACTCAATATAGATGTTGAAATTTCAACCAGAATGCCAGAAGTGAATTTTCCTCATCATTTTGGCGGACACTATAATTTACTCCTATCAAGTCCTCATTATAATCAGAATAAACAATACGCGGCTGCAATTCATAATACTTCATATGAAATGAGCAAAGTTGCTCCATATGTCTGGTCGGATGAAATATTGAAAAAATCTCTGGGACAGTCACAAAAACCTAAGACGTGGGATGCGACGAAAAATTGGCGAAAAAGAAACATAATTATCATGGAACCAAATTTAGGTTTTCAAAAATGTTTTTATGTCCCTCTATTAATCGCAGCAGCATTCGCCAGAAAAAACTCAGAATGGGAAGGAAATATAAAAATTTATAATTTCCAAAATGTTTTACGTAATAAAAATTTTGAAGCAAATATCTATCCTCTTTTGGGGCTTAATAAGGAAAGAATTGAACTGCTGAGTCGTTTTCCAATTAATGAAATAATGGAGAGTAATCGTGATGCTGTATTTATTCATCATCAAGTTAACAATGAATTTAATTATATGTTTTTTGAACTAATGAGTCAGGGATTTCCAGTGATTCATAATGTAGATTCATGGAAAAACTATGCTTATTATTATTCGACGTTTCATTCTGGGTCACAGGAAGTTACCAAACTTCTCTATAAAGTATTTAGTGAGCATTCCCAAAATATATCTGTATATAAATGTCATTATGAATGTTTAGCATGGTCACATAGTATTTATAATCCATCGAATCAGAAAATATGGAATGAATTACTGTTCAATCCTCTCCTTGAAAATGTATTGAGTTAGTTTGTTTTGTCTGTAGGAATATGTAACCATAAAATTTGATATGTTGTTTTCATAATAAAGAGAATACCGATATGAGTCTTACAATATCAACAGACGTGCAGTTAGATAAACAAATAAATCAAATTGATTATTCCAAAAAAACATGTAAAGAACTTATTGCATTTTGTAAAGAAAAGAATATCAAAGGATATAGTGGAAAAACGCGCGATGATATTATCAAGATAATTCATTCATATGATGAAAAGGATAAACAGGACACGGGTAAATTCCGAACAAATATAAAGGACCAATTTTATACAAATGAGAATGTGGCAAAACAATGTATTCATTCTATTATTAATTTGTTGTCTAATCCAGAAGAATTTCTATGGGTAGAACCCTCAGCAGGAAATGGTGCATTTCTAAATAACATTCCTGCTTCATATGAAAAAATTGGGCTTGACATTGAACCAAGAGCCAAGGATATTTATCAGCAAGATTATTTGAAATGGATTCCACCAATAAATAGAGATATTATTGTATTTGGTAATCCGCCGTTTGGAAGACAATCCTCTTTGGCCAAATTGTTTATTTCGAAAAGTTGCAAAATCGCTAAGATAGTAGCATTTATTCTACCAAAATCATTTACAAAGCCGAGCATGTTTAATGCGTTTGATCTAACATTTCATCTTATTCATTCTGTAGAATTAGAAAAAGATTCATTTGTTATAAATGGTTCAAAATATGATGTTCCATGTGTATTTCAAATATGGCAGAAAAAGGATATGAATAGAAATATTGAAGAAAAAATAAATCCAGTTGGATTTACCTATGTGAAATTTTCCGATGATTATGATATTGTATTTAGAAGAGTAGGTGGTTTAGCTGGGAAATGCTATAAGAATGATGGAACTAATTATAGTATTCAGTCACATTATTTTATAAAGTTTAATGATAAAGTAGATACCGTTATTGATAATATTATTGAAAAAATAAATAATCATTTATTTCCAAGTAATACACTTGGGCCACGCAGTCTTTCAAAATCTGAGGCAAATATTGTGATAAATGATATTATTCGTCCTTATATTCAATCTCTTTCTTCTTAAAAACGCGTCGAGAAGATTTAATCTCAGGAGATATTACTCCGCCGCGAAATTCGTTATTATTGCTTCTGGCTATTACTTTAAGGGCATTTTTTTCAATAAAACTTTGAAAGTGATTGAATGAACATTGAAGTCTACTTTGTGTGCTATTACATTTTATGTCGAGGTGAATAGCGCCAGATAATTTTTGCAGTTCATTTCGAATAGAATACATCTGTGCATGCTCCTCTTCAGTTGGTTTTCTCTTTTGAGGAACAGATTTTACAGATTTATCGAGTTCTTCGATTTGGGAACGAGTCAGGCTTCCAAATAATAATTCTTTTGAGTCAGTCAAGTCAATTTCAATAATACTGACAATCTTTTTAGTATTTGTGGAATCATTTTGTATGTATTGAATGACTGTTAGATGAATAGGTTGTCCACTGCTAACAGCATCAAATACGCGTAAACAATCTGCCATACAAACTGAATTTGGACTACAAGATGTTTTAATAGAAACATCGCAATTATCGAGACGATTGAGTGCTGATGGTAAGTCCATTTTACTGGTATACTTAATGTTTTTTAATTCTTCCTTGGTAGCACCATATACTTCACTAATTAATTCTTTTTCCCAGGAAAATCCGTGAGCTTGAACTTCCTTTCTATCCGATATCATTTGTGTTTTTAGTGTAATCACTGATTTATTAATAAGAGTGTTTATGTTGGATTTATTTGATAAAATGGATTTTGTTATTTTCTTAAAAGTATGATGCATGTTGGATGCAAATCAACATAATGACATTTAGTCTTAATATTTCTGTGGTTTATTTCATGATCAATTTAGTCTTAATATTTCTGTGGTTTATTTCATGATCAATTTTTTTTCAATGATAGAGTAATCATTAAGACTTTTTCTAGGGAGGGGCTTAATTGGAGATTTATAAAATTATATATAAATTATAAATATTTAAAAGATTGCAAATAAAGTTTCAATTGATATTTTCGATTGCGTTAACAATACATATTCCAAATTCTCGTTGAATATAGAATGCGTATAGGTATAACTTATACGGCCTCGCCTTCTATTTTTGGCGGAGGTCGTGGACAGACATCCATAAATCTAGCAAAGGCTCTTGAGACATCGCAAAAATATCAAATAGACTTTATAAGGGTCGCCGCTACAGAAAAAGATAGAGTGTGGTTTGACGATGCTCCTGAACTCAACAATCCAAAAATCCCTGTTGAGTCAATCCAGACCAAAGACTATGATATTTTGATTGATATAGACGGATTTCTTTCTGCTGAAATTCGGACAAAAATTTCTAAAACATGTATAATTTTTTATCGTAAGTCATTTGTAATAAATGAAATAGAAAATGCAGTATATAATAATATACCCTTGCCTCTTAATTTTATTGGCGCTGATGCAGTATGGATGTGGAAAGAAATGAATGCAGGTGAAGAAAATTTTTTGCGCGAAGTAATACCTATTCCTATTACATTCATACCTTTCCTATGGTCTCCTGTGTTTATTGAAAATTATCTTCGAGATAAACAACACTGCATGAACTCATCTGATGAAGCAACAAGTGAAAAGAGTAAAACTATACTACATTTAATTGATAATAATTATGATAACCAGAGTAATTCTATTTTGCCTTTAGTGGCAACTTCAAAACTATTGAATTGTGAATTTTTTGTGAAAAGAAAATATGACTTTACAGTGCGAGTTGAAAACGGCGAGGATTTATCAAATAATAATTTTTTTAGAAGAAATATATGGAACAATTCTGTTAAACTGCATAATAATGAATCTCTTGTTGAGTTCTGGACGCGTTGTAGAATTTGCGATTGGAAATCAATTGATTCATCTTACAATCATGTAGCTATATCGAATATCCGTTTTACATCATTGAAGCATTTTATGTTAGATATAGCATGGTTAGGTATAAATTATGTGCATAATTCGTCGATACTAGCAGATTTATCTCCAGGTCTATCTAGATTTTACTATGAAGAATGTGAAATATCTCAAATGGAAAAGTGTATTCATGCGGCTATAGTATCGTCGCATATGACAAATTATGAATTGTCTGAATTAAGGAATATAATTACACAACGGTTTTCACCAGAAATAAATGGTGAGATTGTTTGCCAGGCAATTTCAGATATTTGCCATAAATCCCAGCAAACCCAGCCGACTGTCGAGCCATCAATTCAATCTAATATTCAACTTACAACCGTGCCAGATACAACATCCACACTAATACCAAAATCATATAAATTTTTGTTCGTGGATTTCTGGGAAAATTTTGAACCACGTAATAATTTCTTCGTCGATATGTTCCAGTATTATAATATCCCTATAGAGCCTCTCGCGCCAGAATCAACGGAAGTGCCAGACGTAATATTTTGCGGACCTTTTACCGATCATCCAGGGAAAAATAGAAATTCATGGGACCCTTCTATACCACGCATATACTTCACAGGAGAATCTCAGGATTTCTGTCCGAATCCATTTGATGACCCTGCGATAAAACTTTTTCTCTCTTTTAATTTAAGGGAAGATGATAGAAACATCCGTCTGCCATTGTGGGTATTTTTCCTGGATTGGTTTTATATTTTACCAAAATCCAGCGAAACAGCCGCCGCAGCCGCAGCCGCAGCCGCAGCCGCAGCCTCCTCCACTGCCACTGCCACCCTCCCAGCCTATAAACAATACCCAAGAAATCCTGGAATCCATCCCCTCGAATACGCAACCACAACTCATTCAATCTCCTATGAAGCCCGTCCTGAATTCTGCGCGTTCGTTGTCTCAAACGCATCTTCAAACATACGAAACATATTTTTCAAAAAAGCAAATGAATACAAAAAAGTCAACTCGGCAGGTGGAGCGTTCAATAATATTGGAGGACCACTCCCTTCAAAGGGAGCAGGAGGCGCAGAAGGAGATGCCGTGAAAATAAACTACCTTCAAAATCATAAATTTAATATCTGTTTTGAGAACCACAGTGAACCTGGCTATATTACAGAAAAACTTCTTCATGCAAAACTGGCAGGGTGTGTTCCTCTTTATTGGGGCGACGTAGGGGCGCAAATTGATTTTAATAAAAATTCCTTTATAAATCTAACAGGAAAAAATCTTACTCAAATGATGAATACCTTGAAATATTATGATGAACATCCTGATGAATCAGCTAAAATTGCCTCCACTCCTCCTCTATCTAGCCAAGATATTCTTACTTGGTATGATAAATTCAAGAATATTGTCAAAAAAACTATTAAAATTATTGAGAATTCAAAAAAACACCAGAATACGGAATTTATCACTCAATCTCCAGTATTTGTAACGTATTTTGATTCCACAACATTGAATTCAAAATTAAGAAAAGACTTGAAACTCGGATGTCAATTCCTGGAAAAACAACGAATGCATTATCCTGAACTCAAATATGTTATGTATTGTCCTGATAATATTGACATATCATCCAATTCTTATCTATTAAGTTATCCGTTTGTAAAATGTGTTCCAATTAATCTTAATAAACTGACGAGCAAATATAATATTAGTAATGGCGAGGAATACTGGCAATATAATAAATATGGATGGAGATTAATATTGTTAAATGAAATTGTTACTTCTACCGATGAAATTTTAAAAAATAAAACAATTATTTGGACAAATCCTGGGACTGTATATATAAATATTCCAGATTTTTTTGTTAAATTTCCTCAAGAATCCGAGGAAGGGTGTATTTTTATGCGAGATCCATATGTCACTAATTCACAATGGTGTCCACAGAACATTGTAGATACTTTGAAATTATCAGTCGAGGATTTATCTGCTAATTTTGTTTTTCCTGAAATAATAGTATTAAAAAATAATAACTCTATAGTTAAACGTTTTTTCAGCGAATGTTTAGAAATTGATAGTAGGTTAAATATAATTTGTAATAAAACTTTTGTGGAAATTAGTAAGAATAATGAAATAATTGGAAATTCTCATGATACACTTCTATACAGTATACTTTTGAGAAAATACAAATTACCAAATATTGACTTTACAGAGTTTGTTGATAGAATAAGTATGTATTCGTGTGTAAATAATGGCAAATCAATATATTTTCACTCTGGAAAATTTCTTGAAATTCATAGACTTTTTTCAAATATTGATAATATAAAAATTATTAATTTGGAGAGAAGACCAGATAGATTGGAGAGCTTATATAAAAGTTTTCCAACTTTGACAAATTTTTCAAATGTTTTTAAAGCTACAGATGGAAAACAGTTGGAAATGACACCAGATCTTAAACATTTATTTAGAAATAATGATTTTGACTGGAAAAAATCAGTGATGGGGTGTGCGTTGAGTCATATGAGAGTGTGGCTGAAACTTGTAGAAGACAATTTGCCTTTTGTAAATAATTATATGATTTTAGAAGATGATGTTCGATTTAATATTTCAATGCTAGATACATTTGCAAACTCTATGCGTGATTTACCTTCAGATACGTGGGACGTATTATACCTGGGAGGAGTCTTACCATGTAATCGAGAAATTTATGGAAATGTCCTTGAACATGTTAAAGGTAATTGGTATAAAATTAAAGCAAATAGTTATTTTTCAAAAGGAGAAGAAATAAATATCTTTCATCATTGTTTATATAGTTACGTGTTGAGCAAGAGAGGAGCTGTAAAATTGCTAAAAATGATAGAAGAAAATGGAATATGGACAAGTATGGATCATTTAGTGATGGCACTAAATATGAAGGGAGGAGAAATTTACAGTCATTATGAAAGTGTAACATATTCCTATCAAGAAATAGATGAAGAATATATGAAAACAGAATATGATAATTTTAATCGAGTGGTAAAATACGATAGTGATATATGGAATAATACAGATAAGTTTGTAGGGATATGGTAAAAGGTAAGAGTGTGTAATATAAAATAGAATTAATAGAAATAAGAAACTACTTCTATGGAGTCTATATTGCAAGAAAGTGCGTGGTATTAGAGTAAAAATAAGGGGGGAATAAAATAATTATGCGAAAAGTTAGATGGTATTTGTATGCGTATTCTGAAAAGTTGTCGGGGCAATTCCCAGGAATCCCCAGGAATCCCCAGGAATTCCAAGTAAATCTATACAAAACATTCCTATAAAGTTAAAAAAACTTTGCCAGCCCTGGGCGGAGTTTTAAAAAAATTTTTGAAAACGAAAAAAAAGATTTGGCGAAACCCTTTTGGCGGATCGGCTCGGAAGTCCGAAAAAATTTTTTTTGAACTTTGCCAGCCCTGGCAAGTCTCCGCCAGCCCTGGCAAGTCTCCGCCAGGACTGGGAATAGACTGGCACTTAGACCGAGAGGCTTAGCGGGGAAGTCTCTCCAGATATGGGCGCAAAACTCTCCCCAGGGCTGGCAGAGTTCCAAAAATTTTTAGAAAACGGAAAAAAAAGATTTGGCGAAACCCTTTTGGCGAATCGGCTTGGAAGTCTGAAAAAAATTTTTTAGAAACTTTGCCAGCCCTGGGAAGTCTCCGCCAGGGTTGGAAACGAACCTGGTCAATCTCAGAACACAAAACAGAGCCCTACGGCATACTCCCTATAAAGTCAAAACTCTCCCCAGGGCTGGCAGAGTTCCAAAAATTTTTTGAAAACGGAAAAAAAAAGATTTGGCGAAACCCTTTTGGCGGATCGGCTTGGAAGTCCAAAAAATTTTTTTAAAAACTTTGCCAGCCCTGGGAAGAGAGTACGGAGTAGTAAGTCCGAGCAGGGTCTGGC
>Ga0214917_10004947_pt1 | contig 14462 bp, 11 predicted proteins | sample LL_1208_BB_MetaG_FD_177983 | JGI IMG/M metagenome (GOLD analysis project Ga0214917, IMG submission 177983) | Freshwater microbial communities from Lake Lanier, Atlanta, Georgia, United States - LL_1208_BB | ecosystem: Environmental > Aquatic > Freshwater > Lake | place: USA: Georgia | collected... | reverse complement strand
ATATCTTTCCCGACAGCTCGATGTTTTTGGCGGGGGATATTCGGGCGAACGAGAATCTGGAGCTGACCTCGCTGCACACCTTATTTCTCAGGGAGCACAATCAACTGGCCTCCGCTATCTCAGTCGCCAATCCGAAATTGACAGATGAGCAGATTTACCAGCGGACTCGTCGTCTGGTAATGGCAGAAGTGCAGGCGATCACCTACCAAGAGTTTTTGCCTGCGATGCTTGGTGCAAATGCCCTACGTCCTTATCTAGGGTATCGGCCGGATGTGAATCCAGGTTTGGCGACAGAATTTTCAACGGCAGGTTTCCGCGTCGGCCACACCTTAATTAACGATGACATTCAATTTCTAAATAATGAAGGAGCGGAGGCAAGGGCGGGGCTTGCCTTGGCTTTTGCCTTTTTCAATCCCGGGCCGTTGAAAGAGTCGGGACCAGACGGGCTTCTGAAATATCTAGCTACCGACAATACCCAAGAGGTGGATCCCCAACTGGTCGAGGGACTGCGAAATTTTCTTTTTGGGCCTCCTGGAGCCGGTGGACTTGATCTTGCCTCTCTCAACATCCAGCGCGGGCGAGATCACGGTTTGCCTGATTACAATAGCGTGCGAGTCGCTTATGGACTTCCAAGAGTCACGAGCATGGCCCAAGTGACGAGTGATGTGGCGTTGCAGGCTCAGTTACTTTCTCTTTACAGCAATGTGGATTCGATGGACCTGTGGGTGGCAGGTTTGGCAGAGAATCACGTGGCAGGGTCGAGTGTTGGACCGACCTTCCAGAAAATCATTGCCCATCAGTTTGAGAGGACGAGGGACGGGGATGCGAACTGGTATGAAAGATCTTTTTCGGGAAAACAATTGGCTGCCCTGCGGGCAACCAAACTGTCCGACATTATCCGACGCAATACCAGTCTCACCAAAATCCAGGACAATGTATTCTTCTTTGACGAGGAGACTACGTTGGCTGGGTTGGCGGCTAAAGTGGGCTTCCTTCCACCGGATTTGGTTCAGGGACCCGGAGCCTCGGGACCCGTGCCTTCGCTGGACGGGAAAGGGAACAATCCGGCCCACCCGATGTGGGGAGCGGCGGGAGCGGACCTTTTAAGAATTGCGGCAGCGGGTTATGCAGATGGGATTTCTAATCCTGCCGGGGAAAATCGGGCAAACCCACGATTGATTAGTAATACAGTGGGGGTGTTGACCACCGAGTTTTCCAATGCGCGGAATATGGCCAGCTATGTTTATGCGTGGGGCCAGTTTATCGATCACGATTTGGGTCTAACCACAACGGGGGATACAGCATTTAATATTTCGGTTCCAAAAGGGGATGCTTCCTTTGATCCCTTCTCGACGGGGACGCAGGTGATTCCTTTGAACCGATCGGACTACAATCCAGCGACAGGAACAACCACCCCGATCGTTGGACAGAAAACGGTGAAAGTGGTCGTTCAACTGCCTCCTCCTCCGAAATCGCCGAAGAAGTAGTTGGAATAAAATGAGGAGGGTTTTGGGTTTACGCGATGATTTCGACTCGGGTATCGAGCGGAATGAGGTCGTAGAGCTTGATCACGTCGGCATTCCGTAGGCAAACACAGCCGGCGCTGGCGGGCTGGCCGATGAGGTCTTCGCGGTTGGTGCCGTGGATATAGATGTAGCGGTCTTTGCTGGTTTTGTTGTGATCTTCCTCTCCGTCGAGCCAGAGAATGCGGGTGAGGACCAGATTCTTTTCTTCCACCGGGTCGGAGGATTTCCAGACACGACCGGTGGGTTTGCGTCCAACAAAGTGGGTTCCAGATTCAGCGTTATCGCCGATCTTTTGACAGATCCGGTGCCACCCGAGGGGGGTTTTGTTGCTGTTGGGTTCAGAACCGGTGCCTTTTTGTGCGGTTGAAACCGAGAAAGAGCGGGAGATAGAGCCGTCGTCGGCGATGATGTCGATACGCTGGGCGGATACGGAGACGCGTAGATGAGGCATTTGATTTAGGTTAAAGTTGGACGAGACGACTTAACGAGAAGTTTCTGGCGGCAGAACAAGGAGAACGGGGCCTGGTGTGATTCGCCACCAGTTTCCTGTGGAAGAACGTTCGGAGGGAGTGGTGAAGTGATACTGATCGAGGCGAAGGCGGAGATAATCGTTTTTGGAAGAGTGGGGCTGGGAAGGGAGAAGATTCCAGACTTCAGGTTCGCCAGCATGGAGTTTTTCAAGGAAGGGAGTGAACCAGCCGGGGAGTTGGCCGCGTTCCGCGGAGAGAGCGGCAAACCACATCTGCCAGTCAAGACGGGGTTGGAGGGGAGCGATTTGGGGTGGGAGACGATCCGGGGGGCCGGCCTTGTATTTGAATACGATGGGCTGCCACTGGATTCCGTCGGAACTGCGTTCGAGCGTGAGTTCGGGGCGGCGAGTGGTCATGACAGCGAAAAGTCCGTAGCCGGAGGTGAGATGCCATGGGGCAAAGGTTCTTTCCCACTGAGTGAAAAGAGATGAGCTGGTTTGGGGTAAGAGACCTAAGGTTAAAAAAAGCGTGGGGACTGCGAGGACCAGTTGGAGAAGGGCGGCCAGAGAGCTTAGGTGGCGCCAAGGAACGGGCGTGTAGGGAAGTGGAATCGTTTTGGCTTGGAGCCAGGAGGGGAAGTAACGGTTATCGATAAGGGCAAGGCAGAGGGCGATCGTGAGGAGGTTGAAATAGGCGTAGTTTCCGGTGAAGGCGATCAGGCCCATCAAGGAAAGGAAGCCGAGCGAAGCGGTGAGGCGGGCTTTGGGTTGGGGAAAGAGGATTGCGAAGGGAAGCAGGAGTTCGATGATGAAGGTGAGAATGGTGGAGAGTTTAAGAAGCGGGTGAGGGAGTTGATGGATGAACCAGGCGAGGGGGTTGGGAATGGGTTGGGTTTCGAAGTGATAGGTCATGGCGGAGAGGTCCGCCCAGGTGGGGTCGCCGCTGAGGATTTTGACGATTCCCGAGCTGAACATGAGACGAAAGAGGAGGAAGGTGAGTGCGAAGCGGATGAGTAGGGGCGGAATATCGAGGCCGGGTGAGCGAGGAAGGATGCTGGGTTTTTCAAGAAAGATAACAAGAAAGCCAACTTCGAGTAGTAGAGTGTCCCACTGGAAGGAGAGGAAGTCGTGACCGATGTTCACGAAGGAGAGCCAGCAGATCCAAGACAGGATGGCGCCGATTGGGCGAAGAAAGCCAGTGAGAAGTAAAAGGGAACCGACGATTCCGAGTAGGGCGATCAGGTGGAGGGTGAAATTTGATGTGCCAAAAATCCATCCGAGGGATGGGAGGGCCCAAAGTGCGGTCTCGGGAGATAGGACTTTAGTGGCGCGAGACAGAAGATCGTTAGCGGGAAGGATCCCATTGGGCCCGATTAGGCCGGGGATCTGGAAGTACAGTGAAAGAAGGGCGAAAAAGTAGGAGAGGCCTGTGAGGCGGGCTAGAAACCATAAGCCGATGGAGTAGTTCATAGGGTGAGTGGCTGGATTTGATTGTCCTACATTCCCGGGAAAGTGGGATAATTTTTGTGCTGGTGGGAATAGGGGGAGTAAAAAAAAATTGAAAAAAGACCGAACCCTTTTTTGTTTGCAGCAGTTTAATCCTGTATGAAGACAACCACACAAGACACACGATGGAAATCACAAGATCGCAACGCTGGAAGCTCTCCCCGCGGGGGGCCTTCGGCTCACGAGGAGAGAAAGGGGCCGGACTTGTCCGACCGTTTGCTCTCCTTTACCTCCAACCTACTTGGTTTGGCGGGAAGCCTGCCTGAAGATCGGGCGGCTGGGCATCTGGCGGAGGAACTTCTTCGCTCGGGCACAGCAGCTTACTTCCGGCATGGGGAGGCGGAGGGATCGCCCTCGGCAAAGGAGTTTGCGGAAAAGTTCCGCGCCTGCCTAACCGAGTTGCGGGTATCCCGTCGGGCACTCCAGCTTTTGGCCAAAGCGGGTCTTCCTTGTGACGGACAGGCGGTGAGAACGGCTTTGGAGGAGGTGGATATTCTCATTCGCATCTTCTTTTCCAGTATCCGGACCCTGGAAAATAAAGCAGCCGCCTGAGGAACGGTTGCGCTGGGGCGCGGCCGATCCGGATCCCCTGATGAAGGGGAAGAGCCGGATCGGTCGCCCTCGGCATTGTTCGCCCAACCCTAGTTGGGTATTATGAGACGGTAAGACTATGGGACAGTTCTCCATCTCTATGCCTCAGTTAGGGGAGTCGATCGCCGAGGCGACTTTATTGCGGCTCAAGGTCAAGCCAGGCGAAACGGTTAAAGCGGATCAAGAGGTCGCAGAGGTGGAGACGAGTAAAGCAGTCATGAGTGTGACGACGAGCTACGGGGGTGTATGGAAAGAGTGGAAAGCCAAGGAGGGGCAAAGTTATCCTGTGGGAACTGTTTTGGGTTACGTGGAGGTGGCGGGCCGAGAAGAGTCGAAAGGAACAAAAAAGAGCTCAGATGGAGGCCGGAAGGTTCCACCCAAGGAAAAAGAGGGTAAAAAGAAAATTCACTCGAATGGAGAAAATGGAAATGGAAAGGTAGTATTGCCGACCATCCAAGGGTTGCCCGTCCCTGCACGTGCGGCAGGGGCTAGTTACTTATCGCCGAGAATGAAGGCGCGAATTGAGGAGCTGGGCTTGCATGCGGCGGATTTAGCGGGATTGGCGCCAAGTGGAGCGAAGGGAAGAGTGACGATTGAAGATTTTGAAAAGTTCATGCTGGATTTAGAGAAGCAGAAACTGACTCCTGCCTCCTCAATGCGGGTAGCAGTGGCAGATGCGATGCGAAGAAGCTGGTTACGCCCCTTGGCCACTGTTGGGAGAACGGCGGGAATGGATGCGCTGCTAGCACATCGAAAAAAGCACCCTGCCAAACCGGGGCCTACCCTGTACGCCGTGCGGGCACTCGGAATCGCTTTGGCGGAGAACAGTTTGCCAGCGGGGCGGTTGGTGGGCAGTCGGATTGTGCATCCAGGGTCGATCGACATTGCCTTTGCAGTTGAGGCGGAGGATGGAGTTCTTGTTCCTGTCCTTCGGAGGGTGAATGAAACGGACTTAAACACGCTGGCGGCGCTTTATGCTGAAAGAATGAAGCAGGCTAAGGAGCGTAAAATTCCAGCCGAGGCGTTGGGGGGGTCTGTAGCGGTTGTGACAAATTATGGAACGTTTGGTTTGGATTGGGCGACTCCGATTCCATTGCCCGAGCAAAGTTTGGTGTTGGGTTTAGGTGCGGGAAAGAAAGTTCCCGATTGGGATGAGAAGGCACAAACCTTTCAGCCTAAGACCGTGGCACCTTTGACGTTGAGTTTCGATCATCGGGTGATCGACGGTGGGGCAGCGGGTCGGCTATTGGCGCGGGTAGCGGAACTGTTGGAAAACCCAGAAAAGCTTTAAGCTTTTCTGAAAAAAATGAAAACTGCTATGAATTTGGGAAAAACCGCAATCCCGGCTCTGGAAAAGGCGGTTCAGGGAGAGTGGGTTAGTTTTGAAGGGAACGAATTTTACAAGATCCGACACTATGATCAGATGCGTCCTTTTTTTATTTCAGTGGTAAGCGATGCCGACCACTGGATGTTTATCTCAAGCAACGGGGGGTTAACTGCTGGCAGGCGGGATGCGGATCACGCCTTATTCCCCTACTACACGGATGACAAGATACGGGACCAGGCGGAGATCACAGGGAGCAAGGCTATCTTCAGGGTTCGATTGCGATCGAAGGAATATTTGTGGGAGCCTTTTTCTGAAAGGGGACACGGGGCTTATCGAATCGAAAGGAACCTTCTGAAAAACCTTTGGGGAAATCAACTTGTATTTGAGGAGGTGAATCAAGATTTGAGTCTTACCTTCCGTTATGGATGGTTTAATAGCCAGAAATTCGGATGGATCCGGCGGGCTTGGTTGGAGAATACTTCGAAAAATCGTATTCCAGTCATCTTTTTGGATGGAATTCAAAACCTGATGCCTTCGGGGGTGGGAAATCAGTTTAACCTAGGTTTCAGCACGCTTTTGGATGCTTACAAAAGGAATGAACTTCTTCCAAAGACAGGACTTGGAATCTTTCGGTTGAGTGCAATTCCGGTGGATCGACCAGAACCCGCGGAAGCTCTTCTTGCCACGGCAGCGTGGTCGGTTGGAACTTCTTGGAAGAATATTCTGCTCTCCTCGCAGCAACTGAACGCTTTTCGGGGTGGTCAAAAAATACGATCAGAAACAGATGTCTGTGGGGAACGGGGGGCATATTTTCTTTGCGGGCAGAAGATTCTTCAACCGAAACAAACGATCGACTGGCTGATTGCCGCCGATGTGGATCAAAGTTCTGCCGACTTGATTCGCTTGCAAAAGAGCCTTCAGGATCACGTTTCTCTGAAAAAAAATGTGATCGAAGATATTCAAAGGGGAACGGACGAGCTGCGTCGGATCGTTGGAGGAGCGGATGGGTTACAGATTTCGGCCCGATTCATGGGGTGTGTCCGCCACTATAGCAATACGCTTTGCAATATTATGCGGGGGGGTGTGTTTGAGGATGGTGAGCGCATATCTTTGTCGGACTTGGACGACTTTGTGCGGCTCAACAGTCCTGAGTTGTCTTCGCGCTGCGGTTTCCTCTTTCGGAAACTTCCGGAAGGTTTGTCTTATCGGAAGTTGGTAGCGGTTGTTCAGACGAACGGAGACCCCCAACTCGAGCGCGTCTGCAGGGAGTACTTGCCACTCACTTTTAGTCGTCGTCACGGAGATCCAAGCCGGCCGTGGAATCGATTTTCCATACCAGCCCGGACTGCAGACGGGCGAAGAATTCTTAATTATGAGGGCAACTGGCGTGATATCTTTCAAAACTGGGAAGCTCTAGCTCACTCGTATCCCGGATACACAGGAGGGATGATTTGCCGTTTTCTCAATGCGACGACTGCAGATGGCTACAACCCTTATCGGATCACTCGGCAGGGAATGGACTGGGAAGTTCCCGAAGCTCATGACCCTTGGGCCTGCATCGGGTATTGGGGAGACCATCAGATCATTTATCTTTTAAAGCTGCTGGAACACCTTTTCCGTCATGACCCAAGAGAGTTGGGAGATCTTCTGAATCGGGAAATCTTTGCTTACGCCAATGTTCCCTATCGCCTTCACCCTTATTTCCGGATGGTGGAGGATCCGAAAAACACCGTCATCTTTGATCGTGACTTGCACAATACGATCCAACAACGGGTGCGAAAATGTGGTTCAGATGGAAGGCTTCTTTGGGACAAACAGGGGAATGTACGACAGGTGAATTTGGCCGAGAAACTTCTTGTTCCGCTTCTTGCTAAACTTTCGAATCTAATTCCGGACGCGGGTATCTGGCTCAACACACAACGACCTGAGTGGAACGATGCCAATAATGCGTTGGTGGGGCAGGGGACTTCGGTGGTCACCCTAGCCTATATCCGGCGATATCTCGCTTTCGGCAAAAAGCTCTTTCAGGACCGAGGGACCCAAAAGTTTGCCCTTTCGACCGAGGTAGCAGATTACTTGGCGGCGATTGAGAATGTTTGGCGAAAGCATAGGAACAAACTTTCTGGCAAGATCTCGGACCAAGATCGTCGTCGAATCATGAATGATCTAGGGCGTGCAGGAACCGTATATCGGCGCCGTCTGTATAGAGGGGGAATCTCCTCGTCAAAAACTCTAGTACTCGGAAAGCGGCTCACAGACTTCTTTTCTGCCTCCATGGAGTGGGTGGATCACACCCTTCGGGCGAATCGCAGGAAGGACGGGTTGTATCACTCCTATAATCTGATTGATCTGGCGAGTCCGGGCAGGGTTGGGCTCCGGCATCTCTATGAAATGTTGGAGGGGCAGGTGGCAATTCTCAGCTCAGGCTACCTGTCGGCAGCCGAATCCTTGAAACTTCTTCAGGCTTTGAAGCGAAGTGCGATATACCGCCCTGATCAGCATAGTTATCTTCTTTATCCCAATCGTCGTCTCCCCGGTTTTCTTGAGCGAAACAATCTGCCTGCAGCTGAAGTTAGGCGTTCCCGCCTTCTGCAGAAGTTGATTCAGGAAGGGAATCAGGATCTTGTGATTCGGGATGTTTTGGGGAAGGTTCATTTTCATGGGGGCATCACAAATGCAAGAGATGTAAAATCTATTCTAGAGAAACTGGCGCAGCGGGGGCTTTATCGAGATCTGGTTCGAAAGGAGACGGGAAGGGTACTGGCGATTTATGAGTCCTTGTTCGATCATCAGTCTTTCACCGGACGTTCGGGGACATTCTATGGGTATGAAGGATTGGGCTGTATTTACTGGCACATGGTTTCCAAGCTTCTTTTGGCAGTTCAAGAGACTTACTTCCAGGCTGTTTCCAAAAAGGCGCCTGCCAAAATATGCCGTGCTCTGGAGCAAGCTTATGCAGATATTCGCAACGGGTTGGGTGATGCGAAATCCCCTGAAATATATGGGGCCTTTCCTATGGACCCCTACTCGCACACTCCAGCCCAGTCCGGAGCACGGCAACCGGGCTTAACGGGACAGGTGAAAGAGGACATTCTGTGTCGATGGGGAGAGCTGGGTGTCAAAGTCAATGAAGGGCAGATCCTTCTCGAGCCCCTACTCCTTAGCAAAGATGAGTTTCTCGATAAGCCGACTGAGTTTCACTACTGCGATATCGAGGGGCAAAGACGCAAATGGCTACTTCCATCGAAAAGTCTCGGATTTACTATGTGCCAGACCCCTTTTGTGTACCAGTTGGGTCAAAAGGATTCACTCGTCACTGTCTGGAAAAACGGGGTGAAACGCATTCATTCAAAAATGGAGATCGATGTCGCGTCTTCCCGGGCCATTTTCCAGCGCACAGGAATGATTCAGCGGGTAGAAGTTATCTTAGGGATGGATCGATTTAAGAAGGTCTAAGCCTTCGCCGCCAAGCGGACGGCAATTTCGGCGGAAAGGAGAACGAGGGGTAGTCCTCCTCCAGGGTGAGTAGTTCCTCCCACAAAGTATAGATTCGGAATGAGGGCGGAGCGGATGGGAGGACGTAGAAACGAGCTTTGCATCCCATGGGAGGCCCAACCGTACAACGAACCCCCTACGACTCCGTCGCGGGACTCAAAATCTGCAGGTGAGATTGTCTCTTGATGGACAATTCTGTCCTTTAGCCCTGGCAAAAACTTTTGATCCAAAATCCGAATAATTTGATCGGCATATTTGGGGGACTCCTTGGTCCAATCGATTGTGGTGGTGTTGGCGGGTGCGTTGACGAGTAGGAAGTAGTTATCGTGCTCAGGGGGTGCGGAGGCCGGGTCAGTTCTGGAACTTAGGCAAAGATAAATGGTGGGGTTTTCCGCAGGTCGTTTCTCCCGAAACATCTGTTGGAACTCCAGGGGATAGTTTTCGGAGAAGAAGATGTTGTGGTGGGCTAGAGATGGATCTTTTCCTTTCACTCCTAAAAGAACAACGAATCCGGATATTGCTCGATCGGGTTTGGTCATCTTCGATGCCACTTGCGCAGATTGTGGGTGTTGAATCAGTTTTTGATAGGCAGCTAAAACGTCCCCGTTATGGAAAAGGAGGTCGGCTTGAATTTTCTTACCCGATGCAAGTGTGACTCCGGAAGCGTCGATCGAGTGAACGGGAGCTGAGGTCTGAATTTCGACTCCATGATTCTGAGCTAGCTGAATAAGAGTATTCGCAAGGCGGCGAATTCCGCCTCGAATGAACCATCCGCCGTAGTGCGCCTGAACGTAGGGAATTACGGCAAAGGTAGCGGGGGTAAGTTCGGGATCGCTTCCGTTATAAGTGGCGAACCTTTGAAGGAACTGCTGGAGGTGGGGATCGGAGTAGAAGTGGCGTGAGGCAGACGCGAGGGAGCGGAAGGGGCTCATGGCGGGAAGAAACCGAAGTAGTGGTAGCAGGGCGGGATTGAGGACTTTTTTCCAAATTTCGGATGGATCACTTTCGAGGAACGCAGGGGCTGAGAGTTTATAAAGTCCCGCCGCATGGCGCAGGAGACGGGCTGAGTCGGGGCGGGACCAGAAGAACTCGTTTTCATCAAACTGGTAGCCATCGGCCCAGCGATAGCGACAAGTGGGCGAGAGAGGTTCGAGAGTTAGATGTTCCTCTCTTTTTTCGCCCAGATCGACAAAGAGCCTGTCGAGGATCTGGGGCATCGTGAGGAGGGAGGGGCCGAGGTCCCATCGAAAGCCATCCACACGGCGTTCGGAGACCTTGCCGCCTAAAGAGTTGTTCTTTTCAAGGAGAACAACATGGGCACCTGCTTTTCGAAGTCGTAGAGCGGTGGCGATTCCACCAATCCCCCCGCCAATCACCACGGCACGTTTTCCTGAAAGACGATTCATTGGGGGCGTTGATTCCACAGTAATCGAAGGCAGGAGGAGAACGTCGAAGGTTGATCCCGTAGCATCTGATCAATTTGAGTAGGGAAAAACCAATCCAAGCTGGCGACTTCATGAGGATCAGGTTGAAAGGGGCCTGGGTGAACCGCTTGGTAGAGCCAAACGAACTCTTGATCGGTCTCTTGGGATGCGGGGAACTGTTTCACCTTCTGAAAATCTTTGCAGGTAGAAGCAGGAACACCAATCTCCTCTGGAATTTCGCGGTGCATGGCGGTGTCATAATCCTCTTTGGAATTCACATGACCACTGACACTAGAAGTCCAACGTCCGGGCTCTCTATCCTTCGTGAGGGATCTTTTTTGAAGGAGGAGACGACCGTCTGGATGAAAGATCCAAAGATGTACGGCTCGATGAAGTAAACCTCTGGCATGGATCTCGGATCGGGGAGCCGTCCCGATGACGCGATCGTTGCTGTCGACGATATCAAAGATCTCTTCGGGTCGATTCATAAAGGGCGCGCCATTGAGAGGGGTCGAGTTCCTCAGCCCGAAGGTCGAGGTTCACAGGGAGTAATCCTTTCAGCTTTTTCCTTCTTTGAGAAAACCCCTTTTTGATGAATGCGTAGAAGGGTGCAAGGTGCGTCGGAAGGGTGGGATGCTGAGTGAGACGTAGAACGGCGGAGTCAACTTGAGGGCGGGGATAAAATACTTCGGGTGGCAGATTGCGAATTTTCTCGATCGAAAAAACGGATTGAAGGAGAACGGAGACAGCCCCGTATGCGCTGGTGCGCGGAAGAGCGCAGTACCGATCAGCGACCTCCCTCTGCAGGGTCACGACAATGGTAGATGGAGGTGGGGATCGTAAGGCGAGTTGGACAAGAAGCGGTGTCGAGATTGAGTAGGGAAGGTTACCGCAAACCAGAGAGCGGGGGGAATGAGAGGGTAGGGTTTTTAGGGCATCCCCCTCGATCAAACGAAATCGTTGTTCGTCTTGAAACTCTTCGCGAAGCCAAGTGATGAGGCCTTGGTCGATCTCGAAAGCCTCTACGGAGTGTCCCAGGCATAGAAGAGCTCGCGTTAGGGCGCCGAGACCAGGCCCGATTTCTTGGATGGGTTCTGTTTTAGTTTTTGGGAGGGCATGAGCGATGACTGTTGCCAGGGCGGGCTCGGCCAGAAAATTTTGTCCGAGTTGCCGAAGAGGACGGAGGCCGCGGGTGGCCAGAATTTCGCGGATCTGGGTTGTGTTCAGAGCTGACGACTCAAAATGGCGTGAAGTTCGCCGGGGTTCATGATGCCAGAAATCTTTTCCGACCCGCGCCCAAAGGCGATGACCCAACCAAAGCCGGCCGAAGGTGCCGCGGCACGGCCTGTTGTATAGGCAGTAGGATCGGAGCCTTTTTTTCCTGGTCCATTGTGCCAGGAGAGAGGAGAGAGTCGGCGAGAGCCGCTGGAGTTGTCTTTTGATTTCTCAAGAAACTGAAATCCGCCAATGGCATAGGGGCAGTAGACCAGAATCAGGGTGTTTTTTCCTGCATATTTTCTGGCGGTTTCAACCGCGCGGTCGAGTTCATGAAGTTGTCTGACTGCAAGTTCAGCCTGATTTTGCCCGGCTGCGGCAGCCACGAGGGGATGATCCACTACGAGAAAGTATCCGAGTAAGTTATAGGCCAACGTTTCAATCGAGCGACGGACAAGGTCGGCAAGCTGGATTGTGCCTGCTTCTCCTCCTGCTGTGGCAAGAGGAAGGGAGTCCGAGGCGACAAGGCCGAGGAGTCGGCGCGTATTCCAGGCCGGAAAACTTTCCAGCCCCGCACGGTCGAAGACTAGGGTGTAGTCGAGTTTTTCTGCCTCTTTTTCAAGGTCACGGCGACCTGCCTTCTTTTCTGAAGTAAAAATTTCGCGCCCTCCACCAAGGATGAGATCGATGCGTGTGGTATCGAGAAGCTGTTGGGCAACCGTTCCCGAAACCGAAGCATCGGGTTGGTGGGAGTAGAACGCAGCGACCCCAGGCGATGTGATGGGGCCTGAGGATACAACTCCGACTGCTCGGCCGCGTCGTTGAGCTTCGTACAGGAGGGTGTCGGCAGGTTTTCCGTCGTACCTCAGGCTCAAGCGACCTGCAGGGCTGGGTTGGCCTGTGGCAAGAAAGGAGGCGAGAGCAGCGGCGTCGCCCGTAAGTTGATCGGAGGATTGGCTTTCTACAAATGCCATCCCGTCTGCGCGGTCTAAACCTGCAAGCGTGCGATTGGGATCCCTTGCTTGGGCTAAGGCAAGGAGTTCGGAACTGGCGCCTGGAACAAAAAAGACAATGACGCTATGGGTGCGGGCTCGAACGAAGTAGCGGACGTAACTATAGGAGAAGCCAACGAAGGCGAGTAGGATGCTCAAGGCGATAAGTTGTGGTCGCCACCGTTTTGTGCCCATGCGGGTATTTAAGCAGAACTGGGTCCGCGTGCCATTCCGCTAGGAGATAGGTTTGAGGAAGGGTTGGCGCCCAAAAGCTTGTTGAAAGAGGTCACCTTTACGCTCGATTCCGAATTGGGCCTCCCCTGTGTCTTTGCCAGTAATATGAATCAGGCAGACTCCTTGACGAATTTCAAGGTCGGCAGGTTGAAGACTTTGGCAATGGGAACGATCGAGGGCATCGGCCACGCGAAGGATGCCTGCAAGGAAATGGAGGTGATTCTTTTTCGTTTTTGGGAGGTTCACATACCGGCGGTGGGTCGGGGATGGAATACTTTTGCGGTGATAGCGGGCGAGTAGGGCAATGAAATCGGTTTGAGAGCGGGAGAGATCCCTCCATGCGTGTTCGCGGATGAGTCGGGCGGACTCCTTGTGGTGGGGGCGCTCTTCGGTCGCCGTGGACCAACCGATGTCATGGAGTAGGGAGCCCGCGACAAGAAGCTCGAGTTCTTGTTTTGAAAGTTGATGAAGGGAAGCAAGTTTTTCAAAAAGGAAAATAGACCAGAAAGTGACGTGGCGCACGTGCTGGGGCTCTCTCTCGAGCCGCTCCATCAGGGCTGTGGCTTGGCGGGTGATGGGGGTATTGGGGATCATCGAACAATTTTACGGATAGGGCAGGGAGCGAGGGAGTCGAGCCAGACTCCATACCGAAGTCCGTGAGTGGTGAGTTGAACGGAGGAAAGACGAAGTCGAAGCATCGTTTCGCGTAGGACGAGAAAAGCGGGCAAGGCGAGAGAGGCGCGATCGGTGGGCATACCGGGTATGGTGCGGAGTTGGGGAAGGGAGAGAGGAAGCAGTCGGAGGATGAGAGATTCAAGAGTGGAAAGGGAAAGGGAAAATCCCTCGAGTTTCCGAGCTTTCATATTTTTACGTCGGATCAGGCACGCGTAGGCGTGTCCTGTTCCACCAGAGAAAGTGGCATGGGATTTTCGAGTTGGGACTGGGATCTTTTTCAAGGCTTTGCGGATAGAATGAAAGGCTAGGATCCATTGGCGGGGTGAAGGAGGGTGTTGAGAAAGAAGAGTGTCGCGAACGGCTACACAGCCGAGGTTCAGGCTGAAAATCTTCGGGCGGGTAGGACGCAGGGAGTCGATGATCTCGATGCTTCCGCCACCCAGATCGATATGAAAGCGAGGACTCAGGGTGGAGGACAGGGAACGGGCGGCGAGCGCGATGATGCGACCTTCCTCGTGACCGCTCAGAAGCCGAATCGGCTTTTTTAGAATCTTGGATGCAGGAAGGAGGAAGGATTTGGAGTTCTTTGCGCGGCGAAGGGTGCCTGTACCGACGGCAAGAGTTTGGTCGGGGTGAAAGGCGCGTATTTTACGCTTAAGCTGGCGAAGGACGGACAGGGCGCGGCGTCGAGCGGAGGGTTGAATGAGGCCGGAAAGGGCCACTCCCTCCCCAAGCCGGACGGGATAAGCTTTTTCATGATGAATCCGCAGGATGGGGCCGGTCTGTTCGGCAAGAAGAAGTTTGAATGTGTTGGAACCTAGGTCGAGTACGGCACCGCGAAAGGATGAAGTAAGCACAAGTAGGTTAAAGCGGTTTCTGGCTCGGACGGCAAAGCCTTTGCCGAGTCTCGACGGAAGGGCTGGGAATAGGTTGAATGGAGGGATGCTCGATATTGGACTGATTCGAAAGGAGTCGGAGGCTGTCCGTCAACGATTGCTCACCCGCGGA
>Ga0214917_10004946_pt1 | contig 14466 bp, 14 predicted proteins | sample LL_1208_BB_MetaG_FD_177983 | JGI IMG/M metagenome (GOLD analysis project Ga0214917, IMG submission 177983) | Freshwater microbial communities from Lake Lanier, Atlanta, Georgia, United States - LL_1208_BB | ecosystem: Environmental > Aquatic > Freshwater > Lake | place: USA: Georgia | collected... | reverse complement strand
TCTCTATGCAGCAGATCGCGCGCACCATGTCTTCTCTGTTATTCGCCCAGGTCTTGCAGAAGGAAAAGTAGTTATCTCCGATCGCTACTTCGATTCATCTGCTGCCTATCAAGGTGCGGGACGCGTACTTAATCCATCTGAAGTTGCGCGTATCTCTCGCTGGGCAACCGAAAGTTTGTATCCAACCCTCACAATTCTTATCGATGTCCCTGCAGAAATCGGACTCGGTCGCCTTCAATCACGTGATCGCCTTGAAGCAGAACCAACTGAATTCCATGAACGGGTCCGCCAAGAGTTCTTACAAATTACAATGATGGATCCAGAGCGATATTTCGTTGTTGATGGCACACAATCAGTGGAAGAGATTCATACACAAATCATCTCCCGAGTTGCAGAACTTCCTGCACTTAAGCGCAACGCACAAGGCCCACAACAAAATAAATTCCTCAAACCAATTCGCATCGCCACCAACGCAGTCACAAAGAGAATCAAGAAGTAAATGACCTCCGTCTTTGATGATCTCGTCGGTCAAGAACACATCATCGATATCCTCCAGGGAGCCGTAGCTGCCTCTCGCACAGGCGAAGAATCACAAGAAATGACCCACGCCTGGGTCTTCACTGGCCCTCCAGGATCAGGGCGTTCATCTGCCGCTGTCGCATTCGCCCAAGCACTCATCTGTCCCAAGAATGGCTGTGGCACCTGTTCTGACTGCAATGCGGCAAAGACAGGTGGTCACCCAGATGTTGAAATCATCCGCACCGAAGGTTTATCCATCAAAGTAGAAGAAGTTCGTGAACTTCTCAATCGCGTTGCGTGGGCACCATCAATGGGCGGATGGCGCGTAGTTGTCATGGAAGATGCTGATCGACTTACTGAGTCAGCTGCAAACGCACTTTTAAGAGCAATCGAAGAACCAGGAACAAGAACTGTTTGGTTGCTCTGCGCACCAACTCTTCATGATGTCTTGCCAACAATTCGTTCTCGATGTCGCCACCTACAACTTCGTACTCCATCGCTACAAGCGGTAACTGATGTATTAATCACGCGCGACAATATTGCACCGGGGATGGCAGATTTTGCTGCGCGTGTAAGTCAGGGGCATATTGGACGCGCCAAGTATTTAGCTACAAATGAATCAGTTCGCAGCAACCGCAAAATCATTATGCATTTGCCACTTCAACTCGGTTCTCTTGCTGCAGCATTTCAAGCCGCCCAAACCCTTGTCGATCTTGCAACACAAGAAGCAAATGAATCATCGGGCGTGCGAGATGAAAAAGAAATTGAAAAACTTCAAGAGGCATACGGAAAAGGTGCAACGGGTCGCGGTATGGCAACCGGCGGAGCGAAGGCCGTTAAGGAGCTCGAGAAAGAACAGAAATCTCGTTCTACTCGCATGGTTCGTGACTCCATCGATGGAGCGCTACTTGATATCGCCACCTTTTACCGTGATGTCATGATGATTCAATCGGGCAATACAGAATCAATGATTAACACCGATATGCGTGACGAGATTGAAAGCTATGCCTCATCTCATCCAGAGCACTCAACAATCCTTAAAATTAACGCACTCATGGATGCTCGCGCCAACTTGGCTCGTAATGCCGCACCGCTTGTTACCTGCGAAGCCCTCATGTGCCAATTAGCGCGTAAATAAGTATCTAAACCAGCCCTTGAGGGTGGTCATGAGCACCCCTTGCCATACGGCAGAATTCCACCATGCGTCTAGACCATGTTTCTTATGCGACTTCCCATGATCAACTTGCTGACACAGTACAACGCTTAGGTTCGCGCCTCGGCAGCACATTTGTTGATGGTGGTATCCACCCGCGATTTGGGACACGTAACTTCACCGCTTCTCTGAAGAACGGTCAATACATCGAAGTTGTCTGCCCTCTAGATCACCCAGCAACAGAGCAAACTCCATGGGGCAAGGCTGTTTCAAAGAAAGCCAACGAAGGCGGTGGCTGGTTCACCTGGGTGTTTAGCACAAAAGATATTTCACCGATTGAAACAAAGTTTGGTCGAGATGCAATTGAAGGTCACCGTACTCGTCCTAACGGCTCGGATCTAAAGTGGAAGCAAATTGGAGTGAAAGAGATTGCGGATACGCGTGAATTCCCATTCTTTATTCAATGGTTATCTGCAGATCACCCTTCTCAAGATGGAACACCTTTAGCGGAGATTGAAAAGATTGTGATTGCTGACAACGATCAGCTAGCCGACTCTTGGTTCAAGGAAGATATTCTCGCTTCCCTTGGTGATGTAAATATTGAGTGGATAAACCCATCAACAAACGACGATCAAACTGGAATTGTTGCCGTGCACCTGTCGACACCAACAGGTGTCGTAATCTTGGATTGAGTAAAACTAAAGACTCAAAATCTCATTAACTATTCTTTGGCTCCCTAGTAGGTCTAGAAAATTGCTTGAACTAGACGAGAGCTTGCCCCGGAGACTTGCGTCCGTAAATAGTTTTTCAATCACCATTCGATCCAACTTCCAATTCTTAGACTGACTGAAGTTACCTATTCCGAGGGCCAATCCATTGCTAATGAGTGCGTGATAATACGAAACTTGATTATTCACAGTAAAACAGATGCCTACGGGAATCTCTCGAGCAATAATCTCGAGGCTTGATGTGCTTGCCGAAGTAAACACCAAATCTGCACATTCAAGCTCTTCATCCAAAGCTGCACCGAAATTCCTGACTCGAAACCTAGGATCTAATGCGGCTATTTCAGAACTAGAAGAGAAAAAAACTGCGGATTCAAAATCCTGAATTTCTTTAAGCTCGATCGCCAAGGCTAAGGCAAAATTAAATGCATCAGTACCCCCTGCAAAAATTACAACCTTGTTCACGAATGCGCCCTTAGGCCGCATTGATTTCCTGATTGATTTCCTGAATGGTATGAAATCAGCGCCAGCCAAAATTTTATTCGCGTTCATCTTATTAAGAAACAAATCTATCCCGGGATGAATAACCAATGTCGCAAAGTAATCAGGAGTAACATCATCTGCAATACTGATGACCGACTTCCAATTTTGCGGTTGAATAAAGGCTTCTGTCACCGGTAGGTCATACGAGTCAATCACCAATACATCTTCATCTTTATTTATTTGGAAGAATTTCGAGTCTTCAAGATGCTGAGCCCCAACGTTTTTTAGGCGTTCTTCCAACCACGGGTATCCGCCTAACTTTCCTATAACTACTGATGAAATGCCCCTTGAGGTGGCTTCCTCAATGATTGCAGAACAGCGCATGACGTGGCCAGTCCCCGTGTTTGGGGAGGCATCTACTCTAAAGATTAGGCGCATCAGACAAGGATTTTCGTCTATATTCATAAGAATGTTCATCTAGGTCTATAAAATACTTAAAGCCGAACGATTCAAATAACTTGACCGAACTTATATTATCTTTCCTAATCACAGCTCGAAATTCACGCCCTTTATTTTCATCGGTAATTGAATTAAAGGATAGGCTTAGTGCCTTCCTTCCAATCCCTAGATGTCTGTATTCTGAATCTACAAAAATACTCACTGTGAACATGTTAAAAAAATTGTCTGAAAGGTCAAGGCGAACGAAACCAATGCGATCCCCTTCAATAGACATCACCCAGTAAGGTTCTGAAGTTATCCGACTAAGTCTGGAGCTAAACCACTCCCAATGCTCTGACTTTTCTATTTCACGACCTGATTGGGAGACATTTCTTGCGGATGCAGAATTTCTCCACCTCAAAATTAGTTCAGAATCACTCAGTGAAACGGGATGCATAACGATATCCATTGATTATTAAGTATACTTAAGGTGTGACCAAATCAAATGAGGGCGTGATGTTTATTGCAGAAGTTTCTGCGAATCACCTGGGATCACTCGAGAGGGCTCGAGAATTAGTAACTCAGGCAGCAGGAGCAGGAGCTACCGCTGTGAAGTTTCAAACCTATACGGCCGACACAATGACTTTGAATCTACCCAAATTATCCGTAACCGCGGAACATGAACTTTGGGGCGGAAGAACGCTCTATTCTCTCTACGAAGAAGCACATACCCCTTGGGACTGGCATGAAGAGTTGTTTACCCTAGCTCGCGAACTTGGAGTAATTCCATTCAGTTCACCATTCGATTTATCAGCGGTTGAATTCTTGGAATCGCTCAACGCTCCTATGTACAAGATTGCATCTCTGGAAACTGGTGATCACGCTCTAATTCGAGCTGTCGCAGAAACAGGAAAACCATTGATTATTTCTACAGGTGCGACCGAGCTTGAAGAGATTGACGAGCTTGTTCAGGTCGTCAAGGGCACTGGCAATGAGAACCTCACTCTTTTATTGTGCACAAGTTCATACCCGGCTGTTCCTGCCGACAGCCACCTAATGAGAATGTCTCTCTTGAGAGAAACATTTGGCTGTGAAGTTGGCCTTTCAGATCACACTTTGGGAATTGGTGTAAGTGTGGCGGCGATAGCACTTGGCGCCACGGTAATCGAAAAACACATCACATTAAGAAGAACAGACGGCGGAGCGGATGGTGCGTTCTCTATGGAACCAGAAGAATTCGCAGAACTTGTGGAACAAGGAAATAATGCGAAGGATTCGTTAGGTAAAGCAGAATGGCAAATTCAAGACTCAGAAATGGAGTCGAGAAGACTGAGGCGATCCCTCTATATTACTCAGGATGTAAAGGCGGGAGATATAGTCACTGAGTTCAACGTCCGTGCAATCCGTCCGGGCGATGGAGCAAAACCAAAGCATTTGCCTGAATTAATCGGCAAAAAATTCAATGGAAATTTTACAACCGGAACCCCATTGTCACTTGACTATATTTCTAGCTAATTATGCAAATCGTGATTGGTACTGCAACATTTGGCACCGACTATGGTGTTGCAAATAAAGGCCGAGTTCAAACAAAATCTGAAGCATTAGCGATTCTTACAGAAGCACAGCATTTGGGAGTATTTGATTTAGATACTTCCCCTGAATATCAAAATGCTGAGGAAATCATTGGCAAGTTCCATTCATCCCATTCCAAATTCAACTGCTATTCAAAAATTTCTCGCCGCATGCTCAATTCCCCATCCGAAACATTGCTTTCCTTGGGAAATTCGTTAAAACTAATGAAAATCGATTCGCTCTCAGGCTTGTATTTCCACAATCCTGATGAGCTCCTTGCTATAGATCCGGAAGACATAGAAAACCTAATTGACTCCATAGAAGAAACAAACAGAGTCCAAAAAATAGGGGCTTCAGTTTACGAATTGGAAGAAATATTGAAAATCCGAGAGAGACATCCACGGATTACCCTCTTTCAAGTTCCTGAAAATATCGCAGATCAGAGACTTAGGCACTCTGACCAAATCGAATCACTCCATGAGAGAGGGGTTGAATTTCATGTAAGGTCGATTTTCTTACAAGGGTTACTTTTGATGAAAAATGCACCAGCCCATCTTGCAGGCGCACAGCCATTTTTAGACAGATTAAATGAAGCCGCCCGAATAAGGAATTGTTCACCGCTCCATTTGTGTTTGAATTACGTGAAGCAACTTGGGTGGGCTTCTAAATTCGTGATAGGAGTTTCTGATGCTATTCAGCTTGACGAAATTATGCTTGCAGTCAATTCCGCCAACGAAGAAGTTCAAATTGAAGCAGTACTTCCAGAATTGATCCGTGATCCAAGAAATTGGCACCATGAATAACAAAAATTTGGCAATCCTGCAAGCACGAATGTCTTCAACTCGCTTACCTGGAAAAGTACTTGCTGACATCAATGGAACCCCAATGATTTATTGGCAGATTATGAGAATTAGAGAAGCAAAAAGAATTGATGAGCTGGTTGTTGTAACTTCTACAGACCAAAGCGATGATGTACTAGCAGAATATCTTTTACAAAACGGAGTCTTGGTTGAAAGAGGTCCGATCGACAACGTTCTTGAGCGTTTTTTTCAAGCCCTAGATCGGTTTAGAGAGTACGAAAATATTGTGCGCCTAACTGGCGATTGCCCCCTGGTTATGCCGAATTTGATTGATGAAATGATTGCAAAGTTTGACAATTCTAATGTTGATTACTTAAGCAATGCTCTTGAACCAACTTTTCCAGATGGATTAGATATTGAAATTGTAAAGCGATCAGCCCTAATAAGATTGAGCGATTATCCGCTTTCGGCAACTGAAAGTGAGCATGTGACATTGGGGCTACGAAACAGGATGAAGGAATTTTCTGTTGAAAACTTTTCACAGGTTAGGGATCTCTCGAGCCTTCGGTGGACAGTCGATTACGAAGGAGATCTTGAATTTGTTAGGAAGGTATATGATGTTTTCAAAGGCCGTGAACTCACGTTCAACTACCAAGACCTTCTAGATCTACTGGCAGGAAAGCCTGAACTTGTTAATGAGATTTCGGGTAACCTTAGGAATGTGGCCCTTCGAGAGATTCAAGAGTAGACAACACATGCGTGAATTCACAAAATCTGAAGCGCATTTGATTCGTGCAGAGCACACAATCCCACTGGGTTCCCAAACTTTTAGTAAATCCCGCACCCAGTATCCAGTCGGAATATCACCTCTCTATATCGAAAAGGCGAAAGGTTGCGAGGTATGGGATGTAGATAGCAACAAATATATTGATCTTGTTTCATCTCTTGCTTCCGTTACTCTTGGTTATGGAGACTTGCGAGTTAATCGCGCAGTCCGCAAGCAACTCAAGAAGGGAGTCACATTTTCCCTCCCTGGAATTTTAGAAGCAGAAGTTGCTGAAATGATTTGCCACCTAGTTCCTTCCGCAGAGATGGTCCGATTTGGAAAGAATGGAACTGATGCGACAACTGCAGCCGTTAGATTGGCGCGCGCATACACTGGCAAAGACCGGATAGTCGTTTGTGGATATCATGGTTGGCAGGACTGGTACATCGGTTCAACAACAAGAAACAAAGGCGTTCCCTCGGTCACGGCTGAACTCACCGAAGTCTTTAAATACAATGATTTGGAATCCTTGAAGAAGATTCTTAGCGAAAGAAAAGACGTCGCCTGTGTCGTAATGGAGCCAATGAATGTAAACCTTCCAAATCAAGGTTTCCTCGAGGGAGTAAGGGAACTTACTAAGGCTCATGGGGTTATCCTGATTTTTGATGAAACTATCACAGGGTTTAGATTTTCAGAAGGAGGAGCACAAGAACTTTTCAACGTTATTCCGGACCTATCAACATTTGGGAAAGGAATAGCTAACGGTTTCCCGTTATCTGCAGTTACGGGCAGACGTGACATCATGATGGAGATGGAGGAGATATTCTTCTCCGGCACGTTCGGAGGAGAACTGCTATCACTGGCAGCAGCTAAATCCGTACTCGAATTGCACACGAACCATGAAATAGTTCCTCGATTACGACGGATTGGCAACGATCTACAAGAACGCGTGAACTTAGCTATTTCTCAGACCCATACAAAACAGTTACTCTCCTTGAGCGGTGATCCCACATGGATGTTCCTTAATTGGAACGGAACCGAGGACTATCCACCGGAGTTTCTAAGAACTTACTTCATGCAGGAAATGTTCCAACAAGGCGTATTACTCCTTGGGACGCACAACGTTACTCTCGCGCATTCACAAAAGCATTTGAACAAAATAGAGGAGATCTACTTAGCCACCCTTGAGTCAATCTCCAAGGGAATAGCACAGAACAATCTCAAATCGAAAATCAGGGTTACGCCACTTAAACCCCTCTTTAAAGTTCGTTAGTCTTCTTTTTCAGCATGAGCATGTTGTTTGTATTGATTTTGTATTCTCTGAAGCCTAATTTTTTGTAAAGACTGATTGCGCCTAGATTCTGCAAATCTACACCGAGATGAACCTCAAGAAGATCCAAAGAGCTAAATAGGTGCCCAATAACTATTTCGAGTGCCTCAAGCCCATAGCCCAGTCCTCTGAACTTCCGATTTCCAATCATTATGCCAAGCCAAGCAGTACGTGCAGAATAGTCAATTGGTTGGACTTTCAAAGTACCAATAAATTGATTATCTTTCTTCAAGAAAAGCCCTAAGAGAAGTGCTTTGTCATCGGAGTTGGTGGAATTTACAAAGCTGACAAGTTCTTCCATACTATAGTCAGTTCTTGCACTTTGAATAAATGGGTTACTCTGAGTATCTTGAAGCCAACCTAAATAGCGAACTAAATCATCTTGACTGGTATCAATCTCACGCAGAACAAGTCTCGAAGATTCAAGCTTAACGTTCATAGCTTTATGGTACTCAAGACGCCAACGAACCTCCATTGAGGCCTAAATATTGCTCAAAATTCCTACTTTTGTTGGAAGAAACTACAAACTTTGGAAACTTCAATGAAAATATGAATCGGAAATTTGACGTGTCAAATAAAACTCATTTCACAGAGTTTGCTTTCAATCTTCTAGCAACTCGAGGATGGTGTTAATGATGTATTTCTGTTGTTTACGACGAATTTTTGGGAAGAGAGGAATCGAAAGCGCTTCCTCGTAATAATGGAGAGCTTCTGGATAATCAGCAAAGTCGTAGCCAAGATTTGAATAATACGGTTGTTGCGGAATCGGACGATAGTGAACCTGGGTACCAATACCCTTTTCTTTCAATTTCCACATAAAATGCGCTTTCGAAAGACTTACTTTAGAGAAATCTACACGTATGACATACAAGTGACGTGCGCTCTGGTTACTATTGAAAGTTTGTGCAGAGCGAACAAATTTTGCACCCGCAATCAATTTATCGTAAAAACCTGCGCCTGCTTGTCGCTTTGAAACGAATTTCTTTAATTTTTTTAGCTGAGATATTCCGAGTACCGCTTGAATTTCCGTTAATCGATAGTGATATCCCAGTTGTTGCATCTCATAATACCAGGGATTCTTTATACCATTGGTTGAGGCTAATATTGGATTTAGAAATTTATCACTTTGCTGATTAATTCCATGAGATCTCAGTTGCAATAATCTTTCGTAAAGGTCAACACTATTGGTTGTAATTACTCCACCCTCTCCAGTAGTCACTGATTTGACTGGGTGAAATGAAAATACAGTCATGTCTGAGTATTTGCAACTTCCAACTCTACTTCCACATTCGTAGACCGCACCCAGGGCATGAGCTGCATCCTCGATAACCGGAATTCCTTTTGGTTTGGTGTATTCAGATAAGGCCTTCATGTCGCATGCCAAACCTCCGAAATGAACCGGTATCACCGCAGCTACTTGGTTATTTGAATCAAGTTCTGATTTCACTAGGTTTATATCAATATTTAGTGAACCTGAATCTATGTCGACGAATTTAGGTGTTAGGCCCGCATAAATTGCTGCATTTGCGGACGATAGAAATGAAATCGGAGAAGTTATGACCTCTCCACCATCTTGAATTTGCAACGCCTCTAGGGCTATATGTAACCCAGCAGTGGCACTCGAAACCGCGACAGCATATCTAGCTCCCACTTCAGCCGCCAAAGTCTTTTCAAATTCCTCAATCTTTGGACCTTGTGTAAGTGAACGACGCCAAACGTGCCAACCCACCTTGAGCGCATCACCCAAGGAAATTGTCTGCCGGCTGTAGGGGATTACTTTAATATTCCATGCTCCTTTAGCAACTTTAGAAAACTTTCATCTGTGTGCCAAACTTTATTGTTATCGCTTGAGAAATTGAACCCTTCTGGAACCTTGCTCCCTAAATTCTTATAAGCTCCAGATGCAAGGAGCGAGGGCGAAAGAATTGCAAAGTGGTCTTCGAACTCATAGGTATAGTTCGAATCATCCTCGGTGATCATAATTTCATGCAACTTCTCACCTGGCCGAATTCCGATAACACGTGTTGGGATTCCAGGGCAGACCACGCGTGCGACGTCAGTTACTTTGAAGCTAGGAATTTTAGGGACAAAAATCTCACCCCCATGCATTCTTTCAAGGCTGTCGAGCACAAATTGAACGCCATCTTCGATTGTGAGCCAGAATCTAGTCATTCTTTCATCTGTTATTGGAAGTGAACCCTCTTTGGCACGCTCTAAGAAGAATGGAATTACACTTCCTCTTGATCCCAAAACATTTCCATACCTCACACAAGCAAACTTTGTATCACGTGACCCAGCAAGAATATTTCCTGCAACCATAAGCTTGTCTGAACAAAGCTTAGTTGCTCCATAAAGATTTGCAGGATTAGCTGCCTTATCGGTACTGAGTGCTACAACTTTTGAAATTCCATTTTGAATTGCTGCGTTAACAATATTCTCAGCACCGATTACATTTGTCTTGATCGCTTCCATCGGGTTGTACTCTGCAGCAGGTATTTGTTTCATGGCGGCAGCATGGACAATTACATCTACTCCATCCGTAGCTTGCAGTAGTCGTTGATAATCTCTCACGTCACCCAAGAAGTACCGAAGTTTCGATGAATTAATTTGCTCTGCCATTTCGAACTGTTTCAATTCATCGCGACTGAATACCACTAACTTCTTTATCTCATCGTCAGCAAGCACGCGCTTAACGAATGCCTTACCAAACGAGCCTGTACCCCCAGTAATCAGGACAGTTTTTCCAGCTAAATATGACATGGCATCGCTTTCTCTGTGTAGACCTAGGCTAGAACCCTATACGAAAGCTCCTCGTCAATCATGTCCCTAAGGGTAGGCAATTTAACCCCGAGGCTAAGAAGCTTGGAATTGTCTAAAGTTAGATTAGTTGGTCGGGAAACCAAGGTAGAGAAACTTGAACTATTGGCCCGGATAACAAGATTAGGATCTAAATTCAAAGCCACCGCCACCGTCCGTAAGAAATCAAGTTTCGTCACTGATTCCGTACCAGCTACGTTTAAGACCCCTGTTATGTCGCCTTCAAGTGCAATTTCTAATAATCGCCCAATTTGAGTTGCTCCTAATGGGGAAAACCAAACGTCTTCATACCCATATAACGGAGATCTGCCAGTTAAGGCATTTAGTGCAAAATCTAAGATTGAATGACCCCCACTTGCAGAGATGCCAAAGAAGTTCGTTCTAAGAATTAGGGCGGCTGGACTTTCATTTAGAATTAAACGCTCACCGGCAAGTTTTGAATAGCCATAGGAATTCAACGGGATGGGATGCATCAACTCATCCCGAATTTCAGAGGTAGCGGTGCCATAATGATCAGTTGAGATATGGAGAAAACGAAATTTAAACCTACTACTTGCTTCCGCGACCCTGAGGGGAAAAATTGCGTTCAGAAGCATTGCTTTTTCGGGTAACCGTTCACAATCCTCAACGCTTGTTGCACCAATACAATTAATTACAAATTGTGGTGCAACCTTTTCTATAATTTCTTCAAACATACCCTGGTCAGATGTATCCAAATGGACACTACCTTTTGGAGCGTTATGCGCATTATTAAAGTAGGTGCCAACGACTTCAAATTTGGACTCGAGCACACCTGAAATTCTTGATCCGAGAAGGCCGGAACTACCCAGAATTAATACCTTTTCCAAGTCAGCCCCCTGTTTATATGTCTAAGCATTCATTCCCATATGCACCTATATAGTTTACATATGAATTACCCCGATTTTTCAATACTTATTGCCACCAAGGATCGCCCCGAAAGCGTGAGAAAACTCTTAAGAAGTGTGGAAAGAAGCACCATTAAGCCCAAGTCTTTAGTCATTGTATCTTCCGGACAGCCCATTGATGATGTGGTTCTTGAGTTTGATAATTCATTAGATATCGATTATTTCCACTCTGAAGTGACGGGGCAGGTAAAACAAAAGAAAATCGGAATTGCGAAGTTACGAAAAGATATCCCTTGGGTAGTCTTCCTCGATGACGATTTAGTTGTGGCGCCTAATACATTTGAAAAGGCGTTCGAAACTTTGTTCATACACAACAAGCCCGTTGATGGGATTGTTGGTATCGGCTTGGGCTTAACGCCGACGAGTCGAATAAATAAATCTTCACGAGCCCAAAAATTTTTAGGCATCGCATTCCTATTGGGTAGTAGGACTCCGGGCAAAGTTCTAGGTAGCGGCCAAGGGGTAAGTTATTTGGAGAGCACGAAACCTTTATTTACGGAGTGGTTAAATGGGGCTTCTATTTGGAAAATTCAGTCCACAATCGACTACGCAACTTCCGTGCCTTCAAGTAGATATGCCGCGTGCGAGGATTTAGTTTTTTCATATCAGCAATCAAAAAAGGGCAAACTCTTATTTGCTCCAGAGGCAAAAGTCTTTTTCCAAGACATGGAACCAAACGACTATAATCGAAGTCAAGCAATCATTTCAGGGGCTGCGTGGAGATACTACTTTGTTAAATCCAATCCTGAACTGAGTCAGTGGAAGCTGATGTATTCTCAATTTGGACGCCTCGCTTACATTTTAATGCTCCAGCCTTGGAACTTAGCGGCGATTCATGCGGGGGTATGGTCAGTGACTCAGCTCTTCAAGTCTCTCGTTATGGGTAAAGAGCCCAAGTACTTGATCAATAAAATCGGATAGAGAATTTTTCCTTGAGTTGCTTTTCAGCCAAAGCGACGTCTTCCGGTAAATCCACAGGAACTGACCAATCCGAAAGCTCTACCACTCCAACAGTTACGTCATTTTCAAGGAAACGTAATAATTCATGGTCTTCAATCCGTTCAAAATTCCCACGCGGCAAATTGGCAAAGTTAGCAAGTGCATCTTTCGTATAGCCATACATGCAAACCTGCCTGTAGAAATCGGAGATCTCTCCACTCTTTGAACCAGGGATTGAAGCTCTTGAAATATACAGCAACCTACTCCCGCTAGAAAAAGCAACCTTTATGGTATTTGTATCTTGGAATTCTGCATTTCCCCTCGCGCGGCAATAGCCAGTAATTGCATTAAACCCGGCACTTCTTAAGAATTCTATTGATGTCTCAATATCAGCCGGATTGAAAGCAGGTTCGTCACCTTGAATATTTAGTACGTAGTCTGCATTTATACTCCGATTTGCTTCCGCGAGTCTATCTGTTCCCGTTGGATGGTCTCCGGTCACCACCACCTGAAAACCAGACTTCTCGACCAGGTGGGCAATTTCTAATGAATCTGTCGCAACGAAAATAATTTCTTTGGGTGCGACTTCACTCACTCTGTCTAAAACGTGCAAAATCATCTCTCGGCCCAGTAGTTTGGCTAATGGCTTTCCGGGGAACCGACTCGACTTCATTCTTGCTGGAATAACTATGGCGACTTGAGACATGAGAATCCTTCAATCAATTGTGTTTAGAATTGGGTTTATATTTATGGTGCTCTGAAACCAACTGTTTCTTTTCATGGCTACCAAGAATTCTTTCAGCGATTCTAATGTCGTCTACAAATTTGGATAAATTATTTGCCATAAGGTCCAATGCAACTCCATCAAAATGCACCCACTCCACACTCCCAAGCTTTATGTGCTTTTCAATAAAGCGTGCCCCGTTAGCAACGGAAAGTTGGCAAGCCAGAGAGCCGATATCGTGTGATGAATAGCCTGGAATAATCAAGTTGTTTTCGCCCATTTTTTCAATAGTCCGAACTACCGCAACATTACAATCATCAGGAGCGGTCGGATAACTCGAAGTACATTGCATGAGAACTAATTTTTTATCAGCAAAATTTTCAACAACCCACTCCAAAAAGGACTGATCTGTCGCGCCCGTGCTGATAAAAATATATTCGATGTCTGATTTGGCAATTTGGCGCAGAAAATTCTTATGTTCGGATATTGTTGAAGGCGCTTTAATGCTTAAAGGTTTGAATTTATCCATTAATTGAAGTGAAGGTAAATCGAGTACGCTAGTAAACCAAGGAATATCCAATTCAGCACAAAGGATTGTCAAATACTCTATTTGCTCAACGGATAACTCAACGCCTGCGCGGTATTCGCCCAATGTAGATCCAAAGGGAGATGAGTACCCGCTTTCCCGCTCTTCTTGAGTGTAAAGCACGCTTATGTCGCGTTTTTGAATTTTAATTACCGACGCACCTTGAAGTTTACAAAGTTTGACCATTTCAGTGAGTCTGTCGGTATCACCCAAGTGATTATTTGTGAGCTCGGCAATAATTTGAACTTCTCCGTTGTTCGCGCGAAGAAACATCTCTTTTTGAAGATGATTGTTCTTGAGGATCGCCGCTTCCAAGTCGCTTGCAGAAACTTCAGGTACAGATTTATTGATTTGTTTTGCCGAAATCTGATTGATTTTCACTTCAGTTTTCGATTTATTCACAAGAATGAGATATTCAAACGGTTTATCCTGCCGCAGGAGCATATCGAATATACTCTTTTGTCGTGCAAGCAAAGAATCCAAGAACAAATCTTCAGCATTCAGGACTTTGTTTACGGCAATCTCAAAATCAAATCCATAAAGATAAACCTCTGCAGTTATTTTTTGAGGCTCATTCTGATTTGCAAGAAGATTTATTAATTCCAGAATTGTTATGAGTACGAAATCATCTCTGAAGCCAACTTGGTAACTCTCTTTAACCGTCAACCCTTCGATGTACTCAAACTCT
>Ga0214917_10004945_pt1 | contig 14466 bp, 18 predicted proteins | sample LL_1208_BB_MetaG_FD_177983 | JGI IMG/M metagenome (GOLD analysis project Ga0214917, IMG submission 177983) | Freshwater microbial communities from Lake Lanier, Atlanta, Georgia, United States - LL_1208_BB | ecosystem: Environmental > Aquatic > Freshwater > Lake | place: USA: Georgia | collected... | reverse complement strand
CTGGGGGAAATTGAGGAGATGCTGGAAGACATGCGAAAACTTAGGGAAGATATTGAAAACAAAATCGTAAAACGAGATGCAGGCGTTGCACGTATCGCTGCACTACAAAAAGAATTACGTGGGACTATTGCACAGGTTGAGCAGTTTACAGCTACTAAAGATCGCAAGGGTTTGCTGATGGCTGGTGCTGATCGAGCCATTCGTGAGTTGCTGATGATTTTCAAAGACGACCCCTACGAAGGTCCCTTGGAAGAAGCTTCAATGAGCGTTTGGTCTCGAATGCAATTAGAAGAGTAGTCCCAGTTAAAATAAACATAAAGTAATTTAACTTCTGCGGATTATTTGCTGATGGCTAGTAGCAAAATGCCACCTCAATTTCTTGAATACCTCAAGAAAAAAGAAGCGAAAAAAGAAGACGGTACTGAGATGTCGGACAAAGAAAAGCGTAAAGCTGCTCTTGACAAAGCTCGTAAGTACCAAGAGAGCAAGCGTTCCAAATCTAAGTCTAAATAGGCTACGATTCAGTTAATACACTGAATTAATCCTGTGCCTGCTTACGTACACTTAGCGCATCGCCGTAACGCCAAAGCAGCTGCACGTAGGAAGTTAATTAAAGATCCCAAAAACATTAAAGATATCCAAAGGGCACGCGAAGACTTTGGATATTTTTGCGAATACGTAGCCGATAAACCTCCCGCAGAACACCACAAAGAGTGGCACCATAAGTTTGTAACAGGACAAGACAGTTCTTGCCTGGTAAAAATTGCTGGGCCAAACATTGACCTTTTAGCTCCTAGGGGCTCAGCCAAGAGCACCGTACTGGGCTTGTTTGCCGCTTGGGCTATAGGCGTCCACACAACAGCAAAGAAACCCTTGCAGGTGCTTTACCTGTCATATACCGTTGACATTGCTCGTTCAAAGTCTGCAACCATCAAACGAATCATTGAAAGCAAACGATATCAAGAAGTATTTCCAACAGTCCGTCTTTTAAAAAACGTTACTAGCAACGAGTATTGGTCTATTGATCACAAGTTTGCCGGCATTGATGTTACCGGTGACGAACAATTTACATTATGTGCCGCAGGCCTAAAAGGTTCAGTGACTTCTAAGCGTAGTCACTTAATCTGTATTGACGACGCTATTAAAAGTTCTGCGGATATTGCCAACCCTGACATCAGAAAGATGATGCAGGACAACTGGAATGCTGTGATCTCGCCAACTATGTTTGAAGGCGGGCGGGCGATTTGTCTCGGTACTCGCTTCCGTCACGACGATATTCATGCAACCACTTTCAATGAACAAAACAACTGGCAGCAAATCGTTCTTCCTGCCATTAAAACAGATCCAGTAACAGGGGATGAGCTGTCTTATTGGCCAGAGATGTGGTCATTAGAGTACTTAAAAGAAAAGAAACGGCAAGCTCCTATTGCTTTTTCATTCCAGTACATGAATCAAATTGTCAGGCAAAATGAACTCTCCCTGGCACCAGAGTTAATTGTTAAAGCTGAAATTGCAACAGAGTTCGATACTCTTGGTATTGGTGTCGATCTTTCTGTTGGAACAAAGGAAAAAAATGACTATACAGTGATGATTCTTGGTGGACGCATTGGAGACAAGATACACATTATTGATTATCGCCGGTTACGCGTCATGGGTAATCTGGAAAAACTAGATGCCCTTAAAGAATTGCTTAATGATTGGTCAATTCTTGGTCAAGATGAAGCAGGTAATTATTTCCCCACTTATTCAACGTGTGACATTTGGAGTGAAGCAGTTGCATACCAGGCATCCCTGGAGGCTGATTTCAAACGAATTTGTTTAACCAACGAAAGCCTGTACAACTTGCATTGGCACCCGGTCAAAGGTTTCAGAGCTGATAAACTTGCTCGCTTCAGAGGCATTATTGGTATGTTTGAAGATCGCAAAATTATTTTCAATCGGTTTAGAAACTTTACTGCAATGTTTGAAGAATTGACCAACTTTGGTGTTAGCAGTCACGACGACTGCGTTGATGCATTGGTCTGGTTGGTTAATGGTCTTATGCGTAAGGGCGAGTTACATCTTGATTACTAGGTTTTAGAATTAAAAAAATGCGTTGTTACTTGTGGGCCCAGAATACCTAGCCCTTGGGCTTACGGCTGCTATTTCTGCCTTTACCGGGGGTTCCTGGGTAGCCAACAGAATCTTAAGCCGTGCACATGAACGGATCAAGCAGGTTCATCTAATGTTGTCTGCACAAGAAAACCGGGTTAACTCCCTGGAAAACCAAATCAATCGCATGCCTTTGGAGTATGTTCTTAAGGTGGACTTTCTAAGGGAAATCCAAGAAATGCACGATAACTTCAAGCAGATCAATATTAAGCTTGATAAGCTAATGGAAAAGCTTTTGTCAAAATGAGCTACATTGTTGAAGTACAAGAAGACGAAAACGGAGATCAGTTCATTACATTTCCCGAAGAATTGATTGAAGAGCTTGGCTGGCAAGAAGGTGATGTTTTGAATTGGGACTTGCGCGGCGAAGGAGTTGTGCTAACCAAAGTCCATGATTCGTTTGGTTATGAAGTTTTAGAAGAGTAGAATAAAAAAAACTTTTAAGAAATATGTATAGGGTTTACGGCGGCCAACCAGTTGACATGGGCAATGCTGGAGCCCTCCCCAATAGCAACTTTTTGGCCGGCGGAAATTTTATTGGTGGAGAAGGCAGTGCTATTGATCCCGAAGCTTTCAAGCGTGATCAACGACAGCAAAAAATTTATAACAAAGGAATAAAAACAGATAACCCAAACGAAAAAGAAATTTTTCTTCGCCGCACTGGACCGCAACTTCCACTTGCGGGAATTGGTAATGCAGGCGGGTTAATTGCGCAAGCCGTACCAGGGGGAGCTTCTTCTTTTGGCATGGCGGAAAACACCTTCTCCCCTGGAACACCAGAAAATAATGGTTTTATTCCAATAGGAAACGCTCCTTTTGCTTATCCTTTTCAGGGGCAGATGCAACTGCCTACCTCTTCAGAGGATGTAAAAACTCTACAAGAAAAACAAAGGCAGCAGCAAATTTTCAACCAAAGAATGCAAGAACGTTCTAGCAATATTAACCAGCCAATTAATTATCGCGGTCCAATTCCTGTTAGCTTTAACGCTGATCTTGTTGAAGGAGGTGTTGAAAAACTTGGTGGTAATGCAGTTATTCGGCTTGATCCGAACCAACGATTGACTGTTGGAGGTTCTTACATGCCCGGATATTCAGAACAAGGTGTTCAACTGCCTTCGGAGTACAGGGTTGAAGCCGGCTATCAAACTCCAGGGGTCAGTTTTAATGTAAACTACCGTCCTCGCAGGCAGGGCGCACCAATTAACCAAGGTGGTTTTGGTGGAGAAGCTAGATTTAACATGCCTTTCTAAAAGAAAACTGCTAAGATCAGTAAATAGAAAAAGATAGTTAATGGCAGGCGACGCTAAATCCCGACTTAAAGAAATTATTGACTCCTACCTTGAAAAAGACGGTGGGTCAATGATTGATACGGGCATTGTCGCCTCTCATCTTTCGCAGATGAAACTGTTTGGTATTCGCCAAGGGGTTGAATTTTTTCCAGCTCAAGATAACTTTGGCAATCAACGCAAAGACTTCATCGACCGTGTAATTAAATACAACCAACTAGATACGCGCTTAGATTCCATCTGGGATTATTTCCTTTGTGATGGTCAAGGAATTTTTTATATTCGTCCAACAGAAAACAACTATCGCCTCTATTTCTTCCGCAAGCACGAATACAGAAGTTTCTACAACATTGACGGAGAGCTAGATGAAGTTGTAATCATCTACAGCTATAAGGTGCGTAATGGCTTTGGTTATCAGCAAGATGTTGCATCCAGTAGTCTTACCGGCATGGCTACACTTGGCAACCAAGGTATTAAACGTTATATCAGACTTTCAATCAAGCGCAAAACAATCGAAGAAACCCACTCGGAAGGCGAGATTTCTTTTGATACCAACTATCAAGCTATCCCTGGCAAAACCAAGACATTTAAAAACACTCTCGGATTCATTCCCTGCGTAGAAATCTTTAACAATCCCAAAGGCTTCTCAAACGAAGGCGTGGGTGAATTTGATGCGTTAGCTAATCACATTGTCACGCATGATGAAATTGTCCGCACCATGCGGAAAAACATCACATTCTTTGGTAATCCAACACTTCTTTCTTCTCGTCCAAAAACGGACCTTATTGAGACTGGGGGTGACTCTGTTGTTCAGAGGCCGTCTATCGCGGCCAACTCAGGCTTTAACAGCATGTCGGCGTTGAGCCGTTCTACATTCAAACAAGATCCAATTAGTCGTGGTATTGACGGCACTATCAGGGTCCCACGCGTCATTGCAAACCTGGAGCCTAACGACCGTGTTGGCTATATTGTTCCAGATGCTATTACAGGGGACCAGAACTCATTTGCTCGTCAGTATCGCGAAGAGATTCGCACGGCACTTGGTGGTGTTGACGAACTTTCTATTTCTGCTGGCGTAACGGCAACCGAATACAAATCCTTGTTTGGTCGTGTTTCCGCCACAGCAAAGAAAAAAGCAAATGCTGTTTACACCCACGGTATTTGCCGTTGCCTCGAATTGATTATCTTCCAAGAAGAAAAACTATTCCGTCAAACTCTTGCCGCAGCAGCAGGATTAGAGCGCCCCCTGGATCTACCAGAGAACGCATCTGATGAAGACATTAATGCTTACGAAGAAGCACTTAATGTTTTTGAAGATCGAGTCAAGCAGTTAATGATGGCTTGTCTCCGTACACAACAAATCCCTCCCGGAGTCTTGGGCTTAATTCCAGATGGTGATGTGACCATGCTTTGGCGTTGGTTAGGCCCTGTTTATGAGGATTCAACCCAAGACATCCTCAACAACTCCATCGTGGTACGAAATCTGCAGGAATTAGGTGTTGATAGCATTGAAGCACTGAAATACCTCTTCCCTTCAAAAACGGATGAGGAGCGGGCCGCGATGTTATCGGGGTTCCCCTTCAGGATGGTGAACGAATTGCAGGGTGCATACTCTCAATTTGCTCGCCTAGTGGGTGGAATGATGCAGACCCCCCACCCGCAATCACCGGACCTACCGATGGCTGCGGATCCGAGATTGGATTTAACCCCATATCTGTATCGCACATTAGAAGCTTTACAAAAGGAGATGAGTTATGCAGGACGCTACCGTCCAATCGATCCCACAGACGAGCCAAGCGCCAGCGGCCGTCGCTCCGAGCAGCTACGTGGTGGCAGCTCCGGCACCTCAAGCAGCTCCGGCCAGCTACCAGGCGGGTCCGGTGGCGTATCAAGTGGGTACCAGCTACCCCCAAGCGGTACCTCAGGCGAGCCCCAGCTACCAATCCAGCCCTACTCAGTACGCCCCCCAATCCCAACCGGCGGAAACCTCGGCGGGGAATCCCTGGGAATCGGCGTTCAACAAGGTGGTGAACCTGCTGAGCGCACCAGTCCAGTCCCCGTTCCAGGGTCAATCGTCAACACCGACGACTCAGTATTCCCCGGCCAACTACGGTCTGGCCAGCAACCAAGCTACGCAACAATCGGCTCCGCAGACCTGGTCTCCCAACCAGGCATACTCGCCCAACTCTTCCCAAACCTCCTCGACTCCTTCCTTGGAGCAAATCGCGGATCTGGTGGGAATGAGCCAGGAAAGCCGCCAGGTGATGGACGCGTTCGGACTGGAGGCCCCGGCCCTGCTGAACAACTACGCTCTAAACCTGGAGCAAATGCTGGACAGCGCCGTCGCGTGGGGAAATCAAGCCGCTAACGTAATCACCGGCTACGCCAACTTTGCTGTCAACGAGCACCAAGAGAACCTGGCTTATAACGAGATTCTGACCAATCCTGATGTGCTCAGCGATTACACGCTGAAGTTCTTTGGTCCCGAAGGTCCGTACCCCGTGTACGAAAACGAAGCCCAGCTTGAGACGCGTGGTTATCCTACTCAAGTGGCTCAGCCTGAAATGGGTCAGTTCCCTGCACCGCCTGCTGCCGCTGCTCCTCAGCAACCTGAGAACTTCTGGAACACGTTTAACGAAATGATGGCGCGTGATCCCCAAAATGCCTGGCGTGTTATCAACCAGGCTCAGCCGAACGTGATTGCAAACAAACTGTTTGTGATGGAGTGAGACAATGGGTCTCTTACAAAACATGCTTGCTGGTAAGTATGCTCAGGACGTAAAAGCTGCACTTTCTCCTGCCAATACCGCGCAATATGCACCATTGGCTTACGGTCTTATTGGTGCAGGTGGCTCTGTTGTTGGCAACGCACTTAGTGGCGAAGAGAAAGATCCTGGCCGCATTCTTGCTGAAGCCGCAGGAGCTGGCGCCCTTGGCGCATTAGCTGGTCGATCTATCGGGCAACGTGGTGCGGAATTGCAAAAGGCGCGTGCTGTGCAAGAGCCAGTCATGAATGCAATGGATCGTGCCGCTGTTCAATACGAAATGCGTGCTAGGAAAGCGGCAGAAGCTGGTGCTACGTCTACTGCTCAAGCAGCAAGAAATAAGGTTTTAAATCTTGTTGATAATCTTGCTGCTGGTGAGCAGGCTATGAAACAACTTAGCCGCGACACGCGGGTGGGACAAGGTTTGATGATGGCAGGTCTTCCCGGTCTTGCCGGTCTTGGAGGAATGGCCGGAGGTGGTGTTTCTAACATTGCACAATCCTTGGGCGTCCCTGGCTTCCAACAGCAACAAATCACAGATCCCGAAGCTTACGGATCTAGCAATTCCCCTGGTGCTCGCTACAAAACGCCCACCATGCAGTATTTGTAATTAAATAAATTACCAACTGCTAAAATTTGTGTTAGATAAGACATTTGACATGTCGAATCTTTCACCCGATAATTGTTCAAACACTGGAGGATAAACCAAAGTGTTTCTTGATACCGACTTTCCAAAGATTCTTGGTGCGGAACTTTACCGTCCCCACCCTGCTTACATCGCCGAGATGGCGGTAGAGCCCGTGGTGGTCCACGACTTTACCCGCCAACCTGGTCAAACCGTTCAGCTGGACCGCTATAAGTTCTGGGGTACCCCTGGTACGAAGGACAGCCGCGAGCGTGTGGCTGACCAAACCATCGGTACCGCCAACAGCCGCAACATCACCAAAGAAAAGGTGCTTGTTGTGCTTAAAGAGTTGACATCCGTCATTACCAGTGCTTTTGCTGGTACTCCGGTAAGCTCCTTCGCAGCGTAATCTGCGTCGAAAACGGGGTGAATTGCTGGAAGCCCCCCAGCCAGTACTCTAAAGAGCTATACTGGTAGGGTAATCAGCAGCCAAGCCATTTAGTAATAAATGGAAGGTTCAACGACTAACGTTGTCGGCCCCATGACGAACCTTGAAAGCCAAAGATTCTTGATTGGATGCTCCCTTGGTGATGGGTGTTTGTCTAGATGTAAAAGATCTGGATCCGTAACGCTACATATTCAAAGGAAGCAGCAACACCTTGCCTATGCTGTTTGGCAACTGGAAAAGCTAAATGCAATTCTTGGAACCAAAGCAAGTATTAAATGCTTTGTTGACAAAGGCAAATATCCGGCAGCTCGTTTTGGTGTTACAAACAAGAAAATACTGACCCCAGTGTATGAACTTCTTTATCCGACAGGCAAGAAGATCATTTCACCCAAAGTTCTCGATGGTCTTGGACTTCAAGAACTTGCTCTATTTTGGATGGACGACGGATCTCTTGAGATTCGAAAACGTACCAGGCCAACGGGGGCTATAAGAATTGAAAAGTCAGCATGGCTTGCGGTCTGTGAAGATGAAGAAAAAACCAATAATGTTGGTGATTGGATTCAGTCTTTAACAGGCTCAAAATATACAAAAGTTCGTCATGTGTCGGGAAGTTATTATCTAAGGTGGCATTCTCAACAGTGCAAAAACTTAATTGAGAAAATACAACCTTACATTCTTCCTTGCTTAGGATACAAAGCCGACCTTAACCGAACAGGAACTGTTTCTGAATGGTTAAGCGAGTCCAAACTTCAGATACCTGAAATGGACGATAAGGCGACACGAGTGCCCCGCACCCAACTCAATAGTTAATTGAAGGGTGATGATATAGTCTGAGCTGCAGCAATGGTAAAGCTGTAGAACCAAGGGATAAAGAGCCCTTGGGGTAACAAAACTGACACCGGTCCTGCCGATCCGGGCGATCCGACCCAGCCCAGCACTTTCAAGATTGCTCGTGAAACTCTGGTTACCGCCCAGCGTTTGCTGCTGGATACCGGCAACCTGAATATGTTCCACCAGTCCATTGGTAGCCTGACGCTGCTCGATGACTATCGCCGGTGGCGTGACCGCGTCTTCATTGACGAACTTTCTAAAGCCGAAGCTAACGGTGCCGCTTCTACTACCCAAGGTGGCTATTACTTCGCTGGTGGCAAGACCAAGGATTCCTCTGGTCGTGTTTCTTACACCTCCACTGAGTACGGCAACGAAGTTCAGCAGTTCCAGGTGCGTACCGACCTGCTGACCATTGTCAAGGATCTCCGCAAGCGCAACGTTCCGACCTATGCCGATGGTCTGTATCGCTGCATTTGCGATCCTACCTTCATGATGCATCTGCGTCGTGATCCCGACTTCCGTGAGATTGCCCGTTATGCTGGCAATCCCGGTCAGGGCATGTACATGGGTAACCCCATGATGCCCAACAACTCCAGCTTCTACATGGGTCCTCAGGCTGGCCAAGCCTATTTTGTGGCTGGTGAGCCGGTGATGCCGACTGGCGTTCAGTTTGAAGGCGTTAAGTTCTTCGAGTCGACCAACTTCCCCACCAAGACCGTAAGCACTTCTTTTGACGGTGGTTCCAACTACTCTTCTCAGGAAGTTGCTCAAGGTTATTTCTTCGGTCCTCAAGCCATCGGCGTGGGTATTGGTGGTCCCAACGCCCAGGTGCTCATCAACAACAACGACGACTTCAGCCGCTTCATTATTTTGATTTGGCAACTGTACGCTGGTTTTGAAATCCTGAATAAGGACTTTGTTACCACTGCGTTCAGCTACGTGTCTGATGACGGCGCAGTTTGATCCCTAAACAATAAATAAAACACAGGAAAAAATAAATGACTTATTTGTCCGCCAAGAAAATTTATCCCGGCAACTGGGCAGAGCCCCTGAACGGCTGGTATAAGAACATTGACAACACCCAAGATGGTACCGATGACGGTTCCAAGGGCGGCCCCACTTCGGTGTTGGCTATCCCTGGTTACCGTTACTTCCAGCAGCGTGGTTATGTCCCCGTGACCGCTACCTCTGGCGTTGGCGCTGTCTCTTCCGCCAACGTAATCGTTCCTTCGCCTTATCGCCAGGACGACACTCGCCCCGACATCACCGGCATGGTGATCTCTGGCACCACCACCCTGCCTGCTTACGTTTACCGCTCTACCATTTCCGTGGCTTCTGGCTGGGGTGATGGTCGTGTCGCCTCCGGTATCTATGCCGCTACCGGTAACGTCATTTCGTTCGGTCGCGTTAGCTCCAACAACCCCACCGCTGCTTCCGGCGTGGGCGAGGCTGTGATTCAGGCCAACCTCACCTCTACTACTTCTGGTACTCAGGCAGGCGAGATCTTCTTTGCCGCTGGTGCCGCTGGCTATAGCGCTAACCCCTTCCTGACCGCTACCGGTGCTGCCGGTGTGTCTGGTGCTGTGGTTAACTATGCTGCTACCGCTTCCACCACCCTGAAGGTGTTTGCGAAGGAGACTGCTAACAGCACCACGACCTCTGGTGGTTTCTACATCTCCAGTGGCGATGCTGGCGCAGGCCGCACCGGTTACCTGGTTGTGGAAGTGTGCTATATCCAGCCTGATGTGGCCCCCGGTTACGAAGACATTGACGGCTACCTGACTGGTCGCACTGTCAGCTGATTAGGGTAAACTAGGACCAGAGATTTAATCCCTGGTCCTTATGCTTTACAAACACAAAAAGAACGGTGCTCGCGTCAGGATTGTAAGCGAGTTTGATAACGGCGAGTGGTTCATGGTTGAAGACCAGGACAATCGCATTTTCACCGCTTACAAAAGTGAGCTTGAGCCCGATGAAGAGGCAACTAAAAAAGTTAAAACTCTTCAAGTAAAAGACAAAGCAGCAAAAGAAACACCCCGTTCATTTCCCCCTGATAATCGCCTAAACATCAATACGGCTACGGCCCAAATGATCGCAGACCATATCAAGGGAATTGGTTTGAAAACAGCCCGAGATATTAAAGACCTTCAAATGTCCTTATCGGGTGAAAGTTTTAATAATCTTGAACAGCTTAAGCAAATCAAAAAAATTGACTGGGATGCAGTGTTTGCCGCTGATCTAATCCGCGTCTAAACCATCTCCTAAAGCCCCTGGATCCCAGGGGTTTTTTGGTTTTAAAATAAAAAGAAAAGTCCAATGTCGATTGGTCCCGCAATATATCTAAATCAAGTAGGCAGTACCGGTCGCGTTACTGGTCCCCATGCGCATTTTGAAATTAGAGATAGAAAAACAAATAAGTTAATTCCATTATCACAAGCACGTACAGACATTGGTCAGCGTATTCAATTCCGTTTGCCAGGCTCTCAAGAATGGCAACAACTATACAGACAGACTGGCCCAGGTCAGTTTGAGGCCAATCCAAATGCCCCTTTGGCAAGTCCTCTCGGAAATCGACTTCATCCCGTCACAGGAAGACAAGCCTATCACGCTGGAGAAGATTACAGTCTTCCCGAAGGAACAGGTTTACGTTTTCTCGGTTCAGGTTCGGTTGAAGGGCTTTCAAACTACGGGAACGCGGGTAATGTAGCCAGGCTGCGCACAGGTGATAACCGCTATCAGGTTGATGTCTTTCACTTAAAGAATGCTCCTGGTGCAGCACGGGTAGGAGATACTTCTGTCCCTGCAGCTCCTGTGTTGCCTGGTGATTCACAGCAAAGTGCAAATGATGCACGCATGTTAACCATGCTTCAATCTTTATTTGAAACAAATAAGAAAGAAGACAATAAAGAGACTCTTGCTCAGTCGTTAGTTGGCAACCTACTGCAACAAGCTTTAGCCAAGAAGAACAGCTTTATTCCAACCTCTGTTCTTGCTGGAACAAGTGACCCGTATTCCCAATATATTTTGAGGCCTGAAATGTTAGATGAATTTATGTGATTACACGGCTTTATAATGAAAAAACGCGGAGGTATTGATGCAGCTCAGCGATTACGATAAAAGCAGAGTAAGGTATCACCTGGGTTACTTTGTTGTCTCTGTTCCGGCTGGGGATTACGCCAGGCTGGAAGAGGCTATGAATACAGTGCCGGATTCTTATTTTTATGATAAGATCTCAATTCAACTTGGTCGTTGCGACACAGCCGAAAAGAAAACTGAGGTGGCGACTTCTCCTTCCACCCGGTTAGAGAGCATCGCTGGTGACGTTGACCGTACGATTCGGTCTAGCAATGCCAAAGAAGCTCTCAAGGTTTGGAACGAAATCTATCTGTACGAAACAGATCGATTAGCCAACATCTTGTATGTTCCGAACTATAAAGATCCATTCCAGGCTAGGTATCGGTATGAGCGATCAGGTGCGGAATTCATTCAAGCTCTCCCTGGTCCTGCTGACACTGCAGTGGGTTCTCGTATTTATCTTCATGAGGTTTGGCGGTAATGGGTAACGCATTTCTTCAACTGTTCATGCGCGGTGGTCCAGCTGCTCTGAAAGCTGTCCAAGGTTTTGGTGCCAAAGCTGCTCCCAAGGCTGTAAAAGCAATTGCCGATACAGTCACCAACCCGCAGACCTATCGTGCCTTAGCTGGACAAGCTGAGCGTGTGCTCCAGCGTCCGTTACCACAGTCATTCGCTGGGGCCAACTTCGGGAACATTCCTACCCGTTTCACAGGAATGATCACCGATTTGACCAACATGCCAGCAGGCCTTGGTCAAACGGTTCAAACTGGCATGGTGAATCGTGCCCTGCAAGAAGCAGCAGGTGCTGTTCCCCAGCTTTCTCGTGGGGTCACTCAAGCAGCTACAGGCGCTCTCCGTGCTCCTGTTATTGGGGATGCTTTACGCACAGGCCAATCAGTGCTGACCAGCCTGCCGCAAACTGCTATCCAAATGGGTGGACAGTTCGCCAGAGATCCGGGTCTGCGTCGTGAGTTTCTGAAACAGTTTGGCGGTACGTCAGAGAAAGCAGTACGTGCTTTAACCGGGCAATCTGGTTTCGGTCAAGTTGGCAGCTTGGTTCGTAACCTAGCTCCTGGTGGCGCTACCGGTCTGCGCGGCACTGCAGTCCTTGGTGGCATGGGAGGAATGGCTTGGGGTTTGGCAGATCCCAAACCCATGATTGATGCAAGTCATGGTTTATTAGGGTTCTTGCAAGATCGTAATTTGGTTTACGATCCACGCAAAGATCCACGCGTTACATCAATACAAGACAGACCAGTTGTTAATCCTGGGGAATTAGCACCTGTTGGTGGTGGTGGTACTCCACCGCCAGCACCGACCCTTCCTGCACCACCTTTGGTAGCAGGCGCTGGGCCGCAAGCCGGACAACAGACACCTCCACCTCCTTCACTAATTGGAACTGGAGTCATGTCTAACGGGGCCGGTGTTCCCGCACAACGTGAAAATGTTCTTAACCGCACACTCTCTCAGGAAGTACTTAATGCTGCTCAGCAGTACTCTGCTCCTACAAATGTCCCTCTTTCTTCCTTCTATGAGGGCCAACAGCAATTGGGTAGGAGTATGATGCAGAAAGGAAATCTAGTGAGCGAGCTCCAAGCTCTGGGTGCAGGGACGGGCATGGCGCCCGAGAACTTCCAGCAGTGGGTGAAAGCCAACCCAGGACTTGCTTACCGCGAGATGTTGCGACTAAAACAAATGTAGTTATGGCACCAAAAACTGTTCAAGAGCTTTTTAACCTCAAACCGGAAGAGCTTAATGCCCTGACCGTTTTATCTGGTCTTGAAGGTTTTCGTGGCGGACAGAACTCTCCTGATGTTGCTGCCGTTGCTGCAAACGTTCTCGCCAGGCGTCTGAAGGGAAACTGGGGTGGAGTTGATGTAAGAAACATTGCCACTGCTCCAGGGCAGTATGAAGCTGTTAAGGGCTACAACATGCAACAGCTTGCCGATCCGGCATTTGGTGCAAAGGTCTTAGGTGGTGAAAGCGAATTCAATCGACTGCGCAACATCGTCAACAATCCTCAATTTGTTGGTGAACAGTTTCGTAGGTCCAAGGGTGCACAGTCTTTTAAGGGGACTAGTGCATATGGTTCACGCAGACCTGGTGACTACATGCCGGTGCCCGGTCAAAGCAATTTTTACCATGACCCTTTAGATCCACAAACGCTTCAAAAGGGTTTACAGCTTTTTAATCGGGCTGGATCATCTGTTGCTGATGAGGCACAAGCACCTACAAGTCCGCGTCAAAAAGGCAACATTCTAGGTGGTAATTTCCTTCAAGGCATCCTGAAGAATATGGTTCCGGCTGTATTGCAACAGCGGAGTGCTCTTGATCCACAAGATTTAAATCTTGGTGCTATCAGTACAGCACTGCCTATGCCTCAGCAGTACTTGTCTGATTACATGGAGCTGTTCTCTTAATGACACGCCCCTCTCAACGACGGTCTTACCTTGAATCCTCACTTCCAAGTGAGTGGCTGGAATACAGCACTGGATCAAGATCCAATCCTTTTATTTCAACTGGAGCTGCATCCGGTTCACTTGGAAGAAAAAATCCAACGTTGATAGGGGCTATCTTTGACAAGAAAAGCGCCTTTGAATCCAAAAACGCTGATCCATCTACTTTGTTTGAACGGTTTTTAAACATTCAAAGAAACCCGCAAAGTCTTATTGAAAGCAGGTTGAAGCTACCTGCAGGATTCACGCAAGCTTTGTCAGTGGCCCCTGGGCTTGATTCCTGACGCTATAATTGACAAAAAGATTGGGTAAGAATTTTGAGCTCTACTGGAACCAACAAGTCTCCTGTATTTTCTGATCGGCCATTGCTTGATACGGTTCGTGTTACCACTCAAACCGTAGGTAGTGCCGCCACTAATACCTTGTTTGTGCAAGGTGGACAGGCGCCGTCCATCCTGGTGGACATGGATGCAAACTTAAGTGAAGATAATAATTCTGGTGGTGTAGTTGATTCGATTACTATCACGCGTAACGATTTTTATCGTGCTGCGGACTACACCGTAGCTTCTGGAACCTCAGGCACTCCCATTTCATTGGTTAGCGGACAAGTAGTGTTTGTCCAACAGACGGGCGTGTTGACTGGTGGCGGCGCCCCGTTCAGCGGCTACGGTTACTACACTTATACAGGCTCAGGTACTCTTACTGGTGTAAATACAGCACTCAACTATTCCGGTGGTACGGCTTCTGGTTTTCTGTATAACGGCGTTGCTTACGGCAATCAACCTGCAGTGACGTTTGTGTTTTACCACACTCGTGGCACCACAACTCC
>Ga0214917_10004943_pt1 | contig 14467 bp, 8 predicted proteins | sample LL_1208_BB_MetaG_FD_177983 | JGI IMG/M metagenome (GOLD analysis project Ga0214917, IMG submission 177983) | Freshwater microbial communities from Lake Lanier, Atlanta, Georgia, United States - LL_1208_BB | ecosystem: Environmental > Aquatic > Freshwater > Lake | place: USA: Georgia | collected... | reverse complement strand
GTTCCGGATACCGAAGCCCCCGTCATCACCCTGATCGGGGCGAACCCGCTCGAGTTATATAAGAATTCCACCTTCACCGATCCGGGGGCGACGGTGACGGACAATATGGATGCCACGCAAACCATCACGGGCACGGGGACGGTGGATACCGCAACGGTGGGAATCTACACGCTGACCTACACAGCGACCGACGCGGCGGGGAACTTGGCGTTACCCGTGACGCGGACCGTGAATGTGGTGCTGGATCCGGCAGCGGATGAGGACGGGGACGGTCTGACAAACGGAGCGGAACTTTCCGGAGGAACAAATCCGTACCAAAAAGACTCGGACAATGACGGGGTGAACGATTCGATGGAAATCGCGGACGGCACGAATCCAAACGATGCGAATTCCTGTAGCAACCTGAGCAAGGGGTTGGTCGCCTACTACCCGTTCAATGGAAATGCTAAGGATGAAAGTGGGAATGGGAGAAACGGTGATCCCTCTAACGCCACGCTAACGTCAGACGTGTTCGGTCGGGCAAATCAGGCCTATCTCTTTAACGGACGGAGTTCCGTCATTACTGTTCCACATGACGAGGCCTTAAACCTCGCCGGTTCCACCAATTACTCCATCAACCTGATGGTCAAACTTGAAAGCGGGGGCAGTTACCTCATCGGAAAAGATAATGGTCCTGGTCCCCAGGGCAAGTGGATGCTTTTTGTCAGTCATGACAACTCCCCGCGCGGAGACATTCCACAAGGTCTGTATTTTCACGCTTACAACGGCACAAACGGGGCGTGGATTGCGCGTGCCAACAATTCTGTTCTGAACGACGGGAAATGGCGTCACGTGGTGTATACCCGCGAAGGCAACGTCCATAAAATCTTCATCGATGGAATGCTCTCCGGAAATGAAACCAACGGGCTCCTAATTCCTGGCGGGATCACCGCCCCGTTGACGATAGGCGCCGCCGAAAACGGGGGCTGGGTGAAAGGTTCGTTGGATCAGGTTCGCATCTACAACCGGGCCCTTTCGGCAGCCGAGATCTTTCAACTCCATCAGCTCGAAGCTGGCCCTGTTCCCCTGCCGCTCAAGGAGAGTCTGTTTGGCACGTTGGCCGGAATGGCGGGAGCGGCCGGGAACACGGACGGAGCAGATGCCCGATTCTCCTCCCCCCGCGGGGTGGCCACCGATGCGGCCGGCAACGTCTATGTGGCCGATACCGGCAACCACACCATCCGGAAGATCTCCACCAACGGCATGGTCTCCACGCTGGCGGGAACCGCGGGCCAAGCAGGGAGTGCGGACGGCCCGGGCGCCGCCGCCCGCTTCCGCAGCCCACGGGCTCTGGCCGTGGCGGCCGACGGCACGGTTTGGGTGGCGGATACGGAAAACCATCTCATCCGAAAAATCTCGCCGGCCGGGGAGGTGACCACGGTGGCCGGCACGGCAGGAGAGCGTGGCAGCACGGACGGAACGGGGGCGGCAGCGCGCTTTGCCCGGCCCATGGGCATTGCCGCGGATGCGGAAGGAAACGCTTATGTGTCTGACACCGAAAACCACACGATCCGCAAGGTGACCGCGGCCGGCCTGGTCACGCGAGTGGCCGGCCAACCGGGAACGGACGGATCCACGGACGGCGGTTCGGATGTCTCCCGCCTCAGCAGTCCGATGGGCCTGGCGGTGGCGCCGGACGGATCGGTTTGGGTCGCGGATAGCAACAACTTCCTCCTGCGCAAACTAGACGGCACCACCTTGTACACGGTGGCGGGAACGGCGGGACGATCGGGCATGACGGATGGGACGGGTTCGGCGGCCCTTCTGGGGAATCCCGTGGGGCTGGCGGTGGATGCGGCCGGCAATGTCTACTTCTCCGAATCCGCGCTTCATTACCTCCGCAAGTGCACGCCCTCGGGTGAGGTGAGCCGCTGGGCGGGGCAACCGAACGCGCCGGGCTCGACCGACGGGGCATGGGACAAGGTGAAGTTTTACCGCCCGGCTGGCCTGGCGGTGGACGGACAGGGGAACCTGCTGGTGGCGGATACGGGTAACCATTCTGTCCGGATCGGCCGGGCTGCGGTGGTGAATCCGGTGGTGGCGAGGATCCAGCTGAAGCCGGCAACGGAGGCATCGCTGGCGGTGCCGGTGGCGGATCTGATCCTGGAGAGCGATCCCACGGGCGTGACGATGGCGGCGAGTTCGGGATTTGAGGTGCGACCGACCGGGGATGCTTCGAAGTTCACCGTTTGGACTTCCGGCGTGACGGACTACGAGGCGAGCCCCTTCCTCAGCTTCAAGGTGACCTTGCAAAAGGACGGGGGTACGCCAACGACGCTGAGCGGCCTGGTGACGATGGAGGATGACCGGAACGAGGATGCGGATGGGGACGGGATTCCCGAATGGCAAGAGGAGGACGTTTACGGCACGAGCGACCTCAAGGTGGATAGCGACGGGGACGGGGTGAACGATCCCGTGGAGCTGGCCGATGGGACGGATCCCAAAGATCCAAAATCCTTCGGCAATCTGAGCAAGGGGTTGATCGCCTACTATCCGATGGACGGGAACACGCTGGACAAAAGCGGCTTTGGGAACCATGCGGTGAACCATGGGGCGGTTTTGGCGGCGGATCGGCTGGGACAAGCCAACCGGGCGTACTCTTTCAACGGCCGGTCCTCCTACCTGGAGTCGCCGGATCGGGATTATCTCCGGACGCTACCGCTCACGGTAACCTGCTGGTTCCGCGACCGGGGGGCACCCCATGGGGAGATCGGATTGATCGGCAAATACCGCGCGGCCTACTGGGACGGTTACCAAATGGTGATCCAAGGGGATGGATCCCTTTGGCCTTGGTATGTGCTGTATCGGGGCAACGACGTGATTGGAAACTACGATGTCAACGGGGACAACAACCCTTCGTTCCGTTCCGGGAACGTCAGCGACGGGTTCTGGCATCAGGCGGTCTTCACCGTGGACACCAACGGCGGGGCCCTTTACGTGGACGGGATCAAGGTCTCAACCAAGGGTTGGCGTGGGACGCCGCGGACGATCACTTCCCAGTTGCCTCTGATCATCGGATGTTATGCGGGCCTCAGTGGGGAAATTGCCGATTCGGCATCTTTCACCGGGGAGATTGACGAGGTGCGGATTTACAACCGGGCGCTGACCAGTTCCGAGGCGGGCCAACTTTACTCCCGTGACGCTGGAAAGATGGACCAGGACGGGGACGGGTTGACCGACGCATGGGAACAGGGCTACGGCCGGTATCAGACGGTGGCAGGCAACTTCACCTGGGAGCAGGCGAAGGCGGATGCCGAAGGCAGGGGCGGGCACCTGGCCACGCTGACTTCTGTAAAGGAGAACCGTTTTGTCATGGAAATGCCGGGGGTGAACTTCCCCGCCGGACAATATGGTTGGTGGCTGGGAGGAACGGGGGGTGCCAATCCGTGGAGTTGGATCACGGGCGAACGATGGGTTTATGAAAATTGGCATCCGCGGGGCGAACCAAACAACCCCCGCGACCGCAACTACTTCCTCCTTCTTCAGCCGGACGGAACCTGGGATGACTGGGAGGGCAACATCGGTTACCTGCTCGAACGCGGCTATCCGACCGACCCGTTCCGAACCGACACCGACGGGGACGGATTTGACGATAAGACCGAAAGCTTGGCTGGTATGGATCCGAATGATGCGAGTGCACATCCCGACACCCAATCCCCCCTCATTACCCTGATCGGAGCCAATCCGCTGGAGATTTACAAAGGTTCCCCTTTCACCGATCCCGGGGCAACGGTGACCGATAACGTGGATTCCACGCGGATGATCACGGGGAGCGGGACGGTGGATGGGGCCACGGTAGGAATCTACACGCTGACTTACACCGCAACGGATGCGGCGGGGAACTTGGCTTTGCCAGTGACGCGGACGGTGAAGGTGATTTTGGATCCTGCCGGAGACGAGGATGGGGACGGGCTCAGCAATGGGGTCGAACTGGCCCGTTCCATGAATCCCTTGTCCCGGGACACGGACGGAGACGGCTATTTTGACGGGTTGGAGGTGTATCGTGGATCCGACCCCTTGGTCAGCACCAACACGCCCGTGAGCATCCTGCCGGCTGGCACAAACGTGGTGACCTGGCAGGGAAGTTCGAATCTCACCGTGCTCCATACGAACCAACCAAGCAGTTTGAGTAACGTTGTGGCGGTGGCGGCAGGCTCCTCCACCTACCACGCATTGTTGCAGAACGGTAGGATCATCAGTTGGAGAACCAACTCCGCGACAAACACCGCACCTAATGTCAGTAACATGGTTGCTGTCGCCGCCAGCTCATCCCACGCAGTTGGACTGACCGCAGACGGGGGCATTCTGGCGTGGGGAAGCACCAACAGCTCCATTACCAATGTTCCGGCTGATTTAACCAACGTCGTGGACATCGAGGCGGGATCGAATTTCACGGTGGCTTTGCTGGCGGACGGCAGGGTCCGAACTTGGGGAACCGCATCCGCCGCGATCAATTTTCCAACGAATGGTTTTACCAATATGGCCAAGATATCGGCAGGATCCACCGGCGCCGGAGCCCGCGGCAAGGACGGGAGTCATGTATTTTGGGGTAACATGAGCAACCTATCCCCGACTAACTTTGTCGGGGCTTATCTCTTTGCCGTCGACGGAAATTACACGTTGGCCTGCGTCAGCAATCAACCCGCCTATGCTGTCCTCACGAACAACTCCAGGACGTTTGCCTTCACGAATATCATCAACCCGCGTCAGCTTGCCGCCGGCAATCATTTCTACTTTATCAAGTCGGACGGGAACCTGGAGGGTTATTGGAACAATACGGTCATGACTTTGCCTTCCCTAGTTAGGAGCAACGCAAACATTCTGGCGGTGGGCGTGAAATCCAATGCCGCCATTGCTTTGTTGGGGCCCAAAGTGACTTCGGATCCTTTGCTGATTCCGGCCAACACCAACCTACTCGGGCAGGTGGGAGTATCTTATACCATGACGCTGACGGCCGGCGGCACCGCCCCCATCTCCTACGCTGCCTCCAACCTTCCTCCTGGCTTGTCCATCACCCCAGGCGGGGTGGTCAGTGGCACGCCCACCACCGCGGGTACCAACCAAACGGTTTTCATCGCCTCCAACAGCGTGGGCACAGCCAACCAAACCAACCTCTTTGTCGTGGCGAAGGGCGATCAGACCATCACCTTCACCAACCTGGGGACCAAATTTCTGCGTGATGGGAGTTTCACGTTGAACGCCACGGCCTCGAGCGGTCTGCCGGTGAATTACATTTCCTCCAACACCAACGTGGCAACGGTAAGTGGTAGCACGGTGACCCTGATCCGTGTTGGGAATACCACCATTACGGCCACGCAGACGGGGGATGCCAACTGGAACGCAGCTTCAGATATCAGTCAGGCCTTGACGGTCGATCCCGGGTGGGATTTTGAGTTTGGTTTCCAGCATATCAACGAAGCGGGGGCTGAGACCTACCTTGTGTCCACCTCCAACGTGCGGAAATATTCCGAGTGGCAAAGCCCGCCGCTGACCTATTGGGGGCCGACGGCGAACGGAATCGACGGTGCGTTGACTTACCGCTTCCCGGGAAGTGGGACCGTCCAGGCGGCCCGTCTGAAGGCATCCACGGATTCGTTTAATTTTCCCTGGCCCGGTTATTTTGGCGCAGGCAAAGGTTGGTCCTCGATTTGGGGCTCCAAAAACGGATCGGACTGGATTCTGCTGATGGATAATCCGCGACCCACCGACAATGTCGGAAGGGGCATGACGTACGACCAGTTGTTGCCTGTGGAACTCCTGGGTGGAAAGGATCTTTGGATTCAAGTTCGCCTCAGCGTCATCGAGGCGTACAACACCTCCTACACCACGGCTCAATTTGGACGGGGCAGTGCCGCCAACACTCAGCGCATTTTTGAGGTAAAGATCGACTATGACGGGGTATTTCCGCAACTGGCCCAACTTTCGTCCGATTTGATCCAAACCACAGCTTTTGACGATCCGGCTGCGGGATATTCTCTTTCGCTCGACACCGACGGGGACGGTCAGACGGATGCGGCGGAGTTGGCGGCTGGGACGGACCCGAACGATCCGAATTCCAAACTGACGTTGAGTCTGGCCGCGGCCGACGCGCCGCTATTGAAGACCCAATCGTCCGGATCCGAACCATCCGGAAGCAATCAAGTCATCGTGTTGATTTGGTCGAGCGTGCCCGGAAAGGTCTACGACGTGCAAAAGAGCACAGATCTGAAGACTTGGTTCACAATCAGACAAGTTCCCGCCCAGCCCGCGCCGGCCACGCAAACGCAGGTTGAAATACTCACTCCCGATCCAAAGGCCTTTTACCGGGTTGGGGTTCAATAAAAGCACAAATATTAGTCACTTATCATTAATTACTTGCAACAATAAAAGATTCACAGAACCCTACCTTGATTTTTAGGGTTTTAGGTGTTTATTAGCAGTATGCGATTTGCCCTTCGGATATTCGCTGGACTGGCGTTTTTTCTCAATTTGGCCTCCGCCGGCACAGTCACCTTTTCCGACCAGGTGGGAAATTACTTTGCTTTCAGAGGGATGAATGAGACGGGGGAGTTGGTGCCTCCTTCCCGGTTGGAAACGCCAACCCTTGTCGTTTCGCCGAATGACACCATCAAGTTTAGCCCCTCCGCCTATGTGGTGGTGGAAAACACCGGATCGAACCCGGTCTCATCGACTCTCTCCACGAAATTGGCCCTTTCGCTTGAATCCGTTGCCGCGCTGGGTTTGGGTGAACTCAATGTATCAGTGGCGGGAACTTGGGGCTCTCAGTTGTATCTTCCCGCTCCCGCCGGTTCCGCCACGGTCGGTCTGAGCCTGCAGCTGGACCTCGTATTCGGGGGGGTGACCAAAAATTTCGTGGTGCCGGTCACGCAGAACCTGGTGGATAAAACCTGGGCCGGATCTCTGGCGATCACCCAACAGGTTCTCCGCGACAATTTTGTCGTTCCGGCCGGAGGAATCCTGCAGCTCGGGGTCACCGCCACCCCGACGGTCACTGCAAATGCCACCTACGCCAACGCGCGCTCGGCCATCACGTACCTGGATATTTCCGCCAAGGCTGTCCCGGAACCGGGCCCCGGATCCCTTCTGGTGGCCGGAGCAATCGCACTGGGCTTGGCCCGGATCTTGCACCGGCGGGGCCGTTAACGCATGCCACGGGCTCATGAACCGGCTTTCTCTATTCCCCCAAACCGCCGTTGACTCTCGGCCCCGGAGTGGGAGGATTATTTCCCCCTTATGAGGAGGATTTTTCCATTTGTTCTGATGTGTCAGGTTATGGTGGGGTTGGTCCATGCCGCCACGTTGTTTCCAGGCAGCGAGTTGAGCTTCAGCGGTGCCTCCTTTGAGTACACCCGGGTTCGTTTTGCCTCCGCCACGGGGGAATCAGGAGCAGACGCCTCGTTAAACGGCAACGCCCTGACCGTGAGCTTTGGGGGATTCGGAGGCAGTGCCGCGCCTGCTCCCTTCAGCAGTGATTACGGCACCGGATTCATCGGTCTTCGCATCCACGCGATTGAGTCATTCATTGCCGACCTGAATATCGTGGCCCAGGGGACCTACGCGGTGGAGGCGCCCGTTTCGGGTTCTTGGGCCTCCGTCTTCGGCAGTATTCCCTTCAGCATGCAGGTGTTGGGGGTGAACGGGGTTCCCTACACGGCAACCGATCTCTCCCGGAGTTTTTCCCTCAGCCTGAACCCCAGTTCGGTCTCGATCCAGAATCCGAACGGGGCGGTGAACCAGAGCGGTCAGGCGATCCCTGCCTCGGGGAACTGGATGGCTCAGTGGTCGTTGGCCGGGTTGGCCTCAACCTTGGCCCAAGTTTTCCAGCTTGGGACCGGCCAAAACATCACGGAGTTGGACGTGGCCTTGAGTCCGGACATTTCCACCGCCGCCGGCGGCAACGGTGCCGGCACGGTCACGATGGGGCAGGTGCAATTCGCCCCAACGCCCGAACCGACATCCCTGACCCTGATCGGGATGGCCGGGTGGGCATGGTTGGCCTACCGGCGTCGGAAGCGCTAGCCTACTTTTTCGCGGCCAGTGCCGCGATTTTTTGGCAAAGGGCTTCACCTTTTTTCACGGACCTTGGTCCGTTCAGATCCTGACCGAGGACACGTTGTCAGGGGTGGGCTGATGATTGGCAGGGGATCGGTCGTTTTGACAGTCTACGGGATTTGGGGAGTCTCCCCCAACCCCGTGCATCGGTTTCTGGGGGGAGGGGAAGCTATCAGGTTGCCGCTCCCACCCGTAGCCCATGGGGCGAAACATGGGTGGGTTGCGGCATGAAGCGTCTCGGAGTCATGCCTAAGGATGGATTCGGTATGACCATCGGGGACCCAGGATTTGCATCAAGCCAAGCCCCAACTGAATGGGCGGAGGACCTACGTCCAGTTTTTGAAGGACTTTAAAAGAAGTGTCAGCGGCGCCGGCGCCGAAGCGCCAACAGGGAACCGATCAGGAGAAGGCTGGCAGTGCTTGGTTCCGGGATCACGTTCACGTTGAAGTTGTTCAAATTCATGGTTGCCGAACTTGTATCGTTCGAGCGGTAAGCGATCGCGGTGATATCGACGGAAAGCATTAATTCCGTGATCTTCATGGTTGGAATATTGAAAATCTGATTTAAATCGGTACTGCCGTTGATTCCGGCCCAATTGGCGGTCCAAGTTCCGGCATCACGTACGTAAGCGTTGTTAGTGGACGAGACCTGCTTGGGGACGACCGGATTCACGGTCAGGGAGGAAGTTTTCGAACCACCTGCGTAGGCCGATCCGTTGGCCCCGACCACGCTGATGGTAAAAGGAAGGGTGACGTCAAACAGCGCGTTGGCAGGATTTCCAATAGAGACAAGATTATAGGAACCATTCACCAAAAAATCCAAACTTGTGATGGAATTGTTCGTAAGGGCTTTGACTGTAAATTGATAGCTCGTACTGCTTGAGTTAAACACCGCTCCGCCCACCGCGGCAGCTGTTCCGAGTCTGGTGTTGGCGAAAACGAGCGAGTTACTGGCAACGGTGGGGTAAGGGAGGTTGGTAGCGACTCCGGATCCCAGAAAGGTACTCGCCGCAGAGTCCTCGATAATGTTGTTGAAGAGGAAGCCTGTACCCACTCGGTCTCCATAACTGACGGTTGCCGCCTCTGATGCGCAACAAGCCAATAGGCCGATAAAGACAACCGATACTAAACTCCTCACCCTGTTATCTTGCATGCTATTGCTCGTTTGTCAAGGGGCAGATCTTATTTGAAAGCTGTTGTCAGGCAATGATTAAGACTTATCGGAGTGCTTAATTTATGCATTCCTACTTTTCAGGCCCCTTGTCCCCCGGAAGTTTTCTTTTCCCTTAATTGCGGGGCGGAGTTGGGTGCAATTCCCGAGCCCGTTGCAGGGCGGACTCACGATTGGGTAGTCGCCCCTCCAACTGCTCGTCCATCAGCTGGTTTAGAATTTCACCGATTTTGGGTCCGGGCAGAATGCCCAACTCCTGGAGATCGTGACCGGTGACCAAGGGTTTGGGTTTGATCTCTTCCCTGGAAAATTCGGCCTGCTTGGCAATCAGGAAGCGGTGAATATCCAGTTCCCCGTGGCTGGAAGAGCAGTCGATGCGGTGAAGTTCCAGTTCCTCGGGAAACGTGGGGCGGGCCAGGAGTCGTTTCAAGGTGCTGACCCGCATTTGGGGGGCATCCTTAAAGGCCATATGGTTGGCGATGCAGGCGCAGATTGCCGTGATGTCGTCGTTGGAAAATCGGAGGCGCCGCAGAATCTCCTCCGCCATGCGGGCTCCCACCCCCTCGTGCCCGAAGAAGCGGATCCGACCGGAGGGTTCGGTGCGGGAGGTGCGGGGTTTGCCCACATCGTGCAACAGGGCGGAGAAGGCCAGTACGGGGGTGGGATTTTTTAAATGGGTGAGCAGAAGCCGCGTATGGACCCATACGTCACCCTCGGGATGGTGTTCCGGCGACTGGGCGCAACCGCGCATCTCCAAAAGTTCGGGAATCCAGGCGGCGATCAGCCCGGAGTCATGGAGGAGGTCAAGTCCGCGGGCCGGGTCGGGGCTGGTGAAAATTTTAACCAACTCCTCCCGGACGCGCTCGGGAGCGAGGTTTTTGGATTCGGGGGCGAGGCGAGTGAGGGCCGTCCAGGTCTCGGGCTCGATGGTGAAGCCAAGCTGGACGGCAAACCGGATGGCGCGGAGGAGGCGGAGACGGTCCTCGGTGAAGCGGGCGGTGGGATCGCCGATCGCGCGGATGGTTTGGGCGGTCAGGTCCGATTTGCCGCCCACATAGTCGAGGACCTCGTTTTTCAGGGGGTCAAAGAACATCCCGTTGACGGTGAAGTCCCGGCGCTTGGCGTCTTCCTCGGCGGTGGTGAAGGTGACCGAGGAGGGGCGTCGGCCATCCAGATAGGGGCCATCGACCCGAAAGGTGGCGATTTCAAACACATGATCCCCCTGTTTCAGGCGGATCACCCCGAAGGCCTTCCCTTGGGGATCGGAAGCTTTCGGAAAAAGCGCCTGAACCTGGTCGGGCGTCGCCGAGGTGGCGATGTCCACGTCCGGAAAAGGCCGGTTTAGCAGGGCGTCCCGGACACAGCCCCCGGCGTAGACGGCTCGGTGGCCGGCCTGGGACAGTTGCCGGACAATTTCCTCAGCGGCGGGGTGACGGATCATGTTTTTTCTGCGGGGATTTCAAGGTCAGGTAGGCCAATCCCCCGAAGAGGCTCCAAAAAAGGCCAAGCCCGTGGATCATGAGGGAGTAGGCGATCGCGGCCTCGGGATCCGGGCTGATGCCGAGGTGGGGAAACAGATACACCATCATGGCCTCGCGCACGCCGTGGCCGCTGACACTGATCGGCAGGGCGGCGGCGGAGAAGATGAGAACGAGAATCAGGCCGGCGAGGGAGTAGTTGATGGGGAGGTTGAGAGATCGGGCCAACAAAGTGGCGCCGCCGAAACTCGTCAAATGGACGGCCAGGCTAACAACGATCAGCCCCACGGTGGTCCACCCCCCATGCATGATGTCCCGCATGGCGTGCAGTAGGTCCAAAATGACGGAACGGCCAGGGAGTTTGGCGGGAAGGGGGAATTTCGGAAGAAAGCCCGAAACGACGAAGGCCAGCAGAACCAGAAAACCGCCCAAGGGTCCCAGCCAAGGGAGCGCGCGGGCCAGGGGGGCGAAGGTGGCATCGGCGAGGAGACGATCCGAGGCCCCCGGAAGAAAGAGAAGCCCGAGCCCAAAAAGGGCGGCCACGCCGAACACCCGGTCCAACAAAACCGCCAAGGTGGAGCGTGCTTTCTGTTCGGGAAACCAGCGGATGAGGTAGAAGAGACGAACGGCATCCCCGCCGGTCGAACCGATCAGGAACAGGTTGAAGAAAAACCCGACGAAGGTGAGGTGAAGGGCGCGGAACCAGCTGAGGTGGATTTTTTGCAGCCGCAGGAGAAGCCAGAAACGGGTGCCGCACAGCGTGATCGAGATCAGGGTGACAAGCAGGGCGGTGATCAGCCAGAGGGGTTGGGCGGAGGTGAACCGCAGGGCCAGGTTGGGCCAATTCACCTTACCGGCGAGGAAGCCCAGAATGGCGGCGGTGATGCCGACGCGAAGCCAGGGAGCGAACCGACTCAGGAGAGTGCGGGGGCGGGGGATCGGTTCTGGTTCCACCATGAGAGACTGGCACGGACCTCGTCCGCGGACACATCCGGAGATAGTTCGAGGCTGAAGTGGGTGCCCTCTGGAATCAGGGGCAGAAGTTCGTGAAAAGGAACGAGGCCTTGTCCCAAGGGCAGGTGATCCCCTTTTTCCGGATGATAATCGTGAAGATGGACGCCGATGATGCGGGAGGCGAGGCGACGGAGATGTTGGGCGTGGTCGAGGTAGCCCAACCAGTGCTTGGCCGCCCCGTGCCCAAAGTCATGCCAATAGCCGAAGGTGGGGGCGGGCAGGCGGTGGAGGATCATTTCCCAAGCGTCATCCGGAGGGATTTCCCGGGGATCCTCGCGGCACTCGAGGCCGAGGCGGATGCCCAGGGCCGAGGCCTTTTCGCCGATCCGCAGGAGGATGTCCTCCACCCGGGGCCAAGCTTCTTGGAAGGCTTTTTCATGCTGGCGGATGGCGTGGAGCTTTTGTTGGACAAACGGGCGGGAACCGATTCGGCCGTCCAGGGCCATTCTTTCCAGCGGATCGATCAGGTGGCGGGGTCCGGCGGAACCGATATGGAGGACAACGAAGCGGGCGCCGACGGCCGCGGCACATTCCAGGGTCTCGAGCGTGTGTCGTTCGGCGAGCCGCCGGGCGGTGGGGCGGGGATCCGAGAATTCGTAGGCGTTGGGGTGGGGACGAAGCACCTCGACGGGGACCGGACAAAAATTATGGAGAACTTCGATGCTTGGGGCCTGGCCCGATGCGTGGGCGGCCAGAATGCCCGGCCAGAGGGTGTAGCGGGTATTGTGGCTGAGTTCGACTTTGGTGAAGCCCATCCGGGTGGCTTCCTGAAGCAGGGATGATCCATCGGGGCTCCGTTCGGCATGCCAGCAGGTGGAGAGAGCCAGATCAAGGTGGGGCATGTCCTGGGAGTTTCCCGAAAAATCCAGGGAAGAGCGAAGCGTTTTTTTGAGGCCGGGCCTAGGCCCGGCCTCCGTGGGAGGGGGTTGAAGAGGCAACCCTCCGTGGGCAAGCTATCCCGGATGATGGCCAAGCGTATTTTTTACAAGGGAAAGGTTCAGGGGGTGGGATTTCGATTCGGGGTGCGACAAATTGCCGAGGGGTTCTCCGTGGCCGGATATGCCGCAAACCTTCCCGACGGCCGGGTGGAGGTGTTTCTTCAGGGAGATCGCGAGGAGGTGGAGGGGATGGAAAAGGAGATTGGAGAAAGCCATCTGGCGGGATTTATCCGGGAAGTCAACGGGAGCGAGGCCCAGGCGGAATCCGGGAGAAAAGGGTTCCAGATTTTATGACCACGGCCGTCCAGACGCGGGGGTTGCGCAAGGAATTTTTCCTGGGGTGGTTCCGGGGGCGGTTGCTGGCGGTGGAGGGGTTGGACATGGAGGTCAAAAAAGGCGAGGTCTTCGGCCTGCTGGGACCCAACGGCAGCGGCAAGAGCACCGCCATGAAGATGATTCTGGGATTGTTGCGTCCCACCGGTGGCCGGGCGGAGGTGTGCGGGTATCGGTCGGGAACGATCGCCGCCCGGCGGCAGATCGGTTTTTTGCCGGAGAATCCCTACTTCCCCAACTTTCTCAGCGGGATTGAACTGGTCCGTTATTACGGAAGGCTGAGTGGCATGGGGGGGAGAAAACTGGAGTTGAGAATCCAGGAGTTGATGGAGATGGTGCGTTTGGGCGGGGAAGCGGGAAAACGGCCGCTCCGGACGTATTCCAAAGGAATGTTGCAAAGGGCGGGCTTGGCCGGAGCCCTGGTGGGGGATCCGGAGGTGTTGATGTTGGATGAACCGACGGCGGGAGTGGACCCGGCGGGCTCCCGGGAAATCCGGGACCTGATTTTGGAATTGAAGGAGCGCGGCAAGACGGTGATTTTTTCCAGCCATCTCCTGGAACAGGTGGAGGATGTCGCGGATCGGGTGATCATTTTGCATCGGGGGAGGAAATTACGGGCGGGACGGTTGGTCGATCTCCTTTCCAACAAGAGCGAATGGCAGGTGCGGGTGCAGGGACTGGACGAGGCGGGGCGCCGGGAGTTGAGGACCTGGCTGGAGAGGCGCGGGGCCCATCTCCTGAAGGAGTCCGCTCCCCGGGAGAGGTTGGAGGACTACTTCCTGCGCAGTCTGCCGGAGGAGAAGCGAACATGATCGGCTCCTTCCGGCGAGTTTGGGCGGTGGCGGGGAATACCTTTCTGGAGGCGGTGCGGCAAAAAGTGTTTGCGGTTCTTCTTCTCTTCGGGCTGGTGCTGGTGGGCGGAGCCAATTATTTCACGGATTTTTCCTATCAGGAACAATTCAAGTTTCTCAAGGATCTCGGGTACGCCTCGATGAGTCTGACCGGGCTTCTCATTGGCTTGTTGGGAGCCGCCCAGTTGATCCCCGGGGAGATTGAGCGGAGGACGATCTTAACCGCCCTGTGCCGCCCCTTGCGGAGGTGGGAATTCATCTGGGGAAAATACCTTGGGCTGTTGTTTTTGCTTTTCGTCATGTTGGTGATCATGTCGTTGGCGGTCTGGGGCGTGCTGCAGTGGAAGGAGGGGCAACTCATTGCCTCGGAGGGAGGCGATCCGGCGGTGGCCAACCTGATCCGGGCGGAGGCCAGGGATCCCCGGATGTTGCAGGCGGTTCTTCTGGTTGGGGTCAAATTGGCCGTGGTGGCGGGCTTGGCCGTTTTCTTCAGCACCATCGCCACCTCGACCACCTTTGTGGTGGCGATGACCCTGTTGGTCTACCTGATCGGGCATCTCCAGTCCGTGGCCCGGGAGCAGTGGATGGAAA
>Ga0214917_10004942_pt1 | contig 14467 bp, 12 predicted proteins | sample LL_1208_BB_MetaG_FD_177983 | JGI IMG/M metagenome (GOLD analysis project Ga0214917, IMG submission 177983) | Freshwater microbial communities from Lake Lanier, Atlanta, Georgia, United States - LL_1208_BB | ecosystem: Environmental > Aquatic > Freshwater > Lake | place: USA: Georgia | collected... | reverse complement strand
CGGCCGGTGTTTCGGATCGCGGTGTCCGGCCCGCCGGAGGCCGCCGCACGGCTCCTCGAAAAGGCCCCCGAAGCCGGCGGCGTGACGGTGCGCGACGGTGAGATCCTCGTCACACTCGCCGACGGCGCGCCCGACGCCTCGCCGCTCGCAGCGCGGCTCGTGGCCGAGGGCTACAAGCTGCTCTCGATGCGCGAGTCGGAGGTGAATCTCGAAACCGCCTTCCTCGAACTCACGAAGGGCAAGCTCGGCCGGGCGTAGTGGGGCCTGTCGCCTGCCGAGACGGTTGCGCGACCGGGCGGATAGACTTGGGTGATCGTTCCACGGAGGTGTGCGATGAGTGTTCGATGGAGTGTGTTCTGGGGCTCCTGCGTTCTGTGCGTCGGGGTGATGGAAGCCCACGCCCAGCCGGCCGAGACGATCGCGCCGCCGGTGGCCGCCCGTGGTGCCGGCGCCGCAAGCCTCGACGCAACCAGGCTCGACACCCCCGAGGCGCAGCTCGGCTACGCCCTGGGGCTCAGGATCGGTGGGCGGATCGCGGCCGACTTCCGCGGTCAGAAGGCCCCGCTCGACGAGGCGGCGCTCGCCCGCGGGCTCGCCGACGCCGTGCTCGGCGTGAAGCCGCGGCTCGACGAACAGACGATCGCCGCCGCGCTCGCACGGTTCGAGAAGCGGATGCAGGAACGGGAGCGTGAGTTCGCCGCCCGGATGGCCGAAGCGGCGAAGGCGAACAAGGCGAAAGCCGCGGAGTTCATGAAGGCGAATGCCGCGAAGCCGGGCGTGAAGTCGCTGCCGAGCGGCCTGCAGTACGAGGTGCTCACGACCGGCGCCGGGCCGCGGCCCACGGTCGACGACACGGTCTCGACGCACTACCGCGGCACGCACCTCGACGGCAGCGAGTTCGACGCCACCGATCCCGCCGGCGAGCCGGCCACGTTTCCGCTGCGGGGCGTCGTTCCGGGCTGGCAGGAGGCGCTGCCCTTGATGAACGTCGGCTCGAAATGGCGGCTCTACGTGCCGCCCGAACTCGGATACGGCGAGGAGGGTTCGCCACCGGTGATCGAGCCCAACGAGGTGCTCGTGTTCGAGATCGAACTCGTGAAGATTCCGCCGGCGGAGAAATGACGCCCATGCGGCAGACTCGCCCGTGGCTCGCGATCCTCGTGGCCGCACTGGCCGTCGAAGCCGCGGCCCAGGCTCCCGTCGGGGTGCGGCCGAAGCCCGACCCCTTCGAGGCGGCCCGCGAACGGATGGTCCGCGACGACATCGCGGCCGGCGGTGTCACGGATGAGCGCGTGCTCGCCGCCATGCGGGCGACGCCGCGGCACGAATTCGTGCCCGGCCCGCAGCGAAACCTCGCCTACTTCGACATGTCACTGCCGATCGGCGAGGCGCAGACGATCTCCGGCCCGTTCGTCGTCGCCTACATGACGGAGCAGCTCGAGCCCAGGCCCACCGACAAGGTGCTCGAGATCGGCACCGGCAGCGGTTATCAGGCGGCTGTCCTCGCCCCGCTCGTGCGCGCCGTGTATTCGATCGAGATCAACGAGAAGCTCGGAGACAAGGCGGCGAAGACGCTCGCTCGGCTCGGCTACAAGAACATCGTCACCAGGATCGGCGACGGGTTTCGGGGCTGGCCCGAGCATGCGCCGTTCGACAAGATCATCGTCACGTGCTCGCCGGAGGACGTGCCGCGGCCGCTCGTCGAGCAGCTCGCGGAAGGCGGGCGGATGGTGATCCCGGTGGGTGAGCGCTACGACCAGACGCTCGTGCTCCTCACGAAGCGCGAAGGGAAGCTCGAACGCGAGGCGCTCGTGCCGAGCCTGTTCGTGCCGATGACCGGCACGGCGGAGCAGGGCAGGCGGGTGCAGCCCGACGGCTCACGGCCGGCGATCGACAACGGGGGCTTCGAGACGGTGCTGCCCGACTCCACCGTGCCCACGGCCTGGTACTACCCGCGGCAGATGGCGATCGTGGCGGGCGACGACGCGCCCGAGGGCTCGCGGTATCTGCGTCTCGACAATGCCGACCCCGGCCGGCCGGCACAGGTGTTCCAGGGGTTTCCGGTCGATGGTCGGGTCGTCGGCCGGATCACGTTGACGGCGCAGATCTGCGCGGAGTCGGTGCGGCCCGGGTTGGCCGTCGATGAGGTTCCTGCGCTGGTCGTGAAGTTCTTCGACGAGGATCGCAGCCGGTCGGTGCGGGCCGTCGTGGGACCATGGCAGGGCACGTTTCCCTGGAAGCCGATTTCGGGGACTGTTCCCGTCCCGCTCTGGGCCCGGGAGGCGATTTTGCAGGTCGGCATGCAGGGGGCCACCGGCCGGATCGAAGTCGATGCCGTGTCGATCAGCGGAATTTCCCGCTGAATTCCAGGGGTAGGGGGATCGGAGGGGGCTGCCGGCACGGCTCGCGGCGATGCCCGAACAGCCACCCGCAAACTCTACTCGACCCGTTCATTCTCCTTGATTTGCCCATTCCGCCAACTATTCTTTTCCCTCGCAGGGCCTCTGGTGTCCCCGAAAACGGTTCGGGACGCCACCTGCCGCACGGACAATCTTTCTCTTCCTTGGAGCATGAGAGCAATGGTGGCGAAGCGTCGCTGGTCGGGGATCGTGGGAGCACTCACTCTGGTGGCCGTCGTGGCCGCGGCCTGCGATGCGCATGCCGGCTGGAACCATCGCTACCGCGCCGCGTATGGCTCGGCGGGTTCGTCGGGCGGTTCTTCGGGTGGCAGCTCGGGCGGTTCTTCGGGTGGCAGCTCGGGCGGGTCGTCGGGTGGTTACGCCTCGGGCGGGTCGTCGGGTGGTTACGCCTCGGGCGGGTCGTCCGGCGGCAGCTACGGCAGCTCCGGTAGCTATGGCTCGCACGGCAGCTGGGGCTCGCATCACGCCTACAAGCGTGCGATGCGGGCATACCGGCACTCGAGCCACGGCTCGTCGGGCGGTTCATCGGGTGGCTCGTCGGGCGGTTCGTCCGGCGGCTACGCGTCGGGTGGTTCATCGGGCGGCTCGTATGGTGGCGGCTCGTCGGGCGGTGGCTACGGCGGCGGCTCATACGGCTCCTACGGCGGCTACTCGTCCGCCGCGTACTCCAGCAACTACTCCTCGATCTCGGGCATGTCGAGCAGCATGCCGGTCGAGTCGTATCGCGTCATCGATGGCGTTCCGGCCTCGAGCGGCGAAGCGATTTCGACGCCGCAGCCCGCGGTGATCGATTCGACGGCGCTCCCCACCGACGGCGCGATGCTGGTCGTCACGGTTCCCGCCGAGGCGAAGATCTTCGTCAACGGCTCGAAGACCTCGGCGACCGGCGGCCTTCGGCGGTACGTGTCGCGCGGCCTCGAGCCGGGCAAGGGCTATGAGTACTCGGTGCGGATGGTCGTCGATCGGGACGGCACCGCCCACGAGGAGACCAAGGTCGTGTCGCTCGCTGCGGGCGAGCGGAAGACGGTGAGCTTCAACGTCGCGACGCAGGCTGCGAAGCCGGCACCCAAGACGAGCCTCACGCTCCGCGTGCCGGCCGATGCCAAGGTGTTCCTCGCCGGCCGTGAGACTTCCTCGCGCGGCGTCACCCGCCTGTTCGAGACCACGACCCTCCGCGAGGGGCAGGCCTGGACCGGCTACGAGGTGCGGGTCACGCACACCGTGGACGGTCGTGAGCACTCGGTCGTGAAGACGATCGACCTCGCCGCCGGGGCGAGCCTCGAGCTCGCGCTCGATCCGTCCGAGAGTCGGACCGCCGCGGTCGATGCGACGGCCTCGGTCCGTTAGTCGCCAAGGCCACGGACGCCCAAGCCCGTAGCCATCAGACTCCCGCGCGGCGCGAGCCGCGCGGGAGTTTTTTTGCGCGATGGTAGAGTTGGCCGGCGAGACGCCATGCCTGCACCCGCTCCGATCCGCTGGTCACCCGCCGCCCGAGCCGTTGCCTCGGTCCTGATCGTCGGCTACCTCGCCGCCGTCGTCCTGCCTCCGTTGGCCGGGCCCCCGCCGGCCAGTGCCCTCGCCGGCTGGCTCCTGCAGCCCTTTCGGCCCCTCGTGGGGGCGCTGTGTCTCGGACACGGCTACCGCTTCTTCGCGCCCGACCCCGGCCCCGGCCACTCGATCCGCTGGACGGTCGAACGCGCCGATGGCACTCGGCTCTCGGGCAGCCTTCCCGACCGCGCCGCCGATCGCCCGCGGCTGCTCTATCACCGCCGGTTCATGATCGCGGAGAAGATCGCCCCGCTCGTTCCGCCGGCCGACGCGCCCGCCGAGGCGAGACGCGACGCGCGGGCCGACTGGCTGCCCCTGGTGGAGGGCGTGGCGGGCCAGCTGCTGGCGCGGCATGGCGGAGTGCGCGTGCAACTCCAGCTCGTCGAGCACTATCTGCCCACGCCGGAGGAACTGATCGCGTCGGAGCAGGGCAGGGGGGACGGTCGAGACACGATGGCCGACATCGTCACGCCGCTCGGCACGTTCGCGCTGGCGGGGAGCGTGCAGCCATGACGACCACGCCGTCGCCGTCCGTCGCCGCCGTTCCGAGCCGCGGCTGGTGCGCCGAATGGACCGCCGCCTGGAATGCCTTCTGGTTCACGCCCGCCGATCCGCTGCCCCTGGCGGTGATCCGGATCGCCACCGGCGCGCTGCTCGCCTGGTCGAGCATGGTCTGGCTCGGCGACGCTCAGGCGTTCTTCGGCAACGATGCGTGGCTCCGCCCGGAGGACGTGTGGCGGATGAACGACCAGCCCTGGCAGTGGAGTTGGTACTTCGCGGCCCCGGTGGCCGCCGGCGGCCTGACGCTCGTCACGCTCGTGGCCGCCGTCTGCCTGATGCTCGGACTCGCGACGCCGCTCGCCGCGCTCGTGTCGTTCGCGGGGCTCGTGAGCGCGGCCAACCGGGCTCCGCTGAATGTATTCGGCCTCGACGACACGCTCGGAATGCTGCTCGTGCCGCTGGTGATCGGCCCGTCCGGCGCCGTCCTGTCGCTCGATGCGCTCCTCGGCCGCGGGGATGCCCGGCCGGGCGTGCGGGCGAACATCGCGCTGCGGCTCCTGCAGATCCACCTGTGCGTCGTCTACTTCTTTTCCGGCAGCGGCAAGCTGCTGGGGGCGAGCTGGTGGGAGGGGACGGCGCTCTGGGGGGCGCTCGCCAACGGGCAGTACCGCACGCTCGACCTCACCGGCCTCGCCCGCCACCCGCTCGTCGTCAACGCCCTCACGCTCGCCACGCTGTTTTGGGAACTGGGCTACGCGGCCCTGGTCTGGCCGCGGCTGACGCGGCCGCTGGTTCTCGCGATGGCGGCGCCGGTGCACTTGGGAATCGGGCTCGCGATGGGCATGATGGAGTTCGGGCTCGCCATGCTCGTGGCCAACCTGGCATTCGTGCCGGCCGCCGCGTTTCGTGGGCTCGGTTCCCGAATGTTTTCCCGTCCCCACACCTCCGAAAGACTCGCATGATCGACACGCTGGCAGTCGTCGGCGCCACCGGCGCCGTGGGCCGAATCATCGTCACGATGCTCATGGAGCGGCAGTTTCCGGCCAAGCGGATCAAGCTGCTCGCGTCGGCCCGCTCGGCCGGCAAGCCGTTCGAAGTCGCGGGGCGGTCGCTGCCCGTGGAGGAGCTGAAGCCCGAGTCGTTCGCCGACGTCGACATCGCCATCGGCAGCACGCCCGATGAGGTGGCGGCGGAATTCGTGCCGTGGGCGGTGGAGCGGGGCACCGTCGTCGTGGACGAAAGCGCGTATTACCGCATGAACCCCGACGTGCCGCTCGTGATCCCGGAGGTGAACCCCGGTGCGCTCACGGCCCACAAGGGCATCATCGCCAGCCCCAACTGCTCGACCACGCAGATGGTGATGGTGATGAAGCCGCTGCACGACGCCGCCCGCGTGAAGCGGGTGATCGTGAGCACCTACCAGGCCGTGAGCGGCGCGGGGCTGCCGGCCACGAAGGAGCTGGAGCAGGGGAGCGCCGCCTGGCTCGCGGGCGAGGCCCCGCGGCCGGCCGTGTTTCCGCACCCGATCGCAGCGAACCTGATTCCGCAGATCGGCTCGCCGCGGCCCAACGGCTTCACGAGCGAGGAGATGAAGATGGTGCTCGAAACCCGGAAGATCCTCGGCGACGAGTCGATCGCGGTGAGCGCCACCTGCGTGCGCGTGCCGGTGGCCAATGGCCACAGCGAGTCGATCCTCATCGAGACGGAGAAGAAGCTCTCGGCCGACGAGGCCCGCAGGCTGCTCGCCGGCTTTCCCGGGATCGTGGTCGACGACGACCTCGGGGCGAAGCGGTATCCGATGCCGCGCGATGCCAGCGGCCGCGACGAGGTGTTCGTGGGGCGGATCCGCGAAGACATTTCCTGCCCGAATGGCATCGCGCTGTGGTGCGTGTCGGACAACCTGCGGAAGGGCGCCGCCACCAACGCCGTGCAGATCGCCGAGCATCTCGCCAAGCACTGGACGGGCGGGAAGGGGAGCGCGAAGGCCGGCGGCAGCCGGCCCGTGAAGGCATGACGCGGACGATCTGCCTGCGGCTGGCCTACGAGGGCACGCGCTACTCGGGGTGGCAGGTGCAGCCCGGGCGGACGACGGTGCAGGGGACGCTCGCCGCGGCTATTCAGGCGATCAGCGGCGAGGAAATCGTGCCCCGCGGCTCGAGTCGCACCGACGCGGGAGTCCACGCGCTCGACCAGGTGGTCTGTTTCTCCACCGGGAAGGATCTCGCGGCGGGCGTCTGGGTGCGGGCGCTGAATGCAAAACTGCCCCCCGACGTCACGGTGATCGACGGCCGCGAGGTCCCGCCGGGCTACGATCCGGTGCGGTCGGCCTTGCGGAAGCGCTACCGCTACCGGATCCACGACGCGCCATGGCGGCCGGTGCTCGACAGGCACCTCGTGTGGCGCTGGAAATCCCGGCTCGACGCCACGTCGATGCAGGCCGCTGCCGGGGCGCTCCTCGGCGAGCACGACTTCACGAGCTTCGAGACGACCCCCTCCCAACGCCTGTCGAAAGTCCGCACCATCCACGCGCTTTCGGTCTCGCGGCCGCCGCTCCACGACGACGCGGCCGGGGCGGAGATCTGGATCGAGGTGGAAGGCAACGGGTTTTTGTACAACATGGTGCGGATCATCACGGGCTCGCTCGTGATGGTCGGCGCCGGCCGCCGGTCGCGGGACTGGCTCGCCGGCGTGCTCGCCGCACGGAGCCGGCCCGCCGCCGGCCCGACGGCGCCCCCGCAAGGCCTCGTGCTCGTCGCCACGACACTCGCCGACTGCCCATGGCAAAACTCCCCGACACCCTCGGCTCCCTGAGATTGACGACCCAGCTCGGCGTGGGCCGCCACTGCCAGATCTGGGAGGCGCTGGATCCCGCCTCGAAGGCCCGCGTCGCCGTGAAGGTGATCGTGCCGGAGAAGGCCCGCGACGCCGGGCAGCGACACCTGCTCGAGCACGAGCTCAAGGTGGCGAAGTCGGTCTCGCACCCCACGATCATCCGCATCGACCGGCTCTCCGACGAGGGCGGCCTGCCACACCTCGTGATGGAGTTGTTTCCGCACCCGAACCTCAAGAAACAGATCGCAAGCGGCGTCGATCAGCTCATGCCGCGGCTGCAACGGATCGTGACGGAGACGGCGCTGGCGCTCGACCATCTGCATGGCCACGGCTGGGTGCACCGTGACGTGAAGCCCGACAACATCCTCGCCGCCCCCGACGGGCAGGTGAAGCTGATCGACCTGGCGATCGCCAAGCGCAGGCCGGGCCTGCTCGGGCGGCTGTTCGGCGACAAGGGGCCAGTGCAGGGATCGCCGAGCTACATGAGCCCCGAGCAGATCCGCGGCGAACCGCTCGACGCCCGGGCCGACATCTACTCGCTCGGCTGCGTGCTGTTCGAGCTGCTTGCCGGCAAGCCGCCGTTCGCGTCGGTCAATGCCAACGACCTGCTCAACAAGCACGTCTCGGCCACGCCGCCGGCGATCGAGTCGCTCAACCCCAACGCCACGACGAGCGTCTCGAAGCTGATCCGGCAGATGCTGGCGAAAAAACCCGCCGATCGCCCGGCGGGCATGCAGGACGTGCTCACGCAGTTGCGTACGATCCGATTTTTCGAACGCGCCGTGGGGTGACTTTTTCCGAATTGACTCGCGGGATTCCCGGCGTGGAAAATCCGGGTCCCGCAGAAACGATCCCCGCCAGGTGCCCCCCCGATGTCGCGCGGCCTTCATCGCCTTCCGCTCGAAAAGCCGATCTACGAGGTCGAGGACAAGATCGCCGCGCTCGAGGCGGCTCCGCTCGGCGCCCAGCAGCAGGACGAACTGCGGCGGCTGAAGCGCGAGGTCGTCGAGGTGACGAAGCGGGTGTTCGACGGCCTCGACCCCTGGCAGACGGTGGAGGTGGCGAGGCATCCCGACCGGCCGAAGACGAGCGACTATCTGCAGCTGGTGTTCGAGGAATTCGTGGAGCTGCACGGCGACAAGGCGTATGGCGACGATCCGGCCATGCTCACGGGCTTCGCGAAGCTCGACCGCCACAAGGTGCTCGTCATCGGCCATCAAAAGGGAAAGACGCTCGCGGAGCGGCAGGCCTGCCACTTCGGCTGTGCGCATCCCGAGGGCTACCGCAAGGCGATGGGCAAGATGCGGCTGGCGGCGAAGTATGGGCTGCCGGTGATCTGCCTCATCGATACGCCGGGGGCGTATCCGGGCGTGGGGGCCGAGGAGCGCGGCCAGGCCCAGGTGATCGCCGAGAGCATGTTCCTGATGGCGCAACTGCCGGTGCCGGTGGTGTGCGTGGTGATCGGGGAAGGGGGATCCGGTGGAGCCCTCGGCATCGGCGTTGGCGACCGGGTGGCGATGCTCGAGCATGCCTACTACAGCGTGATCAGCCCCGAAGGCTGTGCCGGCATCCTGTGGAAGAGCGCCGAGTACAAGTCCGACGCGGCGAAGGCCCTGCGGATGCGGTCCGGCGACCTCAAGCGGTTTGGCGTGGTGGACGCCGTGATCGAGGAGCCGCCGGGCGGCGCGCATCGCGACCCGCGGCAGATGGCGACGCGGCTGAAGACATTTCTCGTCCGCACGCTCCGCGAGCTCGTCACGCAGCCGGCCGATGCGCTCGTGGCCGCGCGGTATGAAAAATTCCGCCGCATGGGCGTGTTCCTCGAGGCCGAAACGGCCTGACTCGCGATCCAGCGGGTCAGGCCTCCACGTCCATCATCGCCCGCTCGGCCTGCCCGCGACCGAAGCACCAGAACAGCGCCGGGTGCACGAAGAAGTCGAGCAGGGTGGAGCTGATCAGGCCGCCCAGGATCACCGTGGCGACGGGATACAGGATCTCCTTGCCCGGCTCTCCAGCCGCCATCACCAGCGGTACGAGCGCGATGCCGGCCGTGAGCGCCGTCATCAGCATCGGTGCCACGCGCTCCCGGCCGGCTCGTTCCACCATCTCGGGCGTGAATCGTTCCCCCTCGTGCCGCACGAGGTGGAGGTAATGGGCGATGAGGAGGATGCCGTTGCGGGAGGCGATGCCGGAGAGGGAGATGAAGCCGACCATGCTCGCGACCGTGAGCGACTGCCTCGTGAGCACGAGGGCCGCCACCGACCCGATCGCCGCCATCGGCAGCGCTGCGAGCACCTGGAGCGCGAGGTTCGTGGAGCGAAAAAGCGTGTAGAGCGCGAGAAACATGCCCGCCAGCGACACGAGGCTCAAGGCCCCGATCATCCGCGTGGCCTGCTGCTGGCTCTCGAACTGCCCGCCGTACTCCACGAAATACCCCGTGGGCAGTTCTGCCAGGAGGGGCGCGAGCCGCGCCTGGATGTCGGCGATGACGCCGCCGAGGTCGCGGCCGGCGGTGTTGCACTGGATGATGATCCGGCGGCGCACGTTCTCGCGATGGATCGTGTTGGGGCCGCTCCCCAGGGCGATGTCGGCCACGGTCTCGAGCGGCACGCGGCCGCCCGCCGGCAGGTTGATTGGAAGCCGCCGCAGCGTGTCGAGATCGACCCGGTAGGGCTCGTCGAGCCGGACGACGAGGTCGAACTTCCGCTCACCCTGGACGACCTCCGACACCGTTCGGCCGTTCATCGCGGTCTCGAGAAGATCGTTGACGGCATCGGCCGTGAGGCCGTACTGCACGAGCTTGTCGCGCCGCAGGCGAATCTGGAGCTGCGGAATCTCCGCCTGCTGCTCGACCATAAGGTCTTTGACGCCGCGGACGTCGGCCATCGCCCGCCTCATGCGCTCGGCGGTGCGGCGGAGGACGCCGAGGTCGTCGCCGTAGAGCTTGATGCCGACCTGGGCCTTCACGCCCGAGAGCATGTGGCTGATGAGGTGGGCGAGCGGCTGCTCGACGGCGATCACGACGCCGGGAACCTGCGCGAGCTCCGCGCGGAGTTCCTCGAGCACCTCCTCGCGGTCGCGGCCCGCCGTCGGATCGAAACTTACGATGATCTCGGACGCGTTGACCCCCTCGGCGTGCTCGTCGAGCTCGGCCCGGCCCGTGCGCCGGCTGAAGTTGGCGACGCCCCGGATCCTGCCGATCCTCTCGTCCACCATCGATGCGATCGTGTTCGAGGTGTCCAGCGACGTGCCCGGCGGCAGCAGCACGTTGACCTGCACGCAGCCCTCGTTGAAAGGCGGCAGGAAATCGCGGCCGAGTCCCGTGACGACGGCCATGCTCGCGGCCACCGCGACGGCCACCGAGGCGAGGATCGGCACGGGATGGCGGACCGAGAGCCGGATCGCCCAGCCGGCGAGCGCCTTGAGGACGCGTAACAGCAGCCCATCCTGCTGGTGCGCCATGAAGCGGGCCCGAGGCAGGAGCCAGAATGCGAGCACCGGCGTGACGGTCAGCGAGACCACGAGCGACGCCAGGATCGACACGATGTAGGCCGTTCCCAGCGGCGTGAAGAGCTTGCCTTCCATGCCGCCCAGGGCGAACAGCGGCACGAACACGAGCACCACGAGGATGGTGCTGAAGACGATCGAGTTCCGCACCTCGCTCGAGGCCTCGTAGACGACACGGAGCGCCGGCGTGGGCTGCGGCGCATGGGCATTCTCGCGGAGCCGGCGGAAGATGTTTTCGACGTCCACGATCGAGTCATCCACGAGTTCGCCGATGGCGACGGCCAGGCCGCCGAGCGTCATCGTGTTGATCGACATCCCGAGCCACTTGAAGACCAGCCCGGTGATCACGATCGACAGCGGGATCGCCGTGAGCGTGATGAACGTGGTGCGGAAGTTGAGCAGGAACAGAAACAGCACCACGACCACGAGGATGCCGCCGTCGCGCAAAGCCTCCACGATGTTCCGGATGGAGAGGTCGATGAACGTCTTCTGCTGGTAGAGTTCGGTGTTGAGGCGGACGTCGGCGGGCAGCGATGGCCGCAGCCCCTCGAGGGCTCGCGTCACGTCGTCGGTGAGCCTGCGGGTGTCGGCGCCGGGCTGCTTGGAGATCACGAGGATCACGGCGGGCCGACCGTTGACCGCCGCATCGCCTCGCTTCACCTGCGGCGCTTCGGCCACGCGGGCCACCTGGGCGAGCACCACGGGACGGTCGCCCGAGGATTTCACCACGACCGACTGGAGATCTTCCAAGGTCTGGATGCGGCCGAGCGCCCGCACGAGCAGCTCGTTGCCGCCCTGGTTCAGATAGCCGCCGGTGGCGTTGGAGTTGCTGGCCTGCACGGCCCGCTCCACCTCCGCGAGCGTGAGGCCGTATTTGACGAGCGATTCCGGGTTCACCAGCACCTGAAACTGCCTGCGGCCGCCCCCCATCGTCCCGACCTGTGCGACGCCGGGGATGGTGAGCAGCCGCTGCCGCACCACCCAGTCGGCGAGCGTGCGCACTTCCATGGGTGGCGTCGCGCCGCCCTCGCTCCACATGCCCACATGCATCACCTGGCCCATGATCGAGGAGATCGGGGCGAGCTGCGGGCGCACGCCCTTGGGGAGGCGGTCGAGGGCCACGGCGATCTTCTCGGCCACGATCTGCCGATCGACGTAGATGTCGGTGCCCCATGCGAATTCGACCTGGATCACCGACAGGCCGACCCCCGAGGCGCTGCGCACGGTCTGCACGCCGGTCGCCCCGTTGAGCACGCTCTCGAGCGGAAACGTGACGAGCGTCTCCACCTCCTCCGGGGCGAGCCCCGGCGCCTCGGTCATCACCGTCACGCGCGGGCGATTCAGGTCGGGGAAGACGTCGATCGGCAGCCGCCAGAGCGTGAGCCCGCCCTGCACGAGCACGACGAGCGCCAGCACGATCGTGACGAGTCGGTAGCGGAGGGCGTTGCGAATGATGGCGTCGAGCATGCGTGGCTGGGCTCCGGGAGATCGCGGCGGGCATGGTCAGTGGTTGTGGCCGGCGTGGGGGTCGATGCCGCCGCCCGACCTTTTTGTGAGCGCCAGTTGCAGCTGCTGGGCGGCCGTCATGGCGATCTCGTCGCCGGGGGACAGCGCCCCGTCGTTGGCGATGACCACCGCCGTCGGGTCGCGATATTCGACGTGGACCGGCTGGCGATGGACGTGATCCCCGTGCGTCATGAACACGTAGTGTTCGAGGCCGTCCTGCGCGACCGCCTCCGGGGGCAGCACGATCCGGTCGCGCCACTCCTCCACCGGCACGAGGAGCTGCATCCGTTGGCCGGGCTTGTAGCGCCACGTCACGAAGCGGCCGGCGCCGGACCCCGTGGCGACCTGCTCGTTCGGCAGTGTCACGTAAAAGTGCAGGGCGCGCGACTCGGAATCGACGCGGCTCGACACGGAGGCGATGGCGAGCCCGGCGAGCCGGGTGGCCGGGCCGGACTTCGTCTCCAGCACGGCGGTCAACGGCCGCTTCTCCTTCGCGGCCTCGACGATCTGCGGCAGGTCCTGCTCGAAGGCCTCGCCCTCGATGAGGAGCGTTTCGTGATCGACCAGGATCGCAAGCGTGTCGCCGGCGTTCACGTGCTGCCCCTGCTCGACGAGCAGCTCCTGCACGAGCAGCGTGGCGTCGGAGGGGGCGTCGGCCGGGAGGGCGTCGCGGGTCGGTGCCCGCACGGCGATCGTGTGGAGGAGCGTGCGGCTGGTAAGGATGCCTTCCACCTGCTCGTTTGAGAGCCCGTGCAGGAGGAGAGCCTGCCGCTGCGATTCGAGCACGGCTTCCAGTTTTTCGACCTCGTATTTGCGTTCGAGGATCATCTTCGTGGGAATCAGCCCCTCGGGGCCGATCCCCTGGAGCCGAGCGATCTCGCGGCGGACGACATCGACCTCCGCGGTGGTCTTGAGGAGATCCGCCTGGAGTTGCACGAGCTCTTCGTGCGTGAGCCGCAGCTCGAACAGCGGCTGGCCGGAGGACACCGCTGCGCCCTCCGTGACCTCGATCTTCGTGAGGTAGCCGGTGAGGGGGGCGATGATCGTGAATCGGGAGCGGCCCTTGCGCTCCACGACCATGCCGGGCACGCCGATCGTGCGCTCGAACGTGGAGATGGTGACCTTGCCCTCCGTGAGCCCGATCGTCTTCCGGGCCTCGTCGGTCAGCGTGAGTGCGTCGTCCTCTCCGTGCGTGGCGTGGTCAGCGTGATCGTGGTCGTGGTCGTGGTCATGATCGTGGCTGTCGGCAACCGTGGCGGCAGCCGCGACCGGCGCGGCCTGCAAGTGCCTGATCACCCAGTCGCGCACTGGCTGCGGCCACTGGCGGTGGAGCGCGGCGGCCGCCCCGATCGCCGTCAGGCTGATGCCGAGGAGCGTGGTCAACACCGCGGTCGCCGGCCGCGGGGACGTCGATGAGGAACGAGGAGTCATGGGAGAACCTGTGATGGAGATGAAACGAATCGGTGCAGGGGGCCGCGGGCGGGCAGGGGGCCGTGGCGACACCGTCCGAATCGGGCGGTGGCCACGTCATGGCGATCGCGGCCAGAGGGCCGCGCGCACAGATTCAGACGAGCAAGCGCTCGTGGAGCGGATGGCTGGCGGTCGACAGCGGCGGGCCGCCGCGATCCTTCGGCCTGCCCTTGCAGTGCCCATCCGCAGGCAGCGGCTCCGCGAGCCAGAGTGCCATGGGCGGCAGGGCGGGGAAGTGCAGCAGGTCGACCGCATCGGCCTCGACCGTCGCCGCACACGTGCACCCGCTGCAGTCATGGCTGGCGTCGCCGGTGGGGACGGCATCGTGCTCCGCGCAGCAATCGTGGTCGTCAGCGCAGGCGTGTGACGCGTGCAGGCAGCAGCCGCAGGTGAAATGTATCACCGTGGCGATCATCACGACGACGCTGACCAGCGCACGCACAGACGAGCCTCGCAGGCATCCGAATCAGATCCTTGGACTGTACAGTACCGTGGAACGTCCTGCATCCCCGATTTTCACCGTTGTCCCTCCAGGGCTACATCGCGAGCGCCAACGCCATGGTTTCCATGGCAGCGTTGGTGGCCTCACGCTCATGCTCACTCGAACGAGGGAGTGATCCGCCGCATGAAGGCGTCGAAGAGTGGCACCGTGAAGGCCGTATCTCCATGCGACGGGCTGTAAA
>Ga0214917_10004941_pt1 | contig 14468 bp, 10 predicted proteins | sample LL_1208_BB_MetaG_FD_177983 | JGI IMG/M metagenome (GOLD analysis project Ga0214917, IMG submission 177983) | Freshwater microbial communities from Lake Lanier, Atlanta, Georgia, United States - LL_1208_BB | ecosystem: Environmental > Aquatic > Freshwater > Lake | place: USA: Georgia | collected... | reverse complement strand
CCGCTTGAGTGAACTTAATGTGCATTTTTGCACAGTAAGTCGCTCAACTGACTTATTTATTTGTGTACCTCATAAATATAACACAAATTGTGGATAACAACTACTCCTTGTGAAAGGCAAAAGCCTCATCATGAAAACGATTCTTTGGCACTCCCATGTCCTCAGCAGCCTTGCGCACCGCACTGACCAAGGGCTCTGGCCCACATATATAAATATCACTATCTGCAAACTGTGGCACAAGTGCCTTTAATGACTTGGCATCCATCGGATGGTTCTTGCGTGGTCCCACCAAGTAATGAACCCGAATTGATCCATCGCTGTTTGCAGCTATGTAATCCATTTCCTTCTTCAACACCAAGTCTTCTTCTTTAGATGCACGGAACAACACATCCATCTGCACGCCACCTTTTAGCTCATCCATAAGCGCTCTAATAGGCGTAATACCCACGCCACCACCCACCAACACCACATGTGGCTGAGTTGATCGCCCTGCAGTAAAAGCACCATAAGGACCCTCAACAAAAACACGAGTGCCTGGCTTTAAGAAAGCTAATGACCTTGAGTGATCACCTAAATCTTTAACTGTAATGCGCAAATGCTTCTCAGTCGGCGCAGCCGACAAAGAATAAGGATGAGACATTAAGAAATGTCCCTTTGCTAAAAATCTCCATCCAAAGAACTGACCACCTTGGGCATTTAAGGTATCAAGGTGTTTGCCCTTCATGATTACTGAAACAACACCTGGTCCCTCAACAATAACTTTTTCAACTTTTAGATTTACTTTCATAGAGCGATAGAAAGGAACCCAGAAACGCCAGTAAAGAATTGATGCACCCATCGCAATATATAAACCAGTCCAATAAGCACGATTTAATGGATGGCCAATAAACATCTGTCCATTAACAACCTGGTGCATAAATGATGCCGCAACAGCGGCATAGGTAAGAACATGAACCATCCACCATGTCTCATAACTCATCTTTGCGCGGGCTTTCTTATAGGAAGTCACGCCAGCTAAAACCATCAACATAAAACCAGCTAGCGCAAACCACATCCACTCATAGAGTGTTAAGAACTGCCACAACTCTTTATATAAAGGGATTGAGTCTTGTCCTGCAAAGCCCACAATAATCAAGAACACATGAGCGCCAATCAAATACAGCGACCACGGTCCTAATTTGCGATGCCAGGTAACAAGGCGATCATGGCCCACCCCGCGCTCCACCCACGGAATACGAGCAATAAGAAACATCCCCACCACAGCAAAGTAAGTACCAACGAGCGCGGTCAATCGACTAAGGGAAACAACAAGAGAATAGAAAGTATTGAAATCACTGAGTCGAACCGTTGTTAGCTGCAAGGCCAAGGTCAGCCCCAACCCAGCACCTAACGCCAATGCCGCCCAGTCCGTGCCAGCCGATGAATGCTTATAGATGCGGGTTGGCTGTGTCATGCCTCTATTACACCGCAGTTTCCTGTGAACAAGTTGAGCGCAACCCCAAAAAATGCCTTCTCATGACATATGAGGGGGCACTTGTTACCTAAGCCAAGCGTAGGAAATTCCTGCGCTTGACTAATCGAAAGGAAACAAATGTCTACAAAGACAACTTTCAAGCGCATCGCGCTTGTAGCAGTTGTGTCTCTGGGCTTTGGTGTGTTGACTTCTGTAAGTCCAGCATTAGCGGCTAACAACGCTGATGCGGCTGCAGTCACTGCATTAACCGAAGACACTCAAATCGTCACAGCACTGTCAGCATCAGCTTTAGTAGTCCGTAAAGGATCTGCAGGTGCGACTAACGTTAAAGTGTCCAATCTTGCTGGCGTAGCTGATAAGAAGGTCACATTCAAGGCTGTTATGACTGCAGTTCCAACTACTTCTGCTTTGAACAACTCAAGCATCACATTGGCAGCTCCTACTAGCTCACCTTTGCTCGGTGCTGGTGGTGCTCCTAACACAACAATGATGGGTACGTTTGTTGCTGGCACTGCTGGCGGCGGAGCGGCGTCTATCGCTGTTGCACCAACATTTATTGGTGGAAATATCGCTGCAGCTACGAACCTTTCAAAGAACGCAATCAACGTGTCTATCACTACAGATGTTGCTGGCGTTTACAAGGTTCTTATCTGGAACGATCAGAACGCAGATGGACTTGTAACATCAACTGAAAAGAGTACGACATTTCAGGTGACTGCTGGTGACATTCCAGCAACAATGACACTTGCTACTGTTAATGCATCTGCACCTACTTACGCAGCTGCATCTCCTCTTGAGGCAAACAACTACGGTTCACTCACAACGCTTTCTTTGAAGGACGCCGCTGGCAACCTAACAAAGCTTGCAGCTGGTGAAGGAATCGCACTTGCTCCATCAACAGCAACAGCAACGATCGATGTTAACAATGGAGGCCTATCAACAGCTGGCGCAACAGTTAACTTGACATCTGCAACTGCTATTAACTCAAAGGGACTTATTGGTATCAACGTTCGTGATACAGCAGCGGGAACAACAACTCTTACTGCATCACCGACAGGAGCTACATTTACAATTGCTGCGCAGGTTGTAACTATTACTTTCAAGGCTGCGACTGAGTTCCCAGCTTCAGGTGCTGTATCAATCTCAACACTGAAGACATGCTCTGTTACAGCTGCAGTTGCAGGTGCAACTACTTACACAGCTACTAACTGTTCATCACTTGGTGGCACAGTAACTATGAAGTACACACAGACAACTGCTTTGGCAGATGCGATTGTTCCTTACTTTGTTCTGGACGCAGCTGGCGCAAACTCAGGTATCTCAGGTGCTAATTACACTTCATATGTAACTACTGCAGCTGGTGTCGCATCATTTTCTGTCAAGTACGGCACAACAGCTGCTGTAACTGATAAGACTCCTGCGAGCACAGCAACAGCAGCCGGTTACATCTCGACAACAGATGCTCTTTCAAAGGCATTTACTATCACTACAGTAAATCCTGAGTACACAACAGGAACAATGAACGTATCAAACGTCAGTGCAGTAACTGGTGGAACGATTTCACTTATTGCAACTGCTGTTGATCAGTTCGGCGGAGCTGTTGCTGGTCAGGTTGCAGCATTCTCAATCGCAGGACGTAACGCAACAACTGTTGCTACAAACGTTCTAACAGACGCTAGTGGAACAGCTACCTATTCATACACTGATAAGGGTACGACTGGTTCAGATTCTGTTTCATTCACAATTGGTGGATCAGCTGGTGCATCAACTACAGTTTCATACGCTGCTACAAATGCTGTTTCTTCAGTACTTGTAGACTCAGGTGATACAACTGCTGGTGTTGCTAACCTTTATGTTACAAACAAGGACATTGCAGCAGGTCTTGCAGGTCCATCTGCTACAACACAGGCAGTATCAGCAACAATCACTAACGCTTCAGCGGTAGCACTTGTTGGTGTACCTGTAACGTGGACTGTGGCTGGCACAGGTTGCGCAATTCCTTCAACAAAGGCAACTTCATACACTGACTCAACTGGCGTAGCAACATCTGCTGTTTACGCATGGCTTGCAGGTAAGTGCACAGTGACAGCGACAGCTAGTGGAAAGACTGGAACAGGTGTCACATCATTCCGTCAGGAAACATCATCTGAAATCCGTACTCTTTCAGGTTCAGTTGCTGGCACTCTAGTTACAGCTGCTCCAAAGGATCGCTTCGGTAACCCAGTTATCAACGGAACTGTTTATGCAGTTGTAACAGCAGGTGCTGGCTACTTCGGTTCAAACGGCGCTCGTTCAGCGACACTAACAACTGATGCAACAGGTACAGCAACTGTCGTAGTTGCAGGTGGCGATGCATCAGTTAAGTTGACAACAATCAACCCAGCAGGAACGGGACTTGCAGCAGATCAATCAACAGCTGCAGCAGGAAACCACCTAGGTGATGTTGCAACTCCAGTTGTATTCACAGCAACAACTGTTGGAACAGCAACAACTGCTGAAACAGGCGTAGGTGCTTCATTTGCTCCAGCTGGTGTTTCATCAGTAACTGTTGAAGTTACGGGAGATCAGACAGCTTCAAACGCAGCAGATGCAGCAGCAGAAGCAACTGATGCAGCTAACGCAGCAACTGATGCAGCTAACGCAGCAGCAGAAGCAGCAGATGCAGCAACAGCTGCAGCACAAGATGCAGCAGATGCAGTAGCTGCTCTATCTACTCAGGTTGCAGAGATGATCGATGCTCTCAAGAAGCAGATCACAGCTCTAACAAACCTAGTAATCAAGATCCAGAAGAAGGTAAAGGCGTAAGCCCGAAGCTTCAACTGATCTAATGTGTTAAGCCGGAGTTCGGTTCTTAATTGAATCGAACTCCGGTTCACGCAAAAGTTTTAAATGCCGGTTAGTTCCTTAAGGGGCTAGCCGGTTTAAAACAGTACTAAATGACCAGTCATGTGACGGTGCACCCCTAACGCGAGGAGATTATGTAACCACTAAAGACTGGACATTTGAGAAGAGATCAGAAGTAAATGCTTCACACTTGAACAAGAGCTAACTCCTTTTGATTTCGATACTGAAATGGGAAGGAGTAATAGTGTTATTTGAAAGTTTTGCGATGCAGACAATTGGCAACTTGCCGATTCGTCATAAGACGCGCGACACCTATCTTTCGATGCTGCGATTACACATTTTCCCAATCCTTGCACACCGAGATATCCGCACAATTACGCGATTGGATATCCAGACCGCAATTCAAGGCTTGGCTCCGCAGACCTCTGCGATGTCACTGGCCGTCATAAAAACAGTGTTCCGCGAGGCTTTGGCGCAACAAATCATTGAGTTATCACCTGCTCACGGCGTCTCTGGGCCAAAGATTATGGTCAAACCTCGAGAGTTCTTAACATGGGAAGAAGTATCAACGGGTTCTTTTGGTGACTACACGCCACAGATTCGTTTCTTAGCGCTGCACGGTTTGCGCTGGTCTGAAGCAGTTGCATTAACAATCGATGACATCCGTGATAATCGAGTGTGGATCAATAGATCTGTACATGGTGAGACAAAGAGCAAGGCGGGTATTAGATCAGTACCACTTGTTAGTCCCTTTATTGCCTTCCCTAAGAGCCCCAAGACCCTGCGTAAGGTCTTAAAACCCTACGGTGTAGACATTCACTCACTGCGACATACATACGCTTATTTGCTCAAGCAGCAGGGTGTGCACGTAACAACGGCGCAGCGCTTACTGGGACATTCAGACCCCCGAGTAACGATGGGCATTTATACGCAAGTTCTGGATAATGAAATTGATGATGTCGGTATTTTGTTGAGCAAGGCAGCTGGTCTCTAGGCTTAGAAAGTCAAAACCCAGCGTCCCCCTTCAGGTCAACTGGGTTTTGAACTAGAGCTAACTCCAACATTAAGTTTTTGAATTCTTTGGTGCCCTTTCAGCCGAAATCGGCTTGGTTTCTAAGTGAGCTTTGATGATGATCACAACTGATGTGAAAACTTCTTAGGTAACTATCACTGTATACCAATTGTTGCGTAATAGCAACGACATCGATTGGGAAAATTGCGCGTAGACTATGAGGGTGTCTAAGACCGAAGTAGTTTTCTACTCACCCTCTGAATCTGCCGAGTGGCTTCAGAATCGTCTTTCCTATTTGAACATTGAAACTTTGCAGAACTTGTCAGACAAAACTGGAATAGATAAGGGAACGCTATCTCGCTACTTTAGACACGAGCGACGTCCTTCTATTGATTGCATCGGACCTTTGTGTACGGCGCTACAAATCTCACCTGAACTGCTGCTAAAAGTCCTTGGGGCAATCGCTAAATAGAAACAGATTCTTGTAAACGGATCTTTAAAACTTGATCCTCGATCTCAAACTGTCTTGACTGATCTTCTGTTTTAAACAAATCTTCTAACTGTTTCAATTGAGCAAAAGTCAACTTGTCTTTAGCTGCTTCAAACAATTCATTCCAGCTTGGCCACAGCGCGCATTGAATCGTTACTGAATCGCTGTGATGATTGATAACTTCAATCTGAGAGAACTTCTCTGAAATTTGAATTTCCATATTTTTTCTTAATTAGGTAACCACTTACAGGGAATTCCCCCGGTCCTTTTACAGACCGGGGGAACCACTGTTAGAAGTGAGGGCTAATTACGCCTTTACCTTCTTCTGGATCTTGATGATGAGGTTTGTAAGAGCAACGAGCTGCTTACGTAGAGCATCATTCTGAGCCTTTAGCTCTGCAATCTGCTCGTTAACCTGTGTAGCAAGAGCAGCTACTGCATCTGCTGCATCTTGTGCCGCAGCTGTTGCTGCATCTGCTGCTTCTGCTGCAGCGTTAGCTGCATCAGTTGCTGCATTTGCTGCATCAGTTGCTTCTGCTGCTGCATCTGCTGCTGCTTGTACAGCTGATGATCCTTCTACAGTCAAAGATGCTGTTAGGGCATTCTTCGCTGTCAAGTTGTCATTAGCTGAAAGCGTGAACACACCTTCTGCAAGTGGAGCATTGTTCAATGAAACAAGCTCTCCACCTGATAGGCGTGATACTCCAGATGTAGGCAATGTTGACGCTGATAGCGCCATTGATGAAGATGGGTATGTTGAGAATAGTGTGTATTCACCATCTGCAACTGGCGTTCCTGCAGATGATGTTGCAGTAACGGTAACTGTCATGCGCTCACCTGGAGCGTATGAAGTCTTGTCTGTCGCCCATCTAACCGCTGCGATTGTTGCTGAACCAACAGTTACTGTTGTAGTTGTTGTAACAGTTGCAGATGATGTTGCATTTGCAAATGTAATAACTGAAGTTCCAGCAGCTGCACCTGTAATAGTGAAGGTTGCTACACCAGATGTTGTAGTTGCTGATGCTGTAATTGTTGCAACTGTTGTTGTCGCTGATGTTGCGTGAACAGTTGTTCCATTAACTACGTTATTACCAGCTGCATCCTTAACAGCTACAGTAATTGTCTGATCTCCTGGATTTGAAGGTGCAGTTGTTCCTGCATAGACTTTGCGTGTCTGTGTTGCCGTGTATGAAGCAGCTGCTCCAACGAAGGTAACAGTTTCTATGCCAACCACTGTTGATCCTACAGAGATTGTAATTGTCGCTACACCAGGTGTACCGTCTGAATAGACGTTAACAATTCGGTTAGCTGTTGTTGCGCCAGTTACATTCTTACCGTAAACCTGGTTTGTGCCAGTCGTACCTAAGGTATCTGTACGGGCGGCCACGATACCTACTGATCCTGGACCAGAAATTGATGCAGTCAAGAATGAGCTTGTGTTCGTGTTAGTTGCGCTGTCCTTCAGAACAACAGTGATGTTAGCTCTTACATCTGTTGAAGCTGTTGCAGATGCTGTGACGTTTGTTGCATCAGTTGTTGTTGCTTCAGTTGTTCCTGAACCAATGAGTGATGTTGAGTTTGCTGCAACTACAACACCTGTGACTGCAGCTGCATTTACAGTAATAGTTACTGTGTTTGCCGCTGTAGCACCGAAGATACCTGTTGCGTCACCTGTCTCGTTGAATAGGTTTACAGTAATTGTTCCCACTGCAGGAGTTGCAATCACGAGATCTGTTGGAGTTGCGCCACTTGCGATAACTGCTGATGCTCCGCCAGTTGCGATAACAGCAGCGTTGGTTCCACTTGAAATTGTTGAACCTGTAACTGTTACCAGCGCACGAACGCCAGTCGCACCTGTTGGGTGTCCAGTAACGGTAACTGTGTTTGCAGGACCTGCAATACCGTTACCAGTGCTGAATGGTGAAACAGCTGCGCCATCACCAGTCTTGTATGCAAGTGAACGTGCAACAATTGTGATTGTTCCTGATGTGCCTAGTGTGAATGTGTATGTTCCTGGGCGTGAAACAGTTGCAACTACTGTCTTAGCTGTTGCTGCATCTGCGAGCGCGCCAAAACCAGTATTTGTTGCTTCTCTAAGAGTTCCAGCAGTTCCAACAGTAACGACGTTAGCAGAATCTGTAGTAACAACTGCTCCGCCACCAACGGTTGCGAATGTAATTGTTCCGCCAGTTGGGCCTGTTGGGGCGCTCACAGCGATTGTATCTGCTGCCGCATCTTCAAACCCAGCAAAAACCACTGAGGCAACTGTTGATGAAGCACCTGTCAGTACAGTCCTTGATTGTGCTGCTGTTGTGCTAGTTAAAGCTGCTGCATTAGCTGGTGCTACTGATGTAAGAACACCAAAGCCCAGTGATGCAACTGCAACAAGCGCGATGCGCTTGAAAGTTGTCTTTGTAGACATTTGTTTCCTTTCGATTAGTCAAGAACAGGAACTTCCTGCGCTTGGCTTAAGTAACAAGTGCCCTCTCATATGTCATGAGAAGGCAAAAATTACCCGTTTCGATGAATCGCACGTGCTGATTCACCAAATTCCTCACCGTGTATCCGGACGCGGAGAGGAAACCTATTTATTTGTTTTTCACCTGCACAGCTTGCGCTAGTACCTGTGTCTTGCCAGAGTTCATGAGAACTCGAGTTGTGATCGTTGCTGGAGCATCGACTAGGTCATAGCCGCGCTTGCCAGTTGGGATCACAAAATCTGATGTATTGAGGTAGCCGATAGTTGAGGTAGCGGTGATCAAGAAGTTGCCGTTTGCTAGGCGATCGATAGAGGTGTCAGTTGACTTAACTTCAACTGCGCGCCAACTGCCACCGAAACCAATGTTGATGTTGTTAACGCTGTAGTTGGTGCCTGTTCCATCAACTGTGATCAGCTGATCGATGAGAACGTTTGGACCAACTGAACCTGTGATGAACTGGTTGTTGATGAGAAGGCCTGATGTGCCAACAGTTGTGATGCCCTTTGTTACGCGGCCAACTCCTGCGCTTGAGTTTTCATCAGTAACAGAAAAGCCTGTTGGGATTCCTTCTTTATCAAGACCAACAAATGAAAGTGCTGCGATCTTGGCATAGATCGCTGCTTGCTGAGCCTTCTTGGCAGCAGCTGTTGCTGCAGCCTTTGCAGTTGCAGAGGCTGTTGCCTTTGCTGCTGGTGTTTCAGCCTTTGCAGAAGGTGCTGGTGTTGAAACCTCAGCAGCAACTGGAGCAAGAGGTGACTCATTGCCAGTCATTGAGTTGAAGCCAAGGAAAGCTGTAATAACAAGGAGAAGAGAAAGAGCAGCCTTTGATGACTTCTGCGCAATCTCAACTGACTTCTTATATGTAGTTGAAAGAGCGTTAAGTGCTGTTAGGCCAGTCTTTTCATCAACGATCCAGTCTTCAAGGACTCGGACCATTGACTTGCGAGCGCGAACAAGAATGTGACGAACATTTGCTGGGCTTGTGTTAAGCGCAGTTGCGATTTCTTCCGTTGTGCGACCTTCCATTTCCCACATGACAAGCGCTGTGCGCTGGTCTGGGGTTAGGCGTGAAAGAGCTTCGCGGATAATCGCGGCATCTTCTGCGGCCGTTATGGATGTATCAAGATCAATGTGGTTTTCAGATGCGATCTCGTTGAGGCGCTCCTGGGTGGTGTCGGCATCAATTGCAACCAAGTTTGGACGAGCACCGCGAGCGCGGATAACGTTTAGAGCAAGGTTTGTAACTGAGGTGCGAAGGTATGCAATTGCACGATCTGCTGAATCTAGATCAGGGGCAGCAAGCATGAACTTCAAAAATGCTTCCTGAACTACTTCATGTGCTTCAGCCTCGTTCTTAGTTATGCGACGAGCCTGAGAGACGAGCTGTGTGCGGTGCTCTGTGTAGATCGCAGATAGTTGTGCAATAGACCAATCAGCTGCTGAGCCTTGTGTTGAGATTTCTAGAGCGTCTGCGGGATTTGCGCTCAGTATGCGGGCGGCATCGGTCGCTGCAGCTGCTTTCGCCGCTTTCGACTTCAATAGTGCCATTTGAGTAACTCCCGCGAGTTTATAAAACGAAGGCAACGTCTTGCCCTCTATTAGTTAAGACACCGCTGGGGGCCAAATGTTGTGCCCTTTTGAAAAGAATCTTTAGAAAGATCCTTGGGTTGCGGTGAGTGGATGGGGGAATGGATAGCAGGGCTTTCGCCGAATGGCAGCGAAAAACAAGCCTGCCGGAATCAGATCTCTAGTCTATGGGACAGGCAAGGGTAAAGTGCGTATTGAGGGTTTGGAGGTGTCTGTGTGCCTCGCCTATTGATAGGTATCGGCCTCGAAATCAGGTTGTCCTACACCAGGCTGAGCATGACCGCTTTTTTGGCCGCTTCCTTGCGATCGCTCACAGACAGCGCTTGGTAGATTCTCATCGTTTCATGGCGGATGGTGGAGACGGAAAAGCCTAATTCTGTGGCTAGTTCGTGGTTGGTCTTTCCTTCGACCATGCCGCGCAGAATCAGGATCTGGCGCTGGCTTAGCTGACCTGCCCCGGCATCGCGGTCCTCAATAGACAGTGGGCTCACCCCACTCAAGTTGCCATAGGGGTTATTAACAAAGGAAAGGTATAACGAGAGAGGAACACACAGATCTTCGATTAATTCTGCAGTATGGTTTTTTTGGCCCTCAGGGATTGCTCCATGGAAACAAATTGTTAGATGGCCCTGAATAACTCCGCGATCGCGCAAGGTCGCCACATACATGGTCGAGTCAGGGGTCCATTTTTCTTTTGAAATTCCTGCAATGATTTTTACTTCCGGTGAATCATCTGAACGCCATACTTTGCTGGGAATACTTTTTCCACGAATCATTTCTGAATCTGGAAAGCCAAACTGACCTAAGCTTGTAATCGAATCGTCACTGTTTATACGGCCAAAACGTAAGCCCAGCACTGAAAATTCAGATAAGTATTCGGTTGCAAGTGCTCTTGCAATTTCTTCTGTTGTCGGGTGATAACTGAGCCATTCGACAAATCGGCGAATCTGCGTCATGGGTGCATCACCTGTTGTGTGAACAGTTCAGTGAACCAACGCATTACACAATCAACCTTCCTGCACAAAGGTTGCCTACCGATTCCGCAGCCGTTCGGATCGCGCAATCTCTTCTATCAATAGGGAATCCCCTACAAAGAAAAGATCCGCAGGTATGCGACCGCTACCCATGATTTTCAAAGGAAGTAGGCCGAGAAGAATCTCCAGCTGAATTTCTCAACGTAAAACATAGAACATCTACTTAAGCAAACTCGTGGGTGCGGGCAAAGTGACTAGTCAAGATTCGAATGGTTATTTTTGGTCAATTTTACGCTTAAATCAATGGATTTCTAGTGCTTGGGAGATTAAGAAGAAATGTGGGCCCAGACGGGCTCGAACCGTCGACCCACGGATTAAAAGTCCGTTGCTCTACCGACTGAGCTATAGGCCCCACTGCGCACTGCTGTTTCCGGCTTTTTACCTTTGAAACAGTTGTCGGGAGACGCAATCGTATCGGAGATTTACCTATCTATTGCACGCTCCCTGGGGTCAAATCCTTAGTTAGGGTCCCCAAAAACCAGCATAAGTTGCAGGATCTGTTGTCAGGATTGATGTGAAAGTAATCGTGGGCCCTCTCCATGCATATAACGTGTTACTAATTTCCGGCGTGAGATTGGCTGGAATTACAAGACTGTACCTCACGTTTGCCGAGCAAAAATTGTTTGTCCGTGCATACTCTGGACTTAAACCGACCAAGGGAAAATCGGAGTCATAGTTATCACCCTTGAGGTCAATTTCTTCTGCGCCTAGTTGGAAGTCATCACCTTGGCATTGGCCTTGATTAAATGTTCGAGTCAGCTGCAGTGGGTTGTCGCTATCTAAAGCAATGTCCATCCCAGTATCCCGAACAGTAAGTTCGCCCGAAACTACATCACGACCAAAGGCTTCAAAGACACCTTTCGAAAGGGTGAAATTGATGACCGCACCTACAGGGTCGGTTTGAAACCATGAGCATTTTGTGGCGAGTGCCCGTTCAGTTAAGCCTTCTCTTCCTGACAGGTAATATGTCTCGAGCGAAATAGTTGAGGTCACTCTCTGTTGTGAACCATCGTAAATGAAGTCCCCTATCACATTGCCTTCAGCGTCAACCGGTTCAAGATTTATGTTATCTACCAAATTTAGAACCCAGTTACACCACGGGGGCACTTCTACCTCTGCTCCCGAATCGGATTCTCTCGAGCTCTCGCCATCTTGCTGTTGACTTTCGGCAAGCGCAGATCCAAAAATCAGTGATTGCATGGAAAAGGAGGCAAAAAGCAACCCTAAAACCAAAGATATCTTGGGAAGCCACCGTGGGGGAGATTTAAGCATTGCGCTTCCTCCCTTTAGCAGGTGCTTTCTTAGCAGGTGCTTTCTTAGCAGGTGCTTTCTTAGCAGGTGCTTTCTTAGCAGGTGCTTTCTTAGCAGGTGCTTTCTTAGCAGGTGCTTTCTTAGCAGGTGCTTTCTTAGCAGGTGCATCGATGACTTCTGTTGATAAATCTGGTGCTTGATTGTCAGAATTTCTATTTTTCCCGCGGCGCAACTGTCGATAGCTCCAATAGAGCACAACCAAGCTAAGGACAAAGATGAGCCCAAAAATCACTCGCTCCAGGATCGATACTGAACTAAATGAAACATCTTTAACAAATATCTTTGTTTTCACAACATCATTGCTATCGACTTCGGCAAAAATTCGCCACGTAGTCTCAGTTATATCGCTCGGTAATGGAATAGAAACAAATGCTCTCGATTGCGGCAGTACTTTCGCGTTATCAAATTTGTAAGGGCCAAACACCTGACCGGCAAATGCCGCATCTTGAAACTTTAGTAATCCTTTGATTGGCAGATCAAGGCGCCCATTGTTTTGAATCCAAAGCTTGGCAGCATTACCTTGTGGACTCACATAAAACTGGACATCATCAATTTCGAAATTAGTTGCAAAGTCGCTGTATTTTCCTACGCCTACAAAAATTGGAAAAGCAACACGATTTACCACAGGCAGATATGCACGAATTTTACCATCTTGGGTAATTTGAGGTTTCTTTGGTTGAGTTGAAAGCAGTAGGTAGGGAGTCTCAGAAAATGGAGTTGTGCCCACAGGTGTCTTAACGATCAAGCGCACTTTTTTGACAGAACCTGCAGGAATAACCACCGGGTTTTCAGAAAAAGTCATGAACTGTGCCGAAATGGCATCATTGTCGTCATCAATTGATGTTTTGCCATCAGTTGTTTTTGTATTTGCAAGATCCAGATTTAATGCCAGCACCTTGTTAGTGCCGTTGGTCAAAATGACTTCTCGATAATCTTCACCGCCAGGTTCGGCTATGACCTTCAATGTTGCAGATTTAGTCCAATCATGGCGGTCATCTGTGACCACTCTTAAGTTAAAGTCGTTTGCAGAGGCATAATGCAGATTGCCTAGGGCCACAAAAGCTGCAACCCAGAAAACAATCCACAATCGCCTGCCCATCGCTGATCTCCAATTTTGGTTAAAACATCCAACCCCTTGTTCATTTTTTCAAAAGAACAAGGGGTTGGATTGATTTTTATTCGATTTCTCTACTTACCAACTATGGTCGGCCATACACCATAGTGTTTGTAATCGTTGGACCTGTATATGTATAGGTTGAGTTACCATATGTTGGCTTCAAACCGCTTGGGATAGTTACCCTGTAACTTGAAGTCCAGGAACAGTAACTGTTAGTCGTTGTTAACATTGGGTTCATGGAGACCACATTAGCGCCAGTTGATGCAGAGGCAGCATCTGTAATAGTGAATGGAGGAATGATAAAGTCAAAACCCACATCACAAAATACTTGTGTGTTATCGATGACAAGGTTCTGTAACATGCCATCATCAGTTGTGAAATCCATTGAGGTGTCCACCGCTGCCGGAGTTGATGTGTTCTTACTTGAAACCGCGGTAAAGGTGTTGCTGCTCGCAGTTGTAGAGACGTTAACGCCGTTTACCTCTGAAGGTGCAAACCAAGAGCAAGCATACTCTTCTTCCTTGGAAAACTCTGCCAAGATACTTGTTGGTGTTGAATCAACAGGTGCAACCTTAATTGCATACTCCTGCCCAACCGCTTCCAAGTCGATTGCATCGCCGTCATAAACTAAATCTTCTTCCAATGGTGTTGGCGCAAGAACAATTGGTGTATTGGCACCGGTTAGAGCAATCCAGCCGCACCAAGGGCGCACTTGCATATCGGTGCCCATCGTTTGACTGTCTAGTGGTGCACTTCCTGAAGCTGCTTGCTGATCGACGCCAACTTCACCAAAAGCTGAAGTTGATGAAATCGAAAAAGCCAGAGCTAACAAAGCTAATGGTGCCAGGACTGCCGCTAATAATCTGCGGCCCCGTGAAGTAGCTGCAGATGACGGGGTTGATGATGGGTGAAACATGGATCCTCCGTGGGTGATCATGGATGACTTCTTAGCAAACTGTAAGGCAGGCGTTGCCAATAAGCAACAACTTTTATGGCTATTTAGATGAATATTTGGTTTTTCTGAGATTCAGCATCTCCTTGAGCGTGCTGACAGGCATCCCACCCCTGCCGGAGTGGTAAAAAAGGGTGAGTCGGCGATTTCTGCTACTCATGCGCTCT
>Ga0214917_10004940_pt1 | contig 14470 bp, 11 predicted proteins | sample LL_1208_BB_MetaG_FD_177983 | JGI IMG/M metagenome (GOLD analysis project Ga0214917, IMG submission 177983) | Freshwater microbial communities from Lake Lanier, Atlanta, Georgia, United States - LL_1208_BB | ecosystem: Environmental > Aquatic > Freshwater > Lake | place: USA: Georgia | collected... | reverse complement strand
AAACTTCGCCGCGCGATCTTCAAGTCGGATTCGCAAAAGCGGCGACGATGTTGCCTGCTAGAATATTCGCCTCATGTCGGGCGAACAGAAAACCGGTTTTTTCCAGCGCTTGCGCGCCAAGCTCACGCCTGCGGGCGGAAGTCTCGGTGCAAATCTCGCGCGTCTCTTCGGCGCGCGGAAAATCGATGCGGCGATCCTCGACGAACTCGAAACGCGGCTGCTCGCCGCCGATGTCGGCGTCGAGGTGACGACGGAGCTGCTGGAAGGTTTGCGCAAGCGCGTCGCCCGCCAGCAACTCGGCGACGTGGATGCCTTGCTGACCGCGCTGCGCGACGACGTGACGGCCCTGCTTGCGCCGGTGGCGCAACCGCTCGTGATCGATCGCTCGCAAAAGCCGTTCGCGATTCTGGTCGTCGGCGTCAACGGTTCGGGCAAGACGACGACGATCGGCAAGCTCGCGCAACGTTATGGTCGCGAAGGCTTGCGCGTGGTGCTCGCGGCCGGCGATACGTTTCGCGCCGCGGCGGTCGAGCAGATCGGCATATGGGCGCAGCGTACGGGCGCGGAACTGGTCGCGCAGGCGACGGGCGCGGATCCGGCGGCGGTCGCCTTCGATGCACTCGCCGCGGCACGCAGTCGCGAAGCGGACGTGCTCATCGCCGACACGGCGGGTCGACTGCAGGCGCAGGCGCACTTGATGGAAGAGTTGCGCAAAGTGCGCCGCGTGCTCGGCAAGGCGGCGCCCGGCGCACCGCATGAAGTGTTGCTGGTGCTCGATGCGAACCAGGGCCAGAACGCGCTCGCGCAAGCGAAGCAATTTCACGAGGCGGTGGGCGTCACGGGCCTCGTGCTCACGAAGCTCGACGGTACGGCCAAGGGCGGCATCGTGCTCGCCATCGCGCGGCAACTCGCGTTGCCGATCCGCTTCATCGGCATCGGCGAGGGCGCGGACGATTTCGGCGAGTTCGACGCGGCCGCTTTTGCGCGCGCGCTGGTCGACGGCTCGGGCGACGCGCGCGATACTTGACGCCATGATCGTCTTCGACCGAGTTCACAAACGTTATCCGAACGGACGCGAGGCCTTGCGCGACGTGTCGCTGCGCGTGGCGCAAGGCCAGATGGCCTTTTTGACGGGGCGCTCGGGCGCCGGGAAAAGCTCGATTCTGAAGCTCGTGACGCTGCTCGAGCGACCGACCACCGGCACGGTCACGGTGAACGGGCAGATGACGAGCACTCTGCCCTCGCGGGCGATCCCCGCCTATCGGCGCCGCATGGGTGTGGTGTTCCAGGATCATCAATTGCTCGTTGATCGACCGGTGTACGACAACGTCGCGCTGCCGCTGATCGTCGCCGACACGCCGTTTCGCGAAATCGATCGTCGCGTGCGCGCGGCGCTCGATCAGGTCGGGTTGCTCGGCAAAGAAAAATCTTCGCCGTCGGAACTGTCGATCGGCGAACAACAACGCGTCGGCATCGCGCGTGCGGTGGTGGGCAAGCCGACGATACTCGTGGCCGATGAGCCCACGGGCAATCTCGACCACGCGCTCGCCCGCGACGTGATGCGTTTGTTCAAAAGATTTCAGGAAGTGGGCGTGACGGTGCTGATCGCCTCGCACGACGAGTCGCTGGTGCGCGAGTTCGCGCAGCACGAGATCAAACTGAACGACGGGCAGGTGACCAAATGAGCGCGGCTTCGAGCTGGTTTTCGCGCCACGCACAAGCGGCCGTCGCGGCACTCGGTCGTCTGCTGCGGCGACCGCTCGGCACGCTGCTGACGACCGTCGCGATCGCGATCGCACTTGCCTTGCCTGCGGGTCTCTGGGTGTTCACCTCGAACGTGCGCGCGCTGACGAGCAAGGTGACTGAAACGCTGGAGATTTCGGTGTATCTGCAGCCCGGCACGGCGCTGACGGCGGCCGAGAAGCTCGCGAGCGAGGCGCGGCGACGCAAAGAAGTCGCGAAGGTCGTGCTCGTACCGGCGGACGCGGGACTCGAACAGTTTCGTCGCCAATCGGGTTTCGGCGCGGCCATCGAGGCGCTGGAATCGAACCCCTTGCCGCATGTGCTCACGGTGCAACCGCGCGAATCGGCCACCGACGCGCGCAGCATGAGCGAGCTGCGCAAATATTTGAGTGCACAGCCCGACGTGGATGCGGTGCAAGTCGACACCGAATGGGTACGCCGCCTCGAAGCCATCCTCTATTTTCTGCAAGTCGCGTTCATCGCGCTCGCCTCCGTGCTCGGCGCCGGCGTCGTCGCGGTGATCGGCAACAGCGTGCGTCTGGAGATCGGATCGCGTCGCGCGGAAATCGAGGTCACGAAACTCGTCGGCGGCTCGAACGCGTTCGTGCGTCGCCCGTTCCTCTACGAAGGCTTTCTCTACGGTTTGTTCGGCGGCCTGCTCGCGCTCGGCTTGGGCACGCTGGTCCTGGCCGCCCTGCAGGAGCCGATCGCCGGGGTATCGGCGTTGTACGGCGGACGGCTCGGCATCGAGGGTTTGAACGCGGACGAGACGCTCCTGCTGTTGCTGTCGGGCGGGCTGCTCGGCCTGTTCGGCGCCTGGGTCGGCGCGGCCCGGCATCTGGCGCGCATCGAACCTCGGGATTAACCTCGACCCGCCCTCGGAAATCCGCTAACCCTCTGTTCTGAAAAGGGTTTTATATTGAACTCATGGCGAATTTAGCACTCGAATCCGAGGACTGCTAAACTTGCCGCGAGGAAGCACCGCATGACCACCCAAGCGCTCGTCGCACGATATTCGGATCTCTCGATTGCCGGCCCGATCGGCAGCCTCGAGGCGTATCTCGAACGCGTCTCCCGCGTGCCGGTGTTGTCGCGTGAAGACGAGCATGCGCTTGCGCTGCGCTTTCGCGAAGACGGCGACGTCGATGCGGCGCGCGCACTGGTGCTTTCGCATCTGCGCTTCGTGGTGCACATCGCCCGCGGCTATACGGGCTACGGATTGCCGGTCGGTGATCTGGTGCAGGAAGGCAACGTCGGCCTCATGAAGGCGGTCAAACGCTTCGATCCGAACTTGGGCGTGCGTCTCGTATCGTTCGCCGTGCACTGGATTCGGGCGGAGATTCACGAATACGTGTTGCGCAACTGGCGGCTCGTCAAAGTGGCCACCACCAAAGCGCAGCGCAAGTTGTTCTTCAATTTGCGTCGCATGAAGAAGAACCTCACGTGGCTGTCGGCCGAGGAGACCGCGGCGGTCGCGCGCGATCTCGGGGTCTCGCCTGCCGAAGTCACCGAGATGGAACAGCGCTTGTCGGCGCGCGACGTCGCGTTCGATCCTATGCCGCTCGAATCGGAAGAAGACGAAGTCCATACGCCCGCGGCCTATCTGCCCGCCCCCGATGCGGACCCCGCCACGCAAGTCGAAGATGCGGAGTGGGAAGACGAATCGCATGCGGCACTGGCGCGTGCGCTCGGCGAGCTCGACGCCCGCAGCCGCGACATCCTCGAAAGTCGCTGGATGGCCGGCGATGCCGCGAAGGCGACGCTGCACGATCTGGCGGCCAAATACGGCGTGTCGGCGGAACGCATCCGTCAGCTCGAAGCCAACGCCATCAAGAAATTGCGTAGCGCGATGCTCGAAACCGCCTAACGCGCGGTTTTCCTTTCTTGCTTTCCTGTTGCCTCCGAATCGGCTAGAAAGAAGGCCGCTTTCGGGGGATTTCCCATGTCTGCAAATTTGACCGGCGGGATGGTCGTCAGTCGCGCCCTCGCACGCTATGGCGTGCGCACCGTATTCGCCGTCGCCGGTGCCTCGCATTCGTTTTTGCTCGATGCACTCGAGCGTGACGGTTTCGAAATCATCAGCAGTCGTCACGAATCGGGGTGCGTGGGCGCGGCCGATGGCTATGCGCGCGTCACGGGCAAACTCGGCGTCGCGCTCATCATCGCCGATCAAGGCACGCCGAACGCGATCAACGGCATCGCCACCGCGTTTCATGCGTGCGCGCCGGTGCTGGTATTGATCGCGCGCTTGCCGAATTCCTGGACCGAAGCCGAATCCGAATACGACTCGGCCAAACATCCGCTCGTCGACTCGATCACGAAATGGGCGCGTACGGTCCCTGCGGCCGAGCGTCTGGCCGAATACGTCGACACCGCAGCCAAGCGTGCACTCGCGGGTCGACGCGGACCGACGGTGCTGCAGGTTCCGCAGGAATATTTGCAAGCGACGTTGCCGAACGCGGGGTCGGCTGCGCAAGCGGCGCCGCAGTTGTCGCGTGCCGCGGCGGATCCTGCCGCGATCGAAGCCGCCGCGGCATTGCTCGCCGCCGCGCGCCGACCACTTTTGATCGTCGGCGCCGGTGCCTGTTACGGCGCAGCCGGCACCACGCTGCGTACGTTGGTCGACGCCTGCGATCTGCCGATCGCGGGCAACGGACTCGGCCGCGGCCTCGTGGCCGAAGACTGGGAGCGCTCGTTCAACTGGCCGATCATGCAACTCGTCGCCAAAGAAGCCGACGTCGTGTGCGTGATCGGCGCGCGCTTGAAGCAAAGACTCGGTTACGGACTGCCGCCGCGCTTCGCGGCCGATGCCAAATTCATCCAGATCGACGTCGAAGCCGAAGAGCTCTCACGCAACCGACGCATCGACGTTCCGATCGCCGCCGATGCAGGGCTTGCCTGCGCGCAACTGCTGGCGGCGTTGCCGCGTCGTCCGCTCGAGCGTTCCTTCTGGATCCGCGATGCGCTGCGCGAACGCTTTGCGTATCTCGATGCGCTGGCGAACACACCGCTGGCGAACGATGCGATCCACCCGCTCGCACTCGGGCGTCGCATTGCGCAATGCGCGCCGGACGACGCGATCTTCGTCGGCGACGGTGCCGACATCCAGACGTGGATGTACGGTGCGTTGCGCGTGCGACAAGCGCCGGGCTTCCTCGATCATTATCCGATGGGCGCGATGGGCACGGGGACACCGCTTGCCGTCGGCGCGGCCGCAGCGGCGCGCGAACTGGCGAACGGCGGCACACCGCGCACGGTGGTGCTGACGACGGGCGACGGTTCTTTCGGTTTTTATCCGGCTGAACTGCATGCGGCGGCGCGTGCGGGACTCAAACTCGTCTGCGTCATCGGCAACGATGGTGCGTGGGGCACTGAACTGCATGGTCAAATGCACGCGCTGGCGCGCACGGTGAACACGGAACTCGGGTATCTGCACTATGAAAAAGTCGCCGAGGGGTTCGGTTGTCGCGGTGAGCGCGTCGAGCGCCTCGCGGAGCTCGGCCCCGCGCTGCAGCGCGCCTTCGCGCATGACGGCCCGAGTGTCGTCAACGTGCTGATCGATCGCGACGCCGGTGCCGCGATCAAGAAAAACCCGCTGGCGCAAATGATCATGTTCGACGATCTGGCCACCAACCTGAAGGCACAACACGCCTTCGCAGGCTGAGGACTACCATGGACAAAGAAACCCGCCCCTATCCGTCGCAAGCGTACTCCTGGTACGTCGTATGCGTCCTGCTCGCCGCCTACATCCTCGCCTTCGTCGATCGCGAGATCATTGCGCAGCTCGTGCCGGGCATCAAAGCCTCGCTGCATATCAGCGATACGCAGATGAGCCTGTTGCTCGGTGCTGCCTTCGCGATTTTCTACACGTTCTTCGGCGTGTTGATCGCCTCGTTCGCCGATCGCGGCAACCGCCGCAATCTGCTCTTCGCGGGCATCGTGTTCTGGAGTCTGATGACGATGATGTGCGGCGTCGCGATGACGTTCCCGCTGTTGTTCATTGCGCGCGTCGGAGTCGGCGCGGGCGAGGCGACGCTCAACCCCTGCGCCCTGTCGATGCTCAAAGATTACTTTCCGCCGGACCGCATCGGTCGCGCGATCGGCTTGTACACCGCGGGCGTCTCGAGCGGCAGCGGCATCGCCTTCATCATCGGCGGCACGTTCTACCCGGCGATCCAGGCGGCAGGACCCGCGCATTGGCCGATCCTGGGCGTGGTCGAACCCTGGCAGCAGATGTTCATCTACGTCGGCGCGCCGGGCTTGCTGATCGCGCTCTTGCTGCTCACCGTGCGCGAACCGATGCGTCGCGAACTCGCCGACGCCGCGACGAAAGCGGTCGCGAGCCCGATCGGCAAAACTTTGGCGTTCGTGGTGACGCGTTGGCGCGCATTTTTGGTGCTGTTCTTCGCGCTCGCGGGGCTCGCGATCATGGCCTACGGCATCGGCTTCTGGATCCCGGAATTTCTGCGTCGCACCTATGGCCTCAACCCCGAGCAACTCGGTTACTGGCTCAAGTGGCGCGGCATCGTGTCGATCATCTTCGGTCTGATCGGCGTCGTGACGGGCGGCTGGATGTGCGACATCTTCCAGAAGCGCTACGAAGACGGCTACGTGCGCGTGTGCATCGTGTCGTTCGTGGTGATGGCGATCGGTTACTGCGGCTTCGTGCTGATGCCGACGCCGGAACTCGCGATCGCGTTCCTGATCCCGGCGACCTTGGGTGCCGCTGCGCCGACGGCAGCAGGCGCCGCAGCCGTGGTGTCGATCGCGCCGGCGACCATGCGCTCGCAATGCGTGGCCATCTATTACTTCATTCTGAACGCGGTGGGCTTTTTCATAGGGCCGTCCTCGGTCGCCATCTTGACCGACTACTATTTCCGCGACGAAGCGATGCTGCGCTATTCGATGCTGATCGTGGCGGTGGGCGTTTCGATCGTGTGCTTCATGCTGCTCATCTACAACTTGCCGCATTTCCGCGCTGCGGCGCGCGAAGCGAAGGCCAATGCAGCGCCGGCGGCGTGAGCGGACAATTCACGTCGTCGAACCGGAACCGATTCATCCAGAGGAAGTACGTCATGTCCCAATCGCCCGCCGATCCGAAACTCCCCATCCTGCAGCGCGACCATCGCAGCATCATGGGCAAAGTGCTCTACACCTCGCGCAAGCCCGATCGCATGGGGCAGGAACGCGGCCGCGAGTATTTCCGCATGGACGTACACGCCGACGGCACGCGGACCTGCACCGCGCATTGCGAAATCGACGATCGTCCGTCGGTGATGCGCGACATCACTTATTCGCTCGATGCCGACTGGATGCCCACCGACTGCTTCGTACGTCTGTCGGTCGGCAGCAAATTCATGGGCTCGGGCTGGTTCCGCTTTCATCCGCAATATGCCGAGTGTGAAACCTGGACATCGCTCGAAGGTCGTGTGTCGCAGCGCATGGATGTCGCCACGCCGCTCGTCACGTTCCAGAATCACGCGATCGCATGCGATGCCTGGCATCTGCGGCTCATCGACCAGAACAAGCCGGGTCAGGTGCAACGCATCAACCAGATGCTGTTGTCGTCACCCGACCATCGCGGCGCCACGGGCCCGATGCTGTTTTCGATTGGTCTCAATCTCGTGTTCGTCGGGCCGGAAAAAGTCACCGTGGGCGCAGGCACGTTCGATGCGCTGCACTACCAATTCGTCAGCAACCCAGAATTGCCGCAGGAACATCCGCCCTACGACGTGTGGTGCACGGCCGACGGCGACTATCTGTTTCTGAAAGGGCAGGTCGCCGGCTACATGCAAACGTATTACGAGCTGGTGGAGCTGTCGCGCGGGCCGCATTGGGGCAAGTGACGATCATCAGGGGTGGCCGGTCCACGTTGTGGCAAGCCCCCCACTTCCCAAAAGCGAAATTCGTCGTATAATCCCGACACGCGTTGCGCTTCAACAACGGGTAACTCGTTGATTTGAAACGCTAATCGCGGAAGTGAAGTGTACACGCATCACGCGTTGAACTGATGGCAACATCGTTTGGGGCGGGAAGCAGACACGCAGAACTCCGGCGATCGACGCGGGCACGGTGGCCGTGGCGCCCTCTTTTTGGGTGCTGCGCGGGACGAGCGGCGCGTGACAACACGCGGGCTGCAAGACAGCCGGGGCGCAAGCTCCGACGTCCCACCCGAAACGGATTTTGCCCGCGTAGCCGTCCCTTCGTGGCGGCTGAAACGATGGACCGAAGCGCGCAGAGAAACTGAAAACCCCGCCTCGTGCGGGGTTTTTTTTGCGTGTACCCTGTCGCGCGCCGCATTCGGCGCAAAACCTCGCGACACGACTCATGGCCAGCAAAATTTCCGGTCACATCGACTACGTCACGCGCGGCGTACGCACCGGCTGCGAACGCTTCGAGATGCTGCCGCGCGCCGACGGCGGCCGGACTTTGCGCGCCCTGTGCGAGATGTACGACGTCGATCTCACGCGCGACGTGTCGATGAATCTCGATGCGCAGTCGCGCCCCGTCGACGCGTTCGTGCGCGTGGTGCAGCATGGCCGGGTGCGCGGCTCGTCGCTGTTCAGCGTGTATCCCGATGAACTCGTTTGCGACGGGCGACTGCTCGATCACGGACAAATACGGCAACGGCATGCGCTGCCTGCGCCGCTCGTCTATCTGGGATTGCATCCGCTCGTAGGCGATGCGCTCATCACTCTTGCGCGCGGCACGGATGCGCCCGGCGAATTTCGCACCATCTCGAGTTTCACCAACTCGAGCTCTCCCGATGGCAACGAGGGTTTGCTCGCCGTGCCTTCCAGCATCGCGGTTGCGTACCTCGGGTGCGAGCGGCGCCGCGTCCCCGCGGGCGAATTCGAGGTCGAACATCATGCGCTGCGCTGGCGGCCGGAATGGCCTGAGGCCCACGTGTGGACACACGGACCGCAAGCGCTGTTCGTCGAGCTGACCTGGTCGTTCAACGATGCGCGCTACGTACTCATGCAACTCGACGAAGAGGCGACACGATGATTTTCTACACGTTTCCGGGCTGTCCGTATTGCGAGCGCATCGAGGTGATGATCGCGGCAAAGAATCTCGCCAGTGCGGTGCAAGTCGTCGACCTCGACATCTCGGCGCCGAGACCGGCATGGCTGCTCGAGAAAACCTGCGGCACCACGGCGCTGCCGGCGCTCGAAGTCGACGGTCGGACGATCAAAGAAAGCCTCGCGATCATGCGTTATCTCGAAATGCGCTTTCCGGAGCCGGCGGTCGCGCAGCGCGACCCGTTGCTGCATGCGATCGAATGCATGTTCGTCGAGCTCGGCGGGCCGTTCGCCGGCGCGGGCTACGCGATGATCCGCAACCGCGACGCTGCCAAGCGTGAAGAACTGAAAGCGGCCGTCGATGCGCAGTATGCGAAGCTCGATCGATTCCTGCGCGACTACGGGCGCGGTCGCGAGTTCCTGTTCGAGCGTCTCGGCTGGGCGGAAGTCGCCCTCGCGCCGCTCGCCAAGCGACTCGAATTTTTGAATTACTACGAAGGCTACGAGATTCCGTCGACGCTCACGCGCGTGCGCGCGTGGCACGAAGCCTGCCTCGCGCATCCGGCGACGCAGGATCACACGGTCGCGGAAATCGTCCGCCTCTATTACGACTATTCGCGCGGCGCCGGCGGCGGTTCGTTGCCGCCCGGACGCACGGTCTCGACCATGACCTTGTCGCCGCACTGGTCGAAGCGGCCGATGCCGCCGCGCGACAAATGGAGCGCGCCCGAAGCGAGCGATGCCGAGCTGGGTTTGATCTGAACCCCGGGCCTACGGCAGCTCGGTGCGTCCCATCAAAAATCGATCGCACTCGCGCGCGGCGCCGCGTCCTTCGTTGATCGCCCACACGACGAGACTCTGACCGCGACGGCAGTCGCCCGCCGCGAACACGCCTTGCACGCTGGTCGCGTACTGGCCGTACTCGGCTTTCACGTTCTTGCGCGCGTCGAGCTCGAGCCCGAGCGCAGCCGGCAACGCCGCCTCCGGGCCGGTGAAGCCCATGGCAAGCAGCACGAGCTGCGCGGGCTGAGTCTTTTCGGTACCGGGACGCTCGACGGGGACGAATTGCCCTTGGCCGTTCTGCTCCCAATGCACTTCGACGGTGACGATCTCTTTGACGTGACCGGACTCGTCACCGACGAATTTTTTGACGGTCGTGAGGTAGGCGCGCGGATCCTTGCCGAATTTGGCGGCGGCCTCTTCCTGGCCGTAATCCATCTTGTAGACGCGCGGCCACTCGGGCCACGGATTCGCGTCGGCGCGCTCGAGCGGCGGCTTTTCCATGATCTCGAACTGCGTCAACGTGCGACAACCCTGGCGCATCGACGAACCGACGCAATCGGTGCCGGTATCGCCGCCGCCGATGACCACGACGTCGAGACCCTTGGCGGTGACGGTCGCGCTCTTCGGGCCTTTGCCGAGCACGGCCTTGGTGGCATCGGTGAGATAGTCCATCGCGAAATGCACGCCGGCGAGCTGGCGTCCTTCGACCGGCAGATCGCGCGGCTGCGTCGCGCCGGTGCAGAGCACGACGGCGTCGAACTCGCCCCGCAATTGCTTGGCGGCTGCCGCATCGGCGACTTCGGTGTTGCAGCGAAAACGCACGCCCTCTTCTTCGAGCAGGCGGATGCGCCGCAGCACGACTTCTTCTTTGGCGAGCTTCATGTTCGGGATGCCGTACATCAAAAGTCCGCCGGGACGGTCGGCGCGTTCGATCACGGTCACTTCATGACCGGCACGATTGAGTTGCGCGGCGGCGGCGAGGCCCGCGGGGCCCGAGCCCACGACGGCCACCTTCTTGCCGGTGCGCGCTGCCGGCGGCTCCGCGATCACCCAACCCTCTTCGAAGCCGTGCTCGATGATGCTGTTCTCGATGTTCTTGATGGTCACCGGCGGATTGTTGATGCCGAGCACGCACGAACCTTCGCACGGCGCCGGGCACACGCGACCGGTGAACTCGGGGAAATTGTTGGTCTTGTGCAGTCGATCGAGCGCTTCGCGCCACAAGCCGCGATAGACGAGATCGTTCCACTCGGGGATCAGATTGTTGACCGGACAACCGGCCGCACCGCCGTTGATGAGCTTGCCGGTGTGACAGAACGGGACGCCGCAGTCCATGCAGCGCGCCGCCTGCGTGCGCAAGCTCTTGTCGTCGAGATGGTGATGAAACTCATCCCAATCTTTGATGCGCTCCTTCGGCGAGCGGTCGAGCGGCATCTCGCGCAGGTATTCGATGAATCCGGTCGGCTTGCCCATGATCAGTTACCACCTACGCGCGACAGGTCACGCGAGTTTTCCTCGAACGCGGCCATGATGGCCTCGTCGCCCGAGAGCCCCTGGTCGTGCGCGCGTTTGAGACAGGCGAGCACGCGTTTGTAGTCCTTCGGAATGACCCGCAGGAATTTCGGCAAGGTCGTCGGCCACGCATCGAGGATGCGTTGCGCGTGCGTACTGCCGGTGTGGTGCACGTGTCGCGCGATCAGCGCACGCAAAGCCTCGGCCTCATCGGCGTCTTCGACGCGTCCGATCTCGACCATTTGCGCATTGATGCGCGCCTGGCCGGTGCCGGCGTCGTCGAGCAGATAGGCGACGCCGCCGGACATGCCCGCGCCGAAATTGCGGCCCGTCGGTCCGAGCACGACCACGCGACCGCCGGTCATGTATTCGCAACCGTGGTCGCCCACGGCCTCGACCACCGTATCGACGCCGCTGTTGCGCACCGCGAAGCGCTCGCCCGCCATGCCGCGCACGAACACTTCGCCGCCGGTGGCGCCGTAGAGCGCGACGTTGCCGATGATGATGTTCTCTTCCGGTGCGAAGGTGGATTTCTTCGGCGGGAACACGACCAGTCGACCGCCCGAGAGGCCTTTGCCGACGTAATCGTTGGCGTCACCTTCGAGCGTGAAGCTCATGCCGCGCGGCATGAAGGCACCGAAGCTTTGGCCGGCGGATCCCGTGAAGTGGATTTTGATGGTGTCGTCGGGCAAGCCCTGCGCACCCCACTTTTTGGTGACCTCGCTGCCGGTGATGGTGCCGACCACGCGATTGACGTTGCGGATCGGCAGGCTCGCTTCGACTTTCGCGCCGTGCTCGATCGCCGGCTTGCAAAGATCGAGCAGCTGCGTGAGATCGAGCGACTTCTCGAGACCGTGATCCTGGAACTGGGTCTGGAATCGACCCACCTCGGGACCGAGATCGGGACGATAGAGAATATTGCTGAAATCGAAGCCGTGCGCCTTCCAGTGATCGACGGCGGCCTTCGCTTCGAGTCGATCGACGCGACCGACCATCTCCTGCACGGTACGGAAACCGAGTTCGGCCATGATTTCGCGCAGATGCTGGGCGACGAAGCGCATGAAATGCACGACGTGCTCGGGCTTGCCGGCGAACTTCTCGCGCAGTCGCGGATCCTGCGTCGCCACGCCCGCAGGGCAGGTGTTCAAATGGCAGACGCGCATCATGATGCAGCCGACCGACACGAGCGGCGCGGTGGCGAAGCCGAATTCTTCGGCACCGAGCAGCGCGGCGATCGCCACGTCGCGACCGGTCTTCAGTTGTCCGTCGGTCTCGACGACTACGCGGCTGCGCAAATTGTTGAGCACCAGCGTCTGATGCGTCTCGGCGAGCCCCAATTCCCAGGGCAAACCGGCGTGCGTCGTCGAAGTGAGCGGCGATGCGCCCGTACCGCCGTCGTAACCGCTGACGAGCACCACGTCGGCATGGGCTTTGGCAACGCCCGCGGCGATCGTCCCTACGCCGACTTCGGCGACCAGCTTCACGCTGATGCGTGCCGCGCGATTCGCGTTCTTGAGGTCGTGGATGAGCTCGGCGAGATCTTCGATCGAATAGATGTCGTGGTGCGGCGGCGGCGAAATGAGACCGACTCCGGGCGTCGTGTGACGCGCCTTGGCGATCCACGGATACACCTTGGTGCCGGGCAACTGCCCGCCCTCGCCGGGCTTCGCGCCCTGCGCCATCTTGATCTGGATTTCTTTGGCGTTGGTGAGGTATTCGCTCGTCACGCCGAAGCGACCCGAGGCCACCTGCTTGATCGCGGAATTTTTCGAATCGCCGTTCGGCAACGGCACGTAACGTTGGGGTCTTCGCCACCCTCGCCCGTGTTGCTCTTGCCGCCGATGCGATTCATGGCGATCGCAAGCGTCTCGTGCGCCTCTTTGCTGATCGAGCCGTAGCTCATGGCGCCGGTTTTGAAGCGCTTCATGATGCTTTCGATGGGCTCGACTTCCTCGATCGGAATCGGCTTGGCTTTGCTGAATTCCAGCAAGCCGCGCAGCGTCGAGAGATTCTTGGCGCGATCGTCGATGAGCTCGGCGTAGGATTTGTAGGTCTGGTAGGAACCCGTGCGCACCGCCTTCTGCAGGCGATGGATGCTCTCGGGATTGAAGACGTGGAATTCACCGTCGGCGCGCCATTGATACTGACCGCCGGTCGGCAACACGTGATCGCTGACGGTGCGCTCGGGGAACGCGGCGTGATGCCGCATCAACACTTCTTCGGCGATCGTGTCGAGACCGATGCCGCCGATGCGCGAGGCCGTGCCGGTGAAGTATTCGTCGATGACGTCCTGGCGCAAGCCGATCGCTTCGAACACCTGCGCGCCGTGATAGCTCTGCACGGCCGAGATGCCCATCTTGGACATCACTTTCACGACGCCTTTCACGGCCGCCTTGGCGAAATTCGCGCAGGCGAGTTTGTGATCGACGTTCGGCAGCATCTGCTCGCGGATCATGCCGTCGAGGGTTTCGAAGGCGAGCCACGGGTTGATGACGCTCACGCCGTAACCGATCAACAACGCGAAGTGGTGGATCTCGCGCGCTTCGCCGGTTTCGAGCACCAGCGAGACGCGCATGCGCAGCCCTTCGCGGATCAGATAATGGTGCAGGCTCGACACCGCGAGCAGCGACGGAATCGCCGCTTCGTCGCGCGTGACGCCGCGGTCGCTCAGGATGAGGATGTTGACCTCTTCCTGCTCGATCAGCCGGCGCGCCTCTTCGCGCATGTGCTCGAGTGCCTTGTCCAATCCGGCCGCGCCGCGCGCGGCGCGGAACAGCATCGACAGCGTGCCGACTTTGAGACCGGGCAGCGCGATGCGACGGATTTTGCCGAGATCCTCGTTGGTGATCACCGGCCCCTTCAATTCGACGCGACGACAATCACCGGGCTTCGGTTCGAGCAGATTGCCTTCCGAACCCAGCCAGACGTCGGACGAGGTGACGATCTCCTCGCGGATGCAGTCGATCGGCGGATTCGTGACCTGCGCGAACAATTGCTTGAAGTAGTCGTAGAGCAACCGCGGCCGCTGCGACAGCACGGCGAGCGGCGTGTCGTTGCCCATCGAGCCGACGGCTTCGACGCCGTCGCGCGCCATCGGCGCCATCAGAATTCTTTGATCTTCGAAGGTGTAGCCGAATGCGATCTGCCGCGCACGCAGCGTCTCGGGTTCGGGTTGCGGCAATTGCGGCGCGGCCGGCAAATCCTTCAAATGCACGAGATGGGCTTTGAGCCACTCGGCGTAGGGCCGTTCGTTGACGACCGCGGCCTTGATTTCTTCGTCCGGAATGATGCGGCCCTGCTCGGTGTCGACCATGAACATGCGTCCCGGCTGCAAACGCCCCTTGCGCAAGATGTTCTCGGGCGCAATGTCGAGCACGCCGGCTTCCGACGCCACGATCGCCAGATCGTCT
>Ga0214917_10004938_pt1 | contig 14470 bp, 15 predicted proteins | sample LL_1208_BB_MetaG_FD_177983 | JGI IMG/M metagenome (GOLD analysis project Ga0214917, IMG submission 177983) | Freshwater microbial communities from Lake Lanier, Atlanta, Georgia, United States - LL_1208_BB | ecosystem: Environmental > Aquatic > Freshwater > Lake | place: USA: Georgia | collected... | reverse complement strand
ATTTAAAGGTTTAATTTTTTTAATTAGCCTAATAAAAATTATAAAGGTGAATTGGCTTTTGCTATTTCACCTTTTTTTATTTTATAAAATCTTTCTAATCTGCACTTATCAGCACAATATTTGACAATTTTTAATCTATGATTAATATCAACACCACAATTTAAACAAGTTCTGGTTGGTTCAATTATTGTTGATTCAATCCATTTTTTTTTACCTCAACCTCTGAAATTATAGGTTGGGCTAAAACTATTTCACCCATCTTAATGAAATGAACCTCAAGGAGGTAGCCAAACAAAATTATTGTGGCAAAAAAAAGATATATGGAGGCATTCTCTGTGATTGTAGCACTTCTGTTCATCAAGGTAAATAAAAGTTCAACAAGAGCCAGTATTGTGGCAAATAGGGCAATCTTGCTGGGTATATCAGACTTGTATAGAGCAGGACTATTTAGGAAATTTAAAAATACTACTAAAAATCTGTTTATTTGGATTATTAAAGATATAGGTATTGTTAGCCATAAGGGTAGTGGGATAAAGTATATACTTATTATAGCAGTAATAAGATAGGTTATAAGGATAAAAATGAACATTATATTTGGAATGACCCCTTGAATTTTACCCAATAATCTAACAAAAGAGGGATTTGAAGTTGGCATCTTAAAGAGTTTGATTGTTTAACTTTTTGATTTTTGTGATGGTGTTCAAGGAGATATTACAAATTCTGGCTATCTCTACTCCTTTGTAGCCCTTTTTTAATAAATCTATGGGTTTCTTGTGTTTTTCTAAAAATTGGATTGTGCTTTCTGTTGTGCCTTTTTTTCTACCAAGAAATTTACCCTGAATTTTAGCCAGTTCTCTTCCTTCCTGTGTCCTCTCTAAAATTGCATTCCTTTCCATTTCTCCAACTACACCCAATATTGAGATAATCATTTTTGTTATGGGGTTTTCTTTTCCATCATTATCAAGTGTCTTTAAATTTTGTGCTACAAAAGAAATGCAAATGTTCTTTGAATTGAAATATTGGATAGTATTAAGGATATCAATAATATTTCTGCCAAGTCTGCAAATTTGCCATACACAAAGTTCAATATCCACCCCCTTCTCAATAAGTGATTTAATCTTTTCTCCCCCAGGTCTTTCAAAGAAGGGGACAGAGCCACTTATCTTATCTTCAATCACAATCTGGTAATTTGAAGCATCAACTTGTTGTCTTCCCAGATTTTGGTCAATAGTTGAAACTCTGGTGTAAAGAACCTTAACTTTTTTCCCAATTTTGTTTTGGTTTGGGGGGGAATCTATTTTTTCTAATATTTGGTTCATAATGTTGCTTTTTAGTTTGATTTTTGTGGGATTTATAAAATCACAGAACAAGTTGTAATCTATTTTTAGGAATTTTCAAAAGATGCCCTCATCTTGGAATGATAAGTAATCATTATTTCCTATGATGAGAAAATCAGTTAAATTGATTTGAATGTATTTTCCAGCACTTTTAAGTTGGTTAGAGAGGTTTTTATCAGCACTTGATGGGTTCTTGTTCCCAGAGGGGTGATTGTGTCCAGTAATAATACTTGTTGCTCCTAAATCAATAGCAGACTTTAAAATTATTCTTATATCCACAGCTGTTTCTGCTATGCCCCCCTGAAACATCTTTTTATAGGATAGAATATTATTTGCCCTATCTAAAAATATAACAGAGAATATTTCCACCTTGGAAAATGATAAATCTTTGAAAATGGAATAAGCATCATAACTATTTGATATTTTTCTAATATTGGTTTGGGTATAAGCCCTTTTGAATATTTCTAAAGCAGAAATCATTCTTAAAGCCTCCTTTGAGGTTAAACCTAAATTCCTAAAATCTTTAAAGGTTGCTCTGGTAATCATTAAAAAGTTCTGGGAGTAGTGATTTAGGATTTCTTCAACCTTACTTTGGTTTGATACCAGTTCTGATAGAAGTTCATAATTTGTTTTTTCAGCAATCATTTTTTATTCAAATATGTTAAAAAAGAAACCAGATAAAGTATAATCACCCAATTACTATGAAATTACTTGAAATAAAATAACCAAAAAATAACCAATCAATTTCATAGAACAATCATTTTTTTAAGTCCAATATTTACAGGGAATTAAATTAAATAATTATACTTCAAAAATACAAAAATAAAACATAATAAACAATAATATTGTTGTGTTTAATTGGTAGAAATTTCTATCATTTTGTCCCAATATTTATAATTTTATAAAAAAAAGATGAAGCAACAAGAATTTGATACCTACTTTAAAAAAATAGGAAAATTGGAGGATAAAATCAAACTACTTCAAATTGAGTTGGAAGAGATAAAAGATATTGTAGCACCTTTCATTCAATTTCATAGACCCACCATTACCATCTCAACCCTAAAAGGAAAATACTGGCACAGCAATACTCCAATTCAAGATGGTGGAAAGTTAGTTAGGCATAGTGTTTATTTAGGTTCAAAAGAGAATTTTGATGGGAGAAATGACAAAAAACTTCTTAAATTAGCAGAGCAAAAAATGGGTGAGTTATTAAGAAAAAAGTATCCCCAGATTTTTGATTAGATGAAAGAAAGAAATTTACTTCTGGGTATTGAATACTCAAAAATAGTTGAATAGAAATTAACCTTTTAATTTTTTTCAACTAATTTTGTAATGTTATCCTAATGATTCTTATTATTAAAAAGTAATTTTTTATAATGATGATACTATTAAAATTTATCCTTCCTCTCCTTTTGATTATAAACCATAATTCAGTATTAGGCCAAAAATGTAAAAATCTCAAAGATGAATTAGACCCATTCACAAACAAAAGGATAATTATGTCAAAGGGATTTTCTTTATCAGCCATAGAGATTGATAATACAAAGCCTCAAATAAATGGTCAATTTATTTTTGAAAATGATATTACTTTTTTACAATTGGCAAGTAGCATTATTTTTGCAGGTGGAGGATTATCATCACCTACAGAAAGGAGCAAAGATTTAGTAGATATAAAATTAAATGATTATATAAGTTTTAAATTTGAGGGGCTTGAAAAAATTATCAAAAAATATCCTATGCAAGAATCTAAAAGCACAGAACAAATGGTAAGTGGAACTTATTATTTACATTCATATTCAAAATATGTTTTCACAAAAGATGAGTTAATGATGTTTGCATTAAACAAAATTGAAAGAATAAGAATTTCAAAAAATAATGAAAATAATAATTTTGATTATCAAATGGTAAGTGATAATAAAAAAGAAAAAGTTATTACTGACACAAGATGCTTTATCTCTGCATTAAATAATTGATGTTTCTCAAAAAATAAAAAACACTCATATGTATATCTTTATCAAAAACAAAATGAAAAAGTTTTTATCAATTGTTCCAATTTTACTTTTAGCAAGTATAATTCAAGCCCAATCTACTAAAGAAAGATTAATTATGGTAATGGACCAGAATAAGTATTTAAATGATAAATTAAAGTCTTTAAGTGATAGATTAGAAAAACAAGAAAAATTAATTTTAACACAAGAAGGCAAAATACAAAATTTAGAATCAAAAATACAAACTTTAGAATCAAGGACAATTGCATTAGTAAATCAACAGGCTTTAATAAATTATCCAAAAAGCACAACAGAAAATATAGGACACAATAAATTATCTGAAATAAATGAAGAACCTAAACTTCAAAAAAATAATACTCAAAATTTTAATGAATCTTCAAAAGATTTTGGAAGGTGTAAGGCAATCACACAAAAAGGAACAAGATGTTCAAGACAAGGAGGAGCAACTGGTTATTGTTGGCAACACAATAAATAAAATTTGTTTAATTATTATATTCTTTTTATTCTTATCTAATTGCCTCTATTCACAATTAAAAGGAAGAATAATTGGAGTATCTGATGGAGATAGTGTTTCTTTATTAGATGAAAATAATGTTGTGTTCAAAATAAGATTAAATGGAATTGATGCACCAGAAAAAAAACAAGATTATGGGAGTGTTAGTAAAAACTTTATAGGAGATTTAATATATGATAAAAAGGTTTGGGTTATAACAAATGGTAAAGACAGATATGGTAGAACTATTGGAACAATATATTTGAGTGAAAGTATGAATGGGAAAAGTGTTAATGAAATGTCCCTTGAAAATGGAATGTCTTGGCATTACAAAAAATATGACAACAATATATTTTGGTCAAATTTAGAATTGAAAGCAAAAGAAGGTAAAGTTGGATTATGGAAATTACCAAATCCTATCCCACCTTGGTCATTTAGAGGTTCAAATTAGGTTTTAAAATGAAAAGATTGGGAAATTCAAATACTGAAATAAAGGGATAATTTGTTATAGTTAATTAAATCAACCCAAAATAACTATTGTGTGTTCAAAGAAAATTCAAAACCCTCCACCAGAGGAAAAAGTATGTATGAACTGCAAACATATGTTATGGTTGGTTGGTATTGGGCAGGGTGTGAAATGCAGAGCCAGAGATATGTATGCTATCCCAAACAGATGGTATTCCTGTGAAAAATTTGAATATAGGGAGGAACCCAAGAAAAAAGGGGAATAAACAACAATTTAACCCAATTATACCATCAAATTCTAAAAAGTATCATTTCAGTATATAATATATTATTATTAATAATTAAATATATTTATTATATGTTATAGTATTTAATTATAATATATAATTATAACTATATAAACTCAAATGATATAGAATAAAGTTTATAGATAGAATTGACTTTATGTTATATTTTGTTATTGTTATAACATATTCTATCTCTATAATCCTTTATGGATAAGTGCTATTTCTCCTTATGTTGGGGGAATAGCATTTTTTATTGATTCAAATTTCCAATATCCCCTTGACTATTCATTTCATTTCACTTATGGTTGTGAAAATGATTATAGAGATGATTAAAATATTTTCAAAAACAGAGCAATTCCTGGGTATAGTTGATGTGATTTCCATCTTTCATTTCCTTCAAAGGAATACCCCTATTTCTTTCATATTTCCTTTCTGCCAGAAGAACTCATCAAAATTGATAACTTCTTCAACTAAACCTAATAGCCCCCTTTATATCTCCTTAAAACAGACCAATTCCAATTCAACTGGGTATTTTACATTTGTGGTGAAAAACAAGAAGAAAGAGGAGTTGATTGGTCTGATTGGGGACAGCTGTTTGATGATTAGTGAAGTGATGATTGGTAAGAAGAGGGGGTGTTTGGTATTGATTAAATCTTACTTCAACTTAAAGGAAGATTTGATTATTTCCAATCTTCTTCAAGGAATTGAAATTGAAAGTTCAATTGATTTTATAAAATTGAAGAATGATAAGGATCCATTTTTTAATCCAACTTCATTTTATGATTACACCCCCCAGCAAAATGATAGTGAGGATAATTGTGCTGGAAGTGATTGGGAAAGATTTTTACCAGAATCATATTTAGAGAAATCAAAATTGGATTTGAAACTCACTTCAAGCATAGAAGTGAAAAATAGAATTGTAGATTATAGAGAAGAGGAGGTTGTAAATTTCTTTTTCCCCAGAAATGTCAAAAAGGAAAATTTTAATAAAAGGTATTATACAGCCTTGCAAACTTTGGTTTATCTTAATCAAGAAGCATCAAAAGAAAAGTGCTTTGGTCTTCTCTATTCAATCAACAATAAAACCAGTTATAAACTGGATAAGGTCAATTTCCAGAATAGTTTTAATACTTGGTGGGCAGGTGTAAAAGATTGTGGCAAATATATTGATGCTCCAACACAAACAAAACACATACACTTTAATTCTAATGCCTTTCTATCCAAGCAACAAAAGAAAGACATAACATCAAGGATAGTGGGGCTCAAAAGAAGTCTCAATACCATAAAAAGTATTTATAATTTAAGACAAGAAAATCCCACTTTTAATAAAACTGAAATAAATAAACTATATGAACTTTACTACCAAAAAAAAGGTGCTACATCAATTAGAAAATACTGGGATACAAAACCATATGATATGGAACAAGAGGTTATGAAAATAAACTTGGAATTTATGGATTTAAACCCCCTTGCTTCCCCCCTATGCACACAATAACCCCTCCCAATAACCTCCCCCCTGGGAAACCCCCCTTATATGAAAAAAGTATTTAAGGTTAAATTAAGCATAATCCCTTCAAAAAACCTTTGGGGAAAAATTGACTTTTTTTGGACAAATAGCCCAAATGGCAAATAAAAATTTTGGGGAAAAATTACAAAAATGGACCTATGGACTTAAAGACAACAGTCCATAGGTCCATAGGTTGGCTTTTACCTTCCAAAGTTAAGATAGATTAAAAATCAGCAAATTATCTGTTGAAATAAATTTTGATTAAAGATTTTGTTATTTTGTGTTATTATATAATTAAATTTTTAACCAGCCTATTGGCATAAAAAACTAATAATGGAAGTTATTAACAAATCAACCAGTTCTCTTAAACCAAGTTCCTCACATTCCTCAATTTATGAGGAGGACTATGATTTGGAAATTTTAACAGCATCTATTTCTAATGATGGTATTTTGGAGCCCCTTATTATATTGGAAGATGGCACAATTATTTCTGGTGTCAGAAGATGGAAAGTTGCCCAAAATTTAGGTTTAAATGAAGTTCCTGTGATAATCACCACCAAAGAAGATAGCCCAGGATTATTGGTTTCTCACAACTTGTCAAGGCAAAAGAAACCATTTGAGGTCTTGAGGGAATGGGAAATAATTACTGATTATTATGGATTAGACCAAGGTGCAAGACTTGATAAATTTCCTCATCTAAAAGCAATCAAAGAATTAAGAAATGAAAATTCAACTTATTCACCAAAAACAATTCAAAGGCTGAAAAATTTAAGGGATAAGGCAAGAGAACTTCATTCTGATGAACCATTAAAATATAAAGAAATTATAAAAAAGGTAAATAATGGTTCTGTTTCCATATCAAAAATGGGACTGATTGTTAATGATTTATTGGCTGAAAAACACCTAAAATTAAAGCCATTAGTAGAGGTAAAAATGGTAGATAATGAGAATTTCAAATTCTATAATTATCCTCCATCATATTTTAATGAGGTTGAAAATAAAAGTGTTAGTTGTATTATAACCAGACCACCATCTTTAAATGATTATTTGTTGGCTGGTAAGGAAATAAGCAGTAATAATAGAGATGAGATTGTTTCACAATATGTTGATTCTTTGGTTAGCCAAATTATTAAATGTGAGCCCAAACTAACTCCATATGGCTCAATATTTATTAGCATTTCAGATATTAAAGATGAGTATGGTTATTCTATGATTATAGAACAATTTATTCTGAGTATGGCTGAAACAGGTTTGTTTTATCTGGCTGAAAGATATGCCTTTATTTCAGATAACTCAAAGTATCTGGGCTATGGTGTAGCAACTGGAAATGATATTTTGTTTCACTTCACAACTGATTCTGATACCCAAAAAATATATAAAGAACAAAAGATAGATTTTAAAAAAGAGGCATCAAAACTTGGAATTAAGGAGGAGAAAAATAATTCATTCCCAGAATTTATAGTGATGGTATCTATCCTCACAGCAAGTGAGGAAGGTGATGTTGTTTTAGACCCCTTTGGAGGCATAACTACTGGCAAAATAGCCAGAGGACTGAACAGAAAGTTTATTGGATACAACAAAGACCCCAAAACATACACAGAAGCACTTAAAATTGCTTCATTAGCATAAATATTTAAGGATTTATCCCCCTTACAAATCAAATAGGGGGGATAATCCTTTTTTAACACCAAAAATGATTATCCCTAAAATAAAAAGTTATGTTCTTCTTTTTCCCCACAAAATATGAGCAATTAAAAATGGAGTATATGAATAAAAAAATGGAACAGATGAAAGAAATTGATGAATTAGAGAAAAGATTTCAATACTATGCCCAGTTTTTTCAACCCCAGATTGAATTACACATGTCAAATGACAATTATGTTGTAGCACTTACACAAATCAATCATTTGGACAATCCCCAACCAGATTTTATCCAAATATGTGTGGGGATTTTATTAGATGACAGGTCTAATTATGCTGATTTAAAGGACAAAGCAAATGAGTTAATCAAAAATGAATTGTTGAACTTATATCCAAAAATATATAATTGAGATGATTTATGAAAAACAAGTAAATGGAAGTATAATAGCCTTAACCAAGGAGGGTGAATATTACCTTTGTGATAGTCAGTTTAATAAAATTTATTCAATCCCTTTTCAAGGTTTAAAGCACAAATTTTCTAAATTTTATATTGGCAAAAGAAATAATAAATGGGCTTTACTTGATTGCTTGGGGAATATGTATTCTGATTTTCTTTATGAAGAAATAGTATGGTTTGAAAGTGATTTATTTTTATGCTTTAATGCCAAAGAATGGGTTATCATTAACTCCAGGAATAATAATGTGATTGGTGAAACTTTCAAAACCTTACTATCACTTAAAAATGGAATTGCTACTTTCCAGAATCAAAATGAATATGTTTTTGTTAATGGCTATGCACAAATTATTAACAGGGTAAAATACACAAATACAGATGTAGAGTTTGATGGTGCAGGTTTTGCTGTTGTTCAAATGGGTGATGGTAAAAAGGGTATAATAAAAAAGAATGGTGAATGGTTTGTAGAGCCTACCATTCACCAAACAAATTGATTATAAATTAAAGGCTGTCTGAAATTCTTTTGGTTAGTTCATCTTTACCCTCATTTGATAAACTTTGGATATAATCAACAGATTGTTGGATTGATGAATGCCCAAGTGCCTTTTGCAAAGAATACAAATCTATTTGTTTATCACCTTTGGTAGCCATTAGTAGTGTGCCAAAAGAATGCCTTGCAAAATGAGATGAAATTTTAGGAATATTCAAAATTTTGCACATTTCATATAAGTTATTATTAAAGTTAGTTATTGCACTCTTTATCTTATGATATTGCTGGATAGTGATAAATGAAAAATCACCTTCTGATTTTATATCTTTAAAATCATTAGGATTTAGAAGGGGGAAAATAAAATCTAAAGGTTTTTTTTCTTTACAATCAATTAGGATTTTTGCTATAATTTTATAAAATTCTAAATTTAAATCCATCTCATTTTTTATTTTATTCTCAATTTTCATTTTTACATTCTTCCTTACCAAATCAATTAAAGCATCAAAATATTTCAAGTCTTCATTATTTGAAAGCAACATATCTATACTAACATCATCTTTGCCTTCTCTTTTATATTGCAATTTTATGGATTGAAGGTAATTTTCTCTTATGGGTATAAGTTCTGAAACTGAAACAGATATTTCAGTTTGAAAATAATGTCTAGTCAATATACTATTATTTAAATTTATGGTTAAACTTTCTTTAATGTTGTCTAAATCTTCTGAATCATAAGAACCCCTTTTTATCATCTGTTTAGCAGATATAAAATAGTCAATTTTTCCTAATTCTTCCTCTTCCAGAATATCCTTTGGTAAAAATTTTGCTAAAATTATAATAGATTTAAAGTTTATAAGTGTATTGATTAGTTTTCTTGTCTTTCTCATAGTTTTAATAAATCTAATCTCAATCTGTCCATCAAAATTTGATACTTCAAAATCACAAAATCTCAAAGTTGCTGTATCACTCCACCTTAAACCATTTGAAAATACTGAAAACAAAAAAATCTGTCTGGCATTCTCAATATTTTTGTTCTCTATGAGAGGGTAATTAAGTATTTTTTGAAAATTATCTATTGTTAGGATTTTCTTTTTCTTTTCAACAGATTTAATTGAAATTATTTTGTTATAAAAGTTATTTGGAAGATTTATTTCATACCTTTTCTCCAATTTTTTAATCAAAGTTTTGATTATTGTTATAATAAACTTTATGTTATTGTCCCCAGCATTTGCTTGATTTTTGCTAAATGTTGCAAAATCTTCAAACAATTCTGGGGTTAAAGAACTAACCTGAATGTCCTCCATATTGAATTTATATTTTATGAACTCTTTGAAATTTTTTAAGGCAAAATTATATCTTATATTTGTGCTATATTTCTTATAGTCATTATTAATAATTTTACTGCAAGTATCTAAAAAAAATAATTTAGAGTTGGTTCCTCCATTATTTAGATTTCTTTCAGACTTAAACTTTTCAATTGTTTCTGCAATTATTTTGTTGTAGAACTTATAATCACCAAATGAACTCCTAACTACTTGTTTTGTAGAATTCCAATATTTTACCTCTATTGGGGGGAGGGGAATATTTTTTAGAGAGGTTTTGTTATCATTTCTAATTGACAATCTCAAATAACCCTTTTCATCTTCCTTATTTACTTTTTTCAGAACTACCCTTAATTTCATTTGTCTAAATTTTGTCTTGTTTTTTATGGCAAAATTAGAACAAATTTTATTAAGATGTTTATAAACTATTGATATTCATTACATTTTTTTAATAAATTTTATGATTTGATGAAGCTGGCCTTCATAATAATTAAATTTATATCATTATAAATCAATTTATTAAGTAATGTTTTTTTCATATTGTCTTGTTTTTGTCTTGCAAAAATATAATTTATAATCAAATACAGACAATCCCCCCCTTCAATCCTTCAACCATTTTTTTAAAAATTAAACTGCCAGATAGAAAACAAAAACCCCAATAAATCCTACCATTTTAGTAGAATATTGGGGAATTTGTATTGCACCATAAATCCAGTTTTTTGCTGGAAAATGTGGTGAGTTTATAATGAGTTAAAGTATTCAAGCATAATTACCAAATCCTTTTGTGAAAGTTGCATTAAATCCTTATCAGCCTCATCTGGGTCAGTTTTAATCTCTTCAGTTTGGAATACAAAATGACCCTCATAAAGTCTTATCAGATATGTGAAATGGTCAGGGTAGCCAATTCTAAAATCAATTATTGATAAGGAGAATTTCCTTGACAAAAAATGAACCAATTGGATAATGATGAAGGTTAATCTTGAATGGAATAGCCTGCCTAAATCTACAATTTTAACCCAATCATCAATACTATCTGTGAGGGGATATACTAAAAAGTCATACTGCCTTGTCAATAGAGGCACTCCTTCAGAGTTGAATTGTTCCTTGAATTTGGAGAAGTGAAAAAAGGGAATATCATCTATATTCTCTTTGATGGGGGATTTAAGGAATTCTTTAATAATCTCCTTGAATTTGGGGAAATCAGCACCAAATGGCTTCTCACCAATTGTGATGTTGAATAAAGCATCTTTACTATAACTCATAATTTTTTGTTTCTTATAAGTATAGATAGAATTGAAAATTTGTGAAGAATTTTTTGAAAATTTATAAAAAATCCTAAAAAGTTCTTATTTTGCAAAAAAAAAGATATGAAAAAATTAATTGTTTTAAGCACTTTATTATTAAGTTTTGGATTTTTAAATGCACAGACAAATTCTGAAAAAAGTATTGCAGAATGGAACTTATTAATATTTGATAAACCATTCCCAGATGATTGGGCAAATGCTTTAACTGGTAAGCAAAAAGTTTATACAAGTGCTCCTATATATGCCAAACCTGATATGGTATTTGGTGGTAAAATTGGTAATGCAAATACAGAAGTAGAAATTATTTCAAAACATAATCCAAGATACTATTTTGTTAGAAGTAATGGTGTTGAGGGTTATTTGTGGTCAGGCTGGTTTTTCAAACACAGCCTTAAATAATATTATTAACAGGTATTTAAAGGTTTAATTTTTTTAATTAGCCTAATAAAAATTATAAAGGTGAATTGGCTTTTGCTATTTCACCTTTTTTTATTTTATAAAATCTTTCTAATCTGCACTTTGCATTACAATACTTAACCATTTTTAGCCTGTGGCTAATGTCACTCCCACAATTTAAACAAGTTCTGGTTGGTTCAATTATTGTTGATTCAATCCATTTTTTTTTACCTCCACCTCTGAAATGACTGGTTGGGTTAAAACTATCTCACCCATCTTAATAAAATGAACCTCAAGGAAGTAGCCAAAAATGACTATGGTTGCACAGAATAGGTAAATAGAGGCATTTTCAGATAAAGTGGCATTTCTGTTCATCAAGGTAAAGAAAAGTTCAACAAGAGCCAGTATTGTGGCAAATAGGGCAATTTTACTAGGCATCTCTGACTTGTATAGACCAGGATTATTTAGGAAATTTAAAAATACTACTAAAAATCTGTTTATTTGGATTATTAAAGATATAGGTATTGTTAGCCATAAGGGTAGTGGGATAAAATATATACTTATTATAGCAGTAATGAGATAGGTTATTAAAATCCAAATGAACATTATATTTGGAATGACCCCTTGAATTTTACTCAATAATCTAACAAAAGATGGGTTTGATGTTGGCATCTTAAAGAGTTTGATTGTTTAATTTTTTGATTTTTGTGATGGTGTTCAAGGAGATATTACAAATTCTGGCTATCTCTACTCCTTTGTATCCCTTCCTCAATAGGTCTATTGGTTTTTTATGTTTCTCCAAAAATTGGATTGTGCTTTCTGTTGTGCCTTTTTTTCTACCAAGAAATTTACCCTGAATTTTAGCCAGTTCTCTTCCTTCCTGTGTCCTCTCTAAAATTGCATTCCTTTCCATTTCTCCAACTACACCCAATATTGAGATAATCATTTTTGTTATGGGGTTTTCTTTTCCATCATTATCAAGTGTCTTTAAATTTTGTGCTACAAAAGAAATGCAAATGTTCTTTGAATTGAAATATTGGATAGTATTAAGGATATCAATAATATTTCTGCCAAGTCTGCAAATTTGCCATACACAAAGTTCAATATCCACCCCCTTCTCAATAAGTGATTTAATCTTTTCTCCCCCAGGTCTTTCAAAGAAGGGGACAGAGCCACTTATCTTATCTTCAATCACAATCTGGTAATTTGAAGCATCAACTTGTTGTCTTCCCAGATTTTGGTCAATAGTTGAAACTCTGGTGTAAAGAACCTTAACTTTTTTCCCAATTTTGTTTTGGTTTGGGGGGGAATCTATTTTTTCTAATATTTGGTTCATAATGTTGCTTTTTAGTTTGATTTTTGTGGGATTTATAAAATCACAGAACAAGTTGTAATCTATTTTTAGGAATTTTCAAAAGATGCCCTCATCTTGGAATGATAAGTAATCATTATTTCCTATGATGAGAAAATCAGTTAAATTGATTTGAATGTATTTTCCAGCACTTTTAAGTTGGTTAGAGAGGTTTTTATCAGCACTTGATGGGTTCTTGTTCCCAGAGGGGTGATTGTGTCCAGTAATAATACTTGTTGCTCCTAAATCAATAGCAGACTTTAAAATTATTCTTATATCCACAGCTGTTTCTGCTATGCCCCCCTGAAACATCTTTTTATAGGATAGAATATTATTTGCCCTATCTAAAAATATAACAGAGAATATTTCCACCTTGGAAAATGATAAATCTTTGAAAATGGAATAAGCATCATAACTATTTGATATTTTTCTAATATTGGTTTGGGTATAAGCCCTTTTGAATATTTCTAAAGCAGAAATCATTCTTAAAGCCTCCTTTGAGGTTAAACCTAAATTCCTAAAATCTTTAAAGGTTGCTCTGGTAATCATTAAAAAGTTCTGGGAGTAGTGATTTAGGATTTCTTCAACCTTACTTTGGTTTGATACCAGTTCTGATAGAAGTTCATAATTTGTTTTTTCAGCAATCATTTTTTATTCAAATATGTTAAAAAAGAAACCAGATAAAGTATAATCACCCAATTACTATGAAATTACTTGAAATAAAATAACCAAAAAATAACCAATCAATTTCATAGAACAATCATTTTTTTAAGTCCAATATTTACAGGGAATTAAATTAAATAATTATACTTCAAAAATACAAAAATAAAACATAATAAACAATAATATTGTTGTGTTTAATTGGTAGAAATTTCTATCATTTTGTCCCAATATTTATAATTTTATAAAAAAAAGATGAAGCAACAAGAATTTGATACCTACTTTAAAAAAATAGGAAAATTGGAGGATAAAATCAAACTACTTCAAATTGAGTTGGAAGAGATAAAAGATATTGTAGCACCTTTCATTCAATTTCATAGACCCACCATTACCATCTCAACCCTAAAAGGAAAATACTGGCACAGCAATACTCCAATTCAAGATGGTGGAAAGTTAGTTAGGCATAGTGTTTATTTAGGTTCAAAAGAGAATTTTGATGGGAGAAATGACAAAAAACTTCTTAAATTAGCAGAGCAAAAAATGGGTGAGTTATTAAGAAAAAAGTATCCCCAGATTTTTGATTAGATGAAAGAAAGAAATTTACTTCTGGGTATTGAATACTCAAAAATAGTTGAATAGAAATTAACCTTTTAATTTTTTTCAACTAATTTTGTAATGTTATCCTAATGATTCTTATTATTAAAAAGTAATTTTTTATAATGATGATACTATTAAAATTTATCCTTCCTCTCCTTTT
>Ga0214917_10004935_pt1 | contig 14484 bp, 14 predicted proteins | sample LL_1208_BB_MetaG_FD_177983 | JGI IMG/M metagenome (GOLD analysis project Ga0214917, IMG submission 177983) | Freshwater microbial communities from Lake Lanier, Atlanta, Georgia, United States - LL_1208_BB | ecosystem: Environmental > Aquatic > Freshwater > Lake | place: USA: Georgia | collected... | reverse complement strand
TTTTTGCACCTTTTTTAAGTAGTTCTCCAATTATTTCAGGTTTGCAGTAAATTGCAAGGATGAGAGGTAAAGTCATAACATCATCAGGGTTAATTGGTTTATTCATGTCTTCAATTTGAGATAATTGTTTAGAATATCTATTACATGCGTTTGCCATTGTATACAATCATATGATATTTTACTAAATCATATGATGGACTTTTATTTGGCCTTTTGGGTTTTGCGCGCATTGACGCGTACATAACCAAACTTGCCCTTGCGAGCCGAATACCCGTGTTTTTTCAAACGCATCTCCTTCTTGGCAGTGTGGTGTTTGACGACAGACACAATCCGCCCCCACTTGTTCATGACTAAATCATCCTTGGTTAATCCACCCGTTGTTTTGTAGGCAGTCTCGTTCATCACCTGTTCACGAGAACCAAAAAGTTCGGGATATTTCTTTCCGTGAACGGTGTAGGTTCCATCGACCTCGCTTCTCACCGGACGTTTCATTTATATACTATAGACCAACACAATCAAGATTACTGTTGAGCCAAAGTGGCCGGTTTCGCAAAGTCCTGCCATTGACTATACATTATCTGTTTGGAACGCGATGTTTTGATATAGGACGAATACATCATTCGCTTGCTCACTTGTGGATCATTCGTCGACGTTTTCAGTTTGTTGTAATTAGCTATTTTCTCGCAGTTTTTCACCTTGCAATATGTGACTAAATCATTCATGTTAGGCATGGTATAGGATATCCGAAGATGTTCCGCTACCACTCACAAAAAATTGAAATGAAAATGGATTAAACCTTTCCTCGTCATACAACTACACCACTGTTTATTATCACCCTTGTATACGAAAACAATGGCAACCCTTTCCCAACAGTATCAACGTAAGACTGACACCGAACACATCCTCCACAATCCCGACACTTATATCGGGTCGGTGGAGAATGTCGACGCCGAGATGTGGGTATTCAATGAGGCCACCAAGCGCATTTGCCTAAAGCACATCGAATATATTCCTGGACTCTACAAGCTCTTCGATGAGGGTATTGTCAATTGTCGCGATCATGTCATCCGGATGATCCAATCCGCCGCTCTCGACAAACGATTCGTCACCTTTATTGATACCACTGTCGCAGAAGACGGGACCATTACCATGACAAATGATGGCAATGGGATTGATGTAGCAAAACACCCCGATTATGATGTGTGGATTCCCGAGATGATTTTCGGCCAGTTGCGCACATCGACGAATTACAACAAAGAGGAGCAGAAGATCGTCGGTGGGAAGAACGGTTTCGGTTTCAAACTCGTGTTGATTTGGTCGACTTATGGTCGTGTTGAGACAGTGGATCATGTCCGCGGCCTCAAATACGTCCAGGAGTTTCGCAACAATCTGAATGAGATTGGCAAACCAACGATCACCACTGTGAAGGCAGGCACGGCCAAGTCCTACACCAAGGTTACTTTCAAACCCGATTATGCACGTCTGCATATCCCGGGTCTCACCCCCGATATGATGGCTCTCCTAAAGAAGCGTGTCTATGACATTGCCGCAGTGACAGATCATTCCATCAAGAAAATCAAGGTCGGATACAATGATGTCGCAGTTCCTGTGAAGAACTTTCAGCAATATGTCGATATGTATATCGGTCCCAAGGATGAGACCAAGCGTGCATACGAATCGAGCGAGGATCGTTGGGAATATGCCGTCGCCCTTTCCCCTACACACGAGTTTATCCAGATCTCGTTTGTCAATGGTATCTGCACATTCAAGGGTGGGAAACATGTCGATTATATCATGGGTCAAATTACCCGCAAACTCTGTGATTATATTGAAAAGAAAAAGAAGATCAAGGTGACACCTACAGCCATCAAGGAACAATTGATGTTGTTCTTGCGATGTGATGTGGTCAATCCCTCGTTCGATAGTCAGACGAAGGATTACATGAATACACCGGCTGCCAAGTTTGGTTCGTCGTGTACCGTGAGTGATGCATTTATCGAGAAGTTGGCGAAGATGGGTGTGATGGATGTGGCGTGTTCTTTGACCGAGGCCAAGGAAAATCGTGCGGCGAAGAAGACCGACGGTGCCAAGACAAAAACCATTCGTGGTATTGCAAACTTCATCGATGCCAATCACAGTGGAACGGCGGCACATTCGAAAGACTGTACGCTGATCTTGTGTGAGGGATTGTCGGCCTTGTCCGGTATTGTATCGGGTCTGTCGAGTGAGGATCGCAACACTATTGGTATTTATCCACTCAAGGGAAAACTCCTAAATGTCCGGGGGGAACAGGCCAAGAAGGTATCCGAGAATAAGGAGATTGCGGATTTGAAGAAGATTTTGGGGTTGGAACATGGTCGTGAGTATGCGACACTCGCCGATGTTCATCAACACTTGCGTTATGGTAAGGTGATGATCATGACGGATGCGGATACTGATGGGTCGCACATCAAGGGTCTGTGTATCAATTTGTTTCATAGTGAATGGGCTTCTTTAGCGAAAATACCGGGTTTCCTTTCCTTCATGAATACGCCGATTTTGCGGGCGAAAAAGGGGTCACAGACGATCTTGTTTTATAATGAGGGTGAGTATGATAAATGGAAAGGAGGCTTTGCTGACGGTGGAGGCTTTGCCGACGGTGGAGGGGCCGTCCCCACCGGTTGGGCCATCAAATATTTCAAGGGTTTAGGAACATCGACGGCGACCGAGTTCAAAGAGTATTTCGCCAATCGCAAGATTGTCGACTTTGTCCACAGTGGTCCCACAAGTGACGATTCCATCGACAAGATCTTCAACAAAAAACGAGCAGATGACCGCAAAGCCTGGCTCGAGACATATGACAAAACCGCCTACCTCGATACGAGCCATCCCACAGTCCAATATGAACAATTCATGGACCGCGAACTCATCCATTTCAGCACCTATGATTGCGCGAGATCGATACCCAATATGGTCGATGGTCTCAAAATCTCCCTCCGCAAAATCGTATTTTGTGCATTCAAACGCCGACTGACGTCGGAGATCAAGGTCGCCCAGTTTTCCGGATATGTGTCGGAACACTCGGCCTACCACCACGGCGAGGCGTCTCTCAATGGGGCGATTGTCAACATGGCACAGACCTTTGTCGGATCAAACAACATCAATCTTCTTGTACCGAATGGCCAGTTTGGTACGAGATTGCAGGGTGGCGATGATAGTGCATCGGAGAGATATATCTTCACTCTCCTAAATCCGCTGACCCGGGCCATTTTCCCAGAGGCCGACGACGCCGTTCTCAACTACTTGAATGACGATGGGACGATGGTGGAACCCGAGTATTATGTGCCCATCATTCCGATGGCCCTAGTAAATGGTGTGTCGGGTATTGGCACAGGGTTTTCATGTAGTATTCCTGCGTTTTCACCTAAACAACTGATTCGGTCTTTGAGGGGGCGGTTAGCACCGGCACCTGTACCGGCAGTCGAAGACTTTGTGCCCTATTATGAGGGTTTTCGCGGCCAAGTTTGCGCCTTAGGTGACAAGAAATATTTGATCAAAGGGATCTATGAAAAGACGGCGGAAGATCGTGTCCGGATTACCGAACTCCCAGTAGGAACGTGGACAATGCCCTACACTACCTTCTTAGAGGGATTGATGGATGGGACAGCCGTCGACAAGACGGGGAAGAAGATCCCTCCCGCCATCAAAGATTTCGTCTCTGTGTGTACAGAAGTTGCCGTCGATATTAGTGTAGTCTTCGCAAAGGGCCGCTTGGCCGAATTGGAGGCGACTGTGGACGCCAATGGGATCAATGGTTTAGAAAAACTGTTGAAATTGACTACGACTGTATCGACGACCAATATGCACATGTTCAATCGTGATCGTCGGCTTCACAAGTATGGGACAGTGGAGGAGGTGATCGACGAGTTTATGGAGATTCGTATGGAGACATATGGCAAACGCAAGGCTTACCTAGTTGAGGATTTGCGTAGACGTGTGATGCGTCTATCGAACAGGGCACGATATATTTTGGCAACACTCGATGGGCAGGTGGATCTAAGACGCAAGACGGCTGCCGAGGTCCATGCGCTCCTAACTACACTCCGATTTGATATGTTGGACGGGGATTACAAGTATTTGGTCAAGATGCCGATGGACTCGGTGACCCAAGAGAATGTGGCCCATATTCTGAAGGAGAAGGGGGAGGCGGAGGCGGAATTGGCGGCTCTCTTGACCACGACATTGGAGCAGATGTGGCTGGGTGAATTGGATGTTTTGGAGAAGGCATATGATTTATATCGAGAGGGGCGCGAGCGGGTACAGAAGGGTGGGAGCAGCAGTAGCAGTAGCAGCAGTAGCAGCAGTAAAAAGAAGCGTGTAGTGACTGTGAAAAAATAGACTATATAATAAAAAACCGACGACAAAACCAGACAGTGTATATATTTTTATTGCCAACCGCGCTTCATTTCTACACATAAAATAGTAATGAAGCCACTCTATAAAGTCACCGACCAAGAAATACAGGAAATCATCGATGAGGGTCTAGATATACGCGAATCGGAACGTGACCAGTTCGGTGAAGTATTTACACCACGCACATTGATCGACGAAATCTTGGATGCCCTTCCACAGGCGATTTGGAAAAGCCCTTATACTCGATGGCTCGACCCCGCCGCAGGGACAGGCCATTTCCCCCTCTTGGTCTATACCCGTCTAATGAGGGGTTTGGCAAGTGCGATCCCAAATGCAGCGGATCGGTCCAACCACATAGTGACCAAGATGTTGTATATGGTCGAATTGAACCCCGAAAGCGTGAAGATACTACACCAACTATTTGGGAAGGGTGCAAACATTGTGGAAGCCGACTTTTTGACCTATTCGTACAATGTTACTTTCGACATCGTCTTGGGAAACCCCCCTTTTCAAACTCCCAAGACAGAAGGCGCGAGACCAGGTGGGGCGGGGAAAGGGCAGACTTTGTGGGATAAGTTTGTGGTCAAAGGTTTGGCGGTCTTGGAAAAAGGCGGATATTTGGCGATGATTACGCCCGCTAGTTGGCGGCGACCGGAGGCCGCCCTCTACACCCTTATGACACGCGAAAACCGTCTGAGATTCCTACACATATATAGCAAGGCTGATGGTATCCGTATGTTTGGTGTAGAAACCCGCTTCGATACCTTTGTTGTTCAGAAGACGGACCAAGATGGTACACAATTCAAAACCGTCATAATCGATGAAAAAGGCCATACAGATGAATATTCGGATCTTGGACGATGGCCTTTTTTACCCAACTGGGCATATAAACTCATACGACCCCTCTTGTCCCAAGTTCCCCGCGATGACGTGTTTGATGTAGTATTTAGCGCATCCATCTATGACGCACGGAAGTTGTCCAAGAAGAAAACGTCGGCCTTTAGATGGCCCGTTGTCCACAGTATTACCCAAGAAGGCCCGCAAATCCGGTATGCGAAAGATCGCGATTCCACGCAGTTCGGTGTAGCCAAAGTGTTGCTGAGTTTCAATGAGCGTCAATATCCGGTTCTCGATATGGACGGTCGATATGGTATGTCCCAAATGACCTTCGGTATTCAGGTTCGGACCAAGAAAGAGGGGGAGAGTCTGATCCGAGCCATTCAATCGCCCACGTTCCAAGATGTGATCCGTTCTACAAAATGGGGCGCTTTTCAAACCGATTATCGCATGTTTCGTCATTTTTCCAAGGAGGCGGTGTTGCGTCTTGGTAAAACCTTTGGAAAACACACGATTCGACACGATACCAATACCAAGAAAACGCGCAAACGGAGATCAATCCACCGTAGATAAAATATCTCCAAATCGTGTTTTCACGCTTTTCGTCTCGGGTTTGACTTCGGTCTATTGTGTATGTATCAATCCGGAAAACATTTGTGAAAATACGGGTTTAGGGGGGGCGGGTTTTGGTAATGGCATCTTGGAAACGGCACGGATCTTGGTCATCCAATAACGCAATGTAAGACGATCTAGATCAAAAGTATAAGATTGGAACTGTCGCATGACCACAGCCATCTTTTCGACAGTTACCTCAGACCAATCACCTACGATACAGACCGGCAATCCATTATAAAGGGGATCGAGGGTCGACGTTTTCACAATGGGAATACAGCCTAAACAGAGGGCTTCCCAAGTCCGATGGCAATCGAGACCATTGCCATGGGGCGATACTACAAAGGCATATTTGGCCTGGGTTTTCCAAGATCGCAGGCGAATTACCTGTTCGGGTTCATAATATACAGCAGCCGCGTCTATTTTGGATTTCGCGTCGATGCGGTCGTCACCATACCGTGTTGTCATGGCGAAATGGAAGTTGGAATAGGCCGCGCATTTCCGTTCCCAAAATGGCCGCGCACTCTTCTTGATACACTTCAATAGGCGTTCTTGGTCAAATGGTCTGGTCATTGGTCCCCAATAAGTAACACCCGTACTCATTGTGTGGTAATCGAGACCGATGGGTATAGGCGATAGTTTCGGATGCCGGCCCACACAGTTCTGGGAAAACCAATGAATAATTTTGTCCGATTCAATGAATCGTAAAAACGACTCGTGATCGTGAAACATATTTGTCGGACAGTCTTCATCGCAATCGCCCGTGACCAACACGATGGGACAAGGGAGCGATGCAAAAAGTTGGTCGCAAAAATGGGGAATGGCACTCGCACACACATAGAGGATGTTGTTATCGGGCGTCAGGGCTTGGATATCCGTCTCAATGACCATTCTTATACTAGATAAAGGTGTAGTACTTTTCACAGAACACGACTTCATGATTCCACGCGATGAAACATATTCACATGCGTTTTCGTCGAGAGGGTGGTCCATATGTGGGTTTTATGCATATATCAATCGTTCTATCTAATATAGTTTTGTTGTGTTTTATTGACAAAACCCAAATAAAGCCTTTTACCTAAAGTATCCACCCCGATGCACAAAACCACCATCGTGAGTTTTTATTTCAATGTCAAAGAGTTGGTCGATGCGACCGATCAAGTCCGTCCTAAGTCGTTCTATATGGAGAAGGGGCGCTCTACACTCCGTCTTCCCTATCCCATGATCATGTTTTGTGATGAAACGACTTATCCCGATATTCGGAAAATACGCGAAGAAGAATTGGGTGTAGAATTGGCCGCCGAGTATACTCACTATATTATCAAAAACATCACAGAATATGACTTTTATAAGGAGAATTGGAGTATTATTAGCAATAATCGCAAGGATTATCCGTGTTATGTGGGGAGTCGCAACACATCATCCTATTTCTTGGTCACCATGTTCAAAATCACGGCACTTCATATTGCAAACCAGTTGAATAAATACGACACACCCTATTATGCATGGATCGACTTTGGTGGGAGTCATATTATGCGCGACTTTGATGCGGCTGCGCGTAAAATGGTAGAGAATCCGTTAGAAAAGATCCGTTTTTGCTACATCCATTATCGCGGGGATTATGAGTTGGGAGATATGAGATCTTTTTACGCCAATGGTGGACAATGTGGTGTTGCTGCGACGGCATTTACCGTCCAGCGGGAGTATGTGGCTCGGTTTTACAATGGGATTTTCGCACTATTTCACGAGACCTTGTTTAAGGGTGTAGGACACGCCGAAGAACAGATCATGACGTATTTTTGTCATCGCCATCCCGATTTGTGTAATTATTATTATGGCGATTATTATTCGATTTTGACCAATTATCATAGACCTGTGGAAGACTGGGGGTCGATCCAGTGTTATTTCATTGATGCGTGTAGACACAAGGGGCGCGATGATTTAGCGCGAATGTGTGAGGAGGAGATGAATCGGGTCTAGGTAAAGGGCTTGGACAAATGGTTTATTTGATGGATCCTTCGGATCTTGGCACTGATCCTTCGGATCTTGGCACTGATCCTTCGGATCTTGGCACTGATCCTTCGAATCTTGGCACCAGATGCCCAACATCATATGTTTTCATACAAAACACATGATCTATACCCACTTTTTAAGTTCGAGTTGTTTGTACACACGATCCACGTGTAAGGGATGTTCAAAAGGTACGACTAAACTACTCTGATCTTGGCAATATTTCATATAGGATACGGCTTCGCCATAGACAGAAGGAATCGCATAATCGAGAACCATACTATTCAACTTCTCGACTTGTTGTGTGATTTTGTCTTCATAGTGCTCGGCATACTGCAAATAAATACTGCGCATAATAATCTTGAGTGTATCGAGGTTTTGTGGCGGGATCACAAACTTTTCGTCGGACATTTTGTAGACACCTGCGCGGAGACCATTCTGGATAATCTGGATGTTTTCCTTGGAAAAAAAGACTTGGGCTAAAACATTGTCTTCCCAATTGCCACAAAGAGCCTCGCGATACTCGGTTGCCTTGTTTTTTATGGCGATCTTTTCGAACATTTGAAACTGAATGTCGGGATTCTCCGGTTCGATTATATTGACCTTTCCATTGTATTTAGTTGCATCGATAATGGTTCCGTGAATTGAATCTAAATTATTTAGACCAAGGTTGTCTTGGGAATAAATGGCTGCCATTTGCTATATATAGAGTATATAGAGTATATATATACAATGGAAACGTTTTACGTTATAGTAATGTCAATAGCGACAATCGTTCTTATTTTAGCTTTGGTATTGATGGGCATTTTAATGACATCCAAAGGCGGTAAAAAAGATGCGTCGTTCCCACCTTTTGTAAACAGTTGTCCCGATTATTGGAAACCGGTAGATAATGATATCAGCGGCAACTGTTATATACCGTCGTATAAACCCAATGGTGTGTCTACCAATACGGGTACGCTATACAAGAATGTTACTACAGCAAACGGTGCGAAAGAAACAAAAATCGAAGGAAATACTATTCCCAATGGCAATAAAACCACACCGGGCTACAAATATGTAGACGTAAGTGGAAATAGTACGATCGACTTTTCAGATTTGCGATGGAAATCAATTGCAGGAAGCAGTATTTGCGCACAACGTGCTTGGGCAAATGCCTACAATGTGGTGTGGGATGGTGTCACCAATTACAATTCATGTTAAGGTATATCCGTGTTTTATGGTATTGAAAACACGAATCCGAATGTGTAAGTTTCTAAATATTCTACAGGTTCCCTATTTTCGAATCATCTTCGAACCAAACGCGATCCACAGAATAATAGACAATATACTGCCCGCAATAAATCCATTTCCCGCACCATTGAGAGTTTTTTCAACAAAGTAGTAGAAGATCAATGGACCAATCAAATAGGAAATGACAATGTAAAAAAGCATTATTTGCAAGAACAATTGGAGGTTCGCCGACATTGTATATTATACACAGATAGAATATTCATATACACCAATGAATCCATATTAGACTAGGAAATAGTTGTGGTTGCCTGGACATATATGAATACCCAGTTGGTTTACCCGGTGGATTTTATCGTCATCGATAAGATAGGTAACCGATGCCCATTTCCATTCAACTACCTCGTTAATTCCAGGAAACTCGATCTGTTTCAGAAACCGACATCGCATTCCGATCAGACCTGTAATACAATCCTTCATTTTATGATCCACGGGGGCAAAATATGGTCCATATCGGATGACACAATCCGCCGAGTTTTTTGCTATGGCTAGAATAAACTCGCTCTCGTCTGCCAAAATATATCGCCCTGTCATTTTCACGATCATACAATCGTCTGGTATTTTATAATGGTTCGTGCAATCGATAACATCTTTGAGTTCTTTTGAGCCTTTTTCCATAATCGACGCATTGTTATTCGTATAATAGACCTCGCAATCGAGATCATCCAAAAAAGTCGCCCGTTTACCATTGTTCTCAACAAGGATGATTTTGTAGTCGGTCAAATGTTTTGCAACGGTCTCTTTTAATTTGGTTATGCCGATAATATACTGTTGTCTACGTAGAGGACAATTGTTGTAAATGCTCGTAGTCACTATAAAATAAATCATGGTTTATTTTATACAATTACTACACCTTACTTTTATTTGGATTGTCATAAAGAATAAGATAGAAAACCAAAGTCTATGAAAATGAAAACGCAATGTCATCCAACGCATAAGGGTGTTGGACCAAACGCGAACCTGATTCACCAACCATGTCCATTTCCATGACACCATACTTCAGCATTCGAAGATTCTGTATCTCGGGTTCCAAATCGCGTTTCTGGGTTTCCGCGATAGTTCGCAGAATCTCGCGATTCCCCGTTTTCGCATATTCGGCTAACATGATTTTCATCCCCTCTTGGATCTCATACACCTCGGCCTGTTTTTTACGGATTTGATCTGTTTTCGATAATCCATGAGCGATTTCATATCGGCCTAATAAGTCCTTGTAGGACGCATTTTCCGAACTGTATTCTTCCATGATATGTTTGAACTCGCGTACGGCCGCAGCCTCTTCCATATATCCAAACAATGTATCGAGTTTTTGTCGAATAATGGCGGGTTTATGTTTGTCCTCTATTTGTTCGTGATATGTCTGTAGTAATTCTTGGAGTTGGAAGTGGTGTACTGCTCTCACACGCATATTAAGTGAACAAGGATGGTCCTTGTCACCACAAATGGCCACATATCGCTCATTCTTCTTGGCAAATATAGTACCGACTTTGCGTTTGCACTGGATACATGGTGCACGGACGAGGCGTGCCTTCTTCGCACCCATTTTGCGTGTGGTTTCACGTCGGAAAGCCGCACGTTTCAATTCACGTTCTTTACGTTCATAGGCCGCCTTTAGGCGAAAATATTCATAGAGAGATTCGATCACATCCTTTTCACCCTTTTTCTTGGGTTCATGATCATCCGTCTTTTCACCGAGCGCCGCATTGTCCATCTCAAAGTCCCTGACTGACGCCGGTTTGTTTTTCAAAATCATACGGGGATTTTGTGAAACATGCAATACTTGTATTCCATGGACTTCGGCTAAATCCAATTCGCGGATATGATTCTGATTGCATTCGAGGACCTCTAGAGTCGGAGGGAGGTGTAGTAATTCTTCCAAACGGTTGTTCGTTGCACGGAATATTTTGAGTTTGGGAACATCAGCAAAGTCGAAACGCTCCAGATAGTTTTCCGTAATATCGATTGATTCCAATGTATTGGGTAAATCAGTCAATTCGGTGAGCCATTGGTCGATACATTCTAAATGACGTAGTCCCTTGGGTAAATGGTTTAGTTCTGTTAATTCGCCTGGTTTTTGAAATACAATTTTGGTGAGGTTGGGGAAGCGATCGAGTTTAGATAGGTTGAGTGAGCCGGTCAGTGGAACGTTTATTATCATATTATCCGAGTTAGGGGGCATGGACTCCAACAACATTTCCCATTCACGTTGGGCAGTGTTGTTTTCAGGGAGCATTGCATTTTCCCGATTTTGTTGTATCGATGTCATTACTATATACTAATGATTGATATGAAAAGGGGGGTATAAGATGCACAACTGAGCTGTTTCACATTCCAACAGAGTCGGCTGTTTCACATTCCAACAGAGTCGGCTGTTTCACATTCCAACAGAGTCGGCTGTTTCACATTCCAACAGAGTCGGCTGTTTCACATTCCCGGTAATTGTGTAATATAGGACGACGACCTCTCTTTCTGTGTATGTTGGTAATGACGTATTTTAGATAAAATATATTCTTGGTCCCTCAACATTTTTTGTCGTTTCTCATACGGCGTTTCTTTTTTGTTGTAACAATAATAGAGTGCTAGACCACCAATGATAATAAACAAAAGTAAAACACCGATATTGAATGCAATCGAATAAAGTCGAATGCGATGTGTATGGCATGATTCTAAAGAGGTTTGGATATAGTTGCGGACATTTGTTTCGATTAAACGTGGATATTCCATTTTTACTGTAGTACGATATATTTTACACCGTTGAACATACCTGCACAAGTGAGGATATGTGAATCGGTATGTATCCTATTCTATCTTTTGCTTGTAGACAGAGCTCGAACCAAAAGATACATGTAATTCTTCTGTCAAAATACTATAACAATGGACACAATCGAATTAATAAAAAAACCTCCCCCCGTCGACCCAATGGTCAAATTAACACTGACCATATTCGGCATTTTAGTCGGGTTTTCCATCCTATTCGGCATCCTCTATTTTGTTATATTCCCCAAAGACCTATTTGGTTACATAGCTGTATTGGGCGTGTTTATTACCGTATCTTTCATGATGAATCTATTTTTTTATCAGGGCGTCATCAAAGGGGATGATAAAGTAACATTGGGTGCAATTTCGCCTCAAATGGCCGCCGAGTTGATGAAAAACACGTTGGCAACAATGGGTATTGTAGTATTTACTTTAGTCATAGTGTATGGCTTTCCATATTTTCCCTACATTGGCTTCAAAGACCGGGAGATCTTCGTCAAGGTATTCGAAAATACAGTGGGATTCTGGGTAGCAGCCAGTCCATTCGGTGCCTATTTGTCAGGTGCAAAAGAACCTTTGAGTGTAGTATTGGCGAATATTTTCAAGAGTGATCAATTTCGTGCTAAACTCCCCGATGAATACCCAGTGACATCCGATGATAATCGCATACCGATTGATATATCGTTTTTACTGACGGTCTTGGACAATAATAAAATGGCCGATTTTTTTAATGTTAGCCTAGAAAATGAAGAACTTGATAATATTGAGAAAACTACATTCGGATTTACTACATGTGCACAAAATGACGTCGAATCTGTCAAAAAACTTGCTAAATATGTGGCTCTGAAAAACCAGGTAGGTAAATATATGTGGTTGAATATGTCGGGTGTTGTTGCACTCTTAGTTGCCATGATATCATCGTTCATTAGTGTCTAGTCTTGGATCATAGATCAAGAAACGGACCCGCCTTGGTCTACCACAAAAACCCGCTGCCTATCATCTTGGATTATTATCCAACATGATACCCCTTCTACACATACGCTAAATAATAAAGTACACCCAAATAGCTAAAAATGGCCAAACAAATCGCAGCGATCCAGATAGGAATCACCGTCTTGGAACGGTATCCTAAACCAAAGGGTCGGAAGCTACCATCATCATTATACAATATAGTCGGTTTGATCCAATGTAATATACTAAACAAAATCAAAAATAATACAATGGCAAAGGTCGCCTTATGAAGGCGAATATAGTTCTTGGAAAGAATCGCCGGCATTCGGTTATATATCTATGCGATTAGATTAGTATAGATATGTTGATTCCGACTATACTGTGGAAAAAAGCCACAATGTTGATTATCGCGCCACATGGCATTACTGACTGGGTCCATGCTGAAAAACACGATGCTATACCAAGATTGATGCAAACATATGCATATACAACTACTGCCGCCGAAATGGCACGTTACTTACACCAAGATTGGGCGGTAAACCTGGCATTTATTGCGGTTTCCATCGCTCATTTCCGACATGACATGCCCAAGATAGGTGTAGTACCCCGGTATGTATGGAGTGCGGCGACCTTGGCTTTTTGTATTTTCGGATCACCTGACGCCTTCTTGGCCTATATGGTATTGATCCACGTCCCAAATCATTATCGCATCCAATGGAAATACCTAAAAGGGGATTTAGTAAAAAGTGCGGCCTTGGTTTTCATTGCGACCGCCCTCTTTGTTTTAGGGGAACAGACATTTGATTTAGCCATACAATCATCTAGTTTCCAAGAACCCATATTAAGTATTGCAAAGTCGATGATTATGGGTCATATTTTGTATGAAGAGTGCGGTGCCGAATAGATGCGATCATGCTGACATGGGTCCACCCGCTGGTGCTTTACATACTCTTTTTTCATTTGATTTTCCCTTGTTACTTACTGTCCAGTTTCCACTACAACAAGATGTTCTTGCATCTTGACCAGCGGGCACAGTTTGTCCATTATTTATGCAAAGATTCTCACTAAATATACTTTTTTGAATGAAATATTGAATAAGGAATACAACAAACGCAAATAAAATGGCATGCAATAATATTACGACGAATCGGTTACCTTTATAAGGTATTTTGAACAACACATTGGGCTGTAGTAAAACAAACGCAATTGTAATGATGAAAATGTTCAACAAATCCATATACATATATGGGGATATTTCTAACTAGATCGTAGTGATACTTGAAACAAACATTATACACGTAGCACATGCATGCATTATCGATGTTAAAAATAAAGTGTATTTGTGATTATTGGCATTTATCAAGTGGTATCGAACTTGATTTATGACTACACCTGTTAGAGAACTCATTGTAAATACAGCATAGTGTAAACGATCAACATAATAATACGTATTTATTCCACACTTGATAGTGGCCACAACAAATGCGACATTTTTACTTTTTACAATGGATCTTTGATGGATTCCTTCAAAAACAATCATAGAAAACAGCGCACCGTTTATCATAAAATTGTTCAAATAGCTAGTACATATCGCAAAAATGGCTACGTAATCCAACAATAAATAGGGATGTTTGAAAT